>Ga0180009_10003112_pt1 | contig 19111 bp, 13 predicted proteins | sample OS_PC_MetaG_FD_123537 | JGI IMG/M metagenome (GOLD analysis project Ga0180009, IMG submission 123537) | Groundwater microbial communities from the Aspo Hard Rock Laboratory (HRL) deep subsurface site, Sweden - OS_PC_MetaG | ecosystem: Environmental > Aquatic > Deep subsurface > Groundwater...
CACTCCCAATCCGTTCAATCACATACTGGTCCCCCCTCTGATGGCTGAAAATAAGCTGAATAGTTACTTATTTACTTCAATTTCATTTTATCACCCTGTAGGTGATCCTGTCAGAACGCACAACGATTGACGATAGACAGAAATTTTACTCCCTGCCAGGCTGAAAATAACGATGAGTTGTATCCGAATGGAATATTTGTATTCAATATCACCAAAATGCTTCAGCATATTCAATCAAACGCCAATGAATTCGAACTGGCAGAAATAGAAATTAAAGATTTTCAAGAAGTGTCTTCTTCTCTGAATGAATCCCACATAGATTCGGTGGATATTTCCCAACCAGCTATTATCGCTGAAATCTCTCCTGGAGGGTATAACCTGATCGACGGTCATCACAGGCTAGAAAAAGCTAAAAGAATCGCAAATGATAAAATACTTACCTATAAACTCAATGTTGATCAGCATATTGTGTTTTTGACAGATAGAGATGCTTGTGTACCTTATGTCAACTATTGGAACAGTAAAATCAGTATGAATTGATCAAAAAGCTGTTTTGTGAAGTTATTTCCCGTACCGACCTTTCCGTCTTTTCAATTCTCTTCTTTAAAAATCTGCTGCACTATCGCCAGCCAAAAAAAACATTAAGATCAATCGTTACCTCCTTTGCCTGGAGCGGCTCATTTAACGTCGGTTTGGACTGGATTCCCCCTGGCCTGTTTTCGATGTTCGGAAGGCGTGCGGCCTGTGATTTCCAGGAACACCTTGTTAAAGGTCCGCAGGCTGCCGAACCCAACCTCATAAGCAATGGCGATCACTTTTTCGTCACTCTCCAACAGCAATTTTGTGGCTTTTTCGATTCTGATTTTATTAACAAAATCTGATATCCGCTCGCCGGTTTCCTGTTTAAACATACGGCTCAAGTGATCCGGGCTTATCCCGGCGATTTCCGCAAGGCGTTCCCGGGTGAGGTTTTCGGCGTAGTTCTCAGTCAGATAATTCTGAATGGACTGGATCTTGGCTCGGGTGGTGTCTGTAACCGGCTTTTGCCTTCTGTTCTGCTGCAGGTCGGTCAACGATTTCTGCATGGTTTTGATTTTATGGGTCAGCCCCAGGGTCAGAATAATCAGAAAGGAGGCACCTTTGATGTGGATGTAGTTGATAAACTGGTAGGGAATGATGTCGAAGCTGGTCAGGAACCATTCCAACAGGGAAAGATAGTGCATGAAGATTCCGATCAGCAGGAACACACCGGAACGATTGCCGCTACGGGTGACCTTCACGGCTGCGATCAGAACCGGCAGGTAGAACAGGTACTCCAGGAGGAGATTCAGAGCCAGGATCATCTTCGCCAGGGAAGCGGGCAGCACGATATACAGCAGGATCAATGCGACCAGAAACCAGATGACATACCTGATGATCCGGTCGATCCCGGGGGTGTTCAGGCGAGTGTCGATAAAGGCGCGGCTGAACTGCAGACTGACCATATAGGACAGGGGGATGGCATAGATCAGAACGCTCAACCCGATCAGGCTGTTTTTCGGCCAGAAGAATTCGAAACCGACACCGGAAAAGGCCAGGTGTATGACCAGACCGGAAATAGTCATCAGGGACAGTAGTAAATAGCTGATATCCCGAATTATAAAGTACACAAAAAGGTTAAAGGCAAAAATAAACAGAAAAATGCCGATCAGGACTTTCTGAAATGTATCGTCGAGTACCTTGTGCCTGGCAAAGCCGTCCTTTGTCCAGATTCTTAAGGGGACGTTATCCACCAGCCAGCTGTCGACCCTTAAATAATAAGTATTCAGTCCGGGATCGGCCTTGAACAGAAAAGCCAGGTTACGATGGGGCAGGCTGCGTTCATTCAGGTTCTGGATAAAGTCACCTCTGTTGATCTTCCAGCCTGTTTCGGTTCGGTAAAACAGGTCCAGGATACTGAATAAGTGTTTATCAAGTTCAAGGCAGAGACCAATTCCGGAGGTTTCGTTGTTTTGAACCTGGAACCGCAGCCAGTAGGAATGGGGCATAAAATTCAGGAAGGGGATGCTGCGTTCGATCGGCTTGAATTTCAGGTATGCTTCATGGCGGCGCAGGTCTTCGATTCCCCACCTGACAACCCGGATGCTTTGCGGAGTATTCATAATCTCCATCCGGGCTTCGTACCCCTGTGACGCATGGTTCACCCGGAAAATCATATTTCCGTCTGAATGGAGCTCTCCAGAGAGCATCTTTTCAATGTAAACCGGTTCAACCTTCCACTCGCCACTGAGGATCAAGAACAGGTCTTTTTCATTGAGAAATTCGAGGTGCCGGCCAATGTACAGCCCCTGGTCAAAATCTTCACCCACCTGAATGGCCGAAGCCGAACAGGCGGACATGTGCCCGGTTAAGATCAACAAAAGAACCAACGGTAAAGAGAACAGATGATGCTTCATCTTCATGAGCCGGGAAAATGAGAAACGAAAATAAATCCCATGTTCAACAGCCGACAGAATAGTCGGTTCAGTTGGTAAAATCCAGTCCGGACAAAAGCCTGCCAGTAGCCATTTACATTATAAAATTCATGTATTCAATGGTTTACCATGTAGACAGCGATTAGCGACAACACCAAAAAAATCGATGGTCGTGTTTTGTTCAGACAATCCCCTGCCAGATTAGAGGGACTGCATTCACCTAAACTGGAAACAACAGACGGTTGATCCGTTTGTTATTTCTGAGGATGACCCCCCCAATCGTTCCTTAATCCTAATCAGGAAACCCTAATATGGCAAAACAAACAGAAAATTTAAACGGACCCAGTCAGCGGTTTGTTTTTTTGGACAACCTCCGGTTTCTTCTTGTCGTTGGCGTGGTCCTGCAACATGCCGGCATGGCCTACAACGGGTCGGGCTGGTGGCCGGTCACCGACGATTCGAGCCTGATCGTCGTCGGACTGGTCGGATTTTTCGACGGGTTTCTCATGCCGGCACTGTTTTTTATTTCCGGTTATTTCGCAATCCCCTCCATCCGTAAAAGAAGCATCGGCGCTTTTATCAAGGGTAAATTCAAACGACTGGGAGTTCCCTGGCTTGTCTGCACGCTGTTCATCGGGCCGATCTTGCCGCTGATATTTCACTATACGCACAACGGTCTGCGCCTGACCAGGAGTTACAGGGAAATCTGGATATCGGTCATGGGGAATGCCCTGAATCCGGATATCGGTATCCTGCCGCCCATGCAGGCGGTGATGCAGAATGATCTCTTCTATCAGCGGTACATGTGGTTTATCGGTGTGTTAATCGGTTTCTTTCTGATGTTCGCTGTGATCTACCGGTTCAGACCCGCTTGGTTCACAGTGACTGCCCCACACCCTGCAACCCCGTCTGGCATTGGTTCAACCTTGAAACTGTTCCTGACTGTCGGTTTGACAACCGCTGTCGGCTCCACCTTGTTAATCGGTCTGATGTTTGTTACCACATCAGGGGTTACCAATCCCGAAGCCTGGTTTACCCTGGGTAATATCGTACAGTTCAGGGTATCCCGGATATTTCTGCACACGGCTTATTTCACGCTGGGAATCCTGGCCTTCAAACACAGCTGGATCCAAAGCGGCAGGTTTCCAGGGCACTGGAAGACGTGGACAGTTGTCTTCACGTTGTCCTTCACCACCTATTATATGCTGATGTTCCTGATGAGAATCGCCTCCGGGGAGATGGAAAAAGTCCTTGGCCTGATTTTCTGGTTGTCCCTGAACTTCTTTACCAGTGCAGCGCTGGGACTCAGCTTGTCGCTGGCTTACAGGTACTGGAACCGGGCCACGAAATTGAACCGGAATCTGGCGGCAAACGCCTATAACCTGTACCTGGCTCACTATGTTTTCGTTCTGGTCTTTCAGCTGTTGCTCCTGCGGTTTTTCCAGATTCCCGTTCTTCTGAAATATGTCCTGGTCGCTTCAATTGCATTATACGGCGGGTATGCAGCCAGTCGGGTTTTAATCAACCCCTGTCCCAGACTGACCGTGATTTTGATGTCTCTCGCTTTCGGCGCCATGCTGATCCTGATCCACCCGTAACCCAGTTAACCGGAGACTTATCATGAAAACGGGATTCAATTTTTTAAACACCTTGGTTTCATGATGTGAATGACAACGGTTGGCAGAAGCAGTCAAGTGGTCCCGGCGGGGGGTACCCGGCGCCCCGTTGCCATCAATCCTGACCTGGATACCTGGAAGGTCAGGGGCCCCGGATTCATGAGGGTCGTGGTCAACACCGCGATATCATTCTCATGTTTCGCTGTGCCCGCTCCGCGGGAATGATGGTTGGTATGGAAAAAGGCCCCACCAGATTTCCATCGATTTCTGATATATCGGTAAACGTGATCTCGATTGTGTCTGTTTTTCTGAGGACCTTGACAGTCTGGAGTTCTCCCCATCATACCGATCCGGCATCCAAACCAGCATATTTTTGAAATCATTCTGGATTCCGTGTCAAGCACGGAGGCAATATTCGGGGTCGATATTATTCGTAAGTTCAGCTATTTAGAAGTAAGCTCTGGATTAAACAGTGAAGCGGTCAGGGCGTGAAGACTTTAAGAATCATATTGCCAATGGCCTTGAAGTGTTTTCTACTGCATCGATGCGGCCTGATCTCCTCCCTGTCCCATCCGAAGGCGAAGGGTATCCAACATCCGTTGCCAGATACCATTCATGGTTCGTTGTCGATAAATCGGACATAATCGATCAGCTTGTGTTCTGCAATGGAACTCGGGATTCGTATGTGATGCATTGGATTGGAAGTGGTTAAGCATGGCCGGGATGACGATCTCAAGAACCGTCCTCGGAAGACGACCATGGTAGAATTCCCGAGCCTCGCAACGAAGAACACCAGGAATAAGTTCAATTTCACACAGATTCAGATGCCATCAGATTGATAAACGGGGTGATTCGACATAATCGGACAAAATTTAGCCGTTTCTCGTCACTTCTATAAAAAACGATTATAATCGATCACATCGATTGACGGTACCTTGCTCTATATTTCTAACTATCTGTAATAAAGAATAAAATAAAACAGGTATGCAATGTGCAAAATGACATCATCAATATTATTTCATTGAAACCGGTAACTTTCGGGATCAACCTGAACGTGAAGAACTTGCTTGGTATGATCTTTTTCTTCACCGGGTTTTAAGAATTCAAAATAACGATGAAAAGGAACGTATGATAAAAAGAACATTCATGATTATGATTGCCGCAATGATCTGTCTGACCGGATCTGTCTCTGCCGAATATAAAATTGGTGTTTTGGCCAAACGTGGGGCACCTAAAGCGTTAAAAGACTGGGGGGCCACAGCAGCTTATCTGACGGAGAAGACCGGGGAAAAATTTACGATTATCCCGCTTAAATTTACGGCGATTGAACCCATGGTCAAGGCAGGCAAGATCGATTTCATGTTGGCCAATTCCGCCTTTTATGTCGAAATGGAGAAAAAATATGGCGTTCGGGCCATCGCGACCTTGATTAACTCCAGAAAAGGTAAGGCATTGAAGGAATTTGGGGGCGTGTTGTTTTCAAAAAACGACAGTGGGATTAACGATATTTCTCAAATTAAAGGAAAGACGTTCATGTGCGTGAAATACTCCTCGTTTGGCGGTGGGCATATGGCTTGGCGTCTACTTTTGGAAAATGGCATCGACCCGAAAACAGATACCGCTAATTTCCTGGAGGGTAAAAAACATGACAATGTTGTGCTTGCCGTTAAAAATGGGACCGTGGATGTCGGTACGGTCAGATCAGACACACTTGAAAGAATGCAGGACGAGGGCAAGATCAAATTAAGTGATTTTAAAATTATTCATCAAATAAACGATGATTTTCCCTTTGTGCACAGCACTCGCCTGTATCCCGAATGGCCCATGGCGACACTTAAGGGAACAGATGACGCCATGGCTAAAAAGGTCGCAGCCGCATTGATCAGCTTGCCTGCTGATTCAAATGCAGCAAAGTCAGCGAAGATTGTTGGATGGAATGCACCACTCGATTATGGTCCAGTGAAAGAATGTCTGACAAAAATCAAATATGGTGCTTTTGGAGAATAATGATGAAAAATTCATTAACGAGAAAATTTGTTTCCATTGTCTCGCTGCTGACTTCTATTTTAATTGCGATCCTGGTCGTGCTGATTATTTTAGTGACCAGCAATTCGCAGTCACAACAATCGAATGCATTTGTTAACGTGTTGGAAAATGAGAAGTCCAGCAGGGAGGCATTGCTCAAGAATGGCTTATTACAGAAGGGGCAATCAATCATGGTCCTGTTGGCCCAGAATAGTGCCGCCTTAATTGTTGGATACGATTTTGATACCCTGGAACAACTGGCCGCTAATGGCAAAACCGACCCTGAAATCGCATTTGTTACTTTTTACGATAAAGATAACAAACCGTTGACCAAAGTGACGGATCAGACAACTGAAATAAAACTGAAGCAGAAAATAATGTTCGACGGTGAATTGGTCGGTCAGGTTGAAGTGGGACTGGATGATGCCTCTGTCAAAAAGAATATTGCTGATGCAGCGACCCGTGTTGAACAGATCATAGCAGACACGGGTCATGCAAAAGAGAAAGCATTGCTGTTTGTTATTCTGCTGGTTTCTGCAGTATCAGTGGTTGGTGTGGTTCTGCTTTGTTTTGCGATATTTTTACTGCTTTCGCGGATCGTCATCAAGCCGATTCACAGCGTCATTGCCATTGCTGAAAGGATATCTGCAGGGGATCTGTCCTCGGATTCCGATATGGATATTAAAAGTGATACAAACAACGATGAAATCAGCCAGTTGCTGGTCGTGATGAACCAGATGGTCAATGCTTTGAAGACTAAAGTATATCTCGCCGAGCAGATCGCAAAAGGAGACCTGTCTGTTGAGGTGGAACTCGCTTCTGAATCGGATACGCTTGGCAAATCGTTGCAGAATATGGTGGCCAATCTAAACCAGGTGTTCGGCCGGATTACCAAAGTGACCGACGAAATGGCTTCCGGTTCCGGTCAGGTTGCCACTTCAAGCCAAACCATTTCGGAAGGCGCCTCCAGGCAGGCATCAAGTTTGGAAGAGATTGGCAGTTCGACGGATGACATCCGGAACCAGTCCAGAATTAATGCTGATAACGCCGCTAAGGCCAATGACCTTGCCAAGCATACCCAGGATACGGCTATAAAAGGGGATACCCAGATGAAGTCGATGATTTTGGCAATTAATGAAATCAGCGATTCAAGTGGGAAAATAGCAAAAATAATTAAGGTCATTGACGAAATTGCTTTCCAGACCAATTTGCTGGCCCTGAATGCAGCAGTCGAAGCCGCCAGAGCAGGGAAGTACGGCAAAGGATTCGCTGTGGTTGCTGAAGAAGTTCGAAGTCTGGCAGCAAGATGCGCGGAAGCGGCCAAAGAGACCACGGATCTGATAGAAAGCGCTGCTCCGAAAGTTGAAAACGGAATCAGTATTGCCAGCCAGACTGCAGACGTCTTGCAGGAAATACTTGAAAATATCACCAATGTTGCCGGACTGGTCAGTGAAATATCAGCAGCCAGTCAGGAGCAGGCAGAGGGAATTTCTGAGATCAATAAAGGTTTGGAACAGATCGGAAATGTAACTCAGCAGAACGCTGCCAATACCGAAGAAACCAGCTCTGCCGCGGATGAATTGACGGGTCTGGCGATGCAGATGAAAGAGATGATGACAAAATTTAAGCTTCAAAACCATACAATACAACCTGATACCAGTGAGGTTTTCCAGACAGAACCTGCTGCCGAAAAGACGATTCCTTTGATAGTGAACAACCGGGAGCAGCGGGGCAGCACAATTACCCTTGATGATGATACTTATGGAAGGTACTGAGTCATTTTCATTAATGGGAAAAATCGGAAACTATCTACCTGTATACGCCCCAAAGGTATTGTGTTTCAAGAAACGCATGAATCCTCCTGGAGCTCCTGGAAGCCAGCCATGGCTTCCAGGGGTCTTGATACACAATACCTTCGGGGCTGAGCGGAAATCAAACTGAATAGATACAAAAATCTTACTATCTCCTTCAAAGAAATCATCAGGGTAAAGATAATCGCCTGCTGTTTCCTGTTCGAGATCTCAACCCGGATAAGAAAGAAGGTGAAACTGCCTCAGAAAGACAAATGGTCAGCGTACCTTTACGGTCTCTATTATCCTATTAATTCAAAATTTTAATAAGGATCTCGCCTTAACTTCGTTTTCAAATCCCTGCTCTCTACGTTTTAACAATACTTCCGTAAGGTCTGAGCCACCGTCTTCAGACGGTCAGATTTCTTCATTTCGCTTTTTGATTGTGATATTGTATAAATTCCGTTTTTAAAAAGCGTTTTGAGCGATGGACGGAATTATTGTCTTTTTTTCGGCTGTATCTAATGTAAACAAGCGCTTTGAAGGAATTTAACTTTTCTGACCCGACGGGAAGTCCATTTAAAGACGTCATTGGATCGACATCGGCCAGGGTATCTCAAATCCTCGTCTCTGTTCGTAAGCACAGGAAAGTTGCAGAACGCCCAGGTCATCATACCGTTTGCCAATGATCTGCAGACCGATCGGCAGGCCGTTTTCAGCAAACCCACAGCAGATACTGGACGCCGGCTGTCCGGTTTGGTTGTAAAGCCCGGCATATCCGATATGGGCAATGGGGTGATCGCCGTCGACTCCGAGCGCCTCGGCCGGAAACCCGACCGTTGGCATCACGGGCGAAATAATGTAGTCATAGTCTTCGAATCGTTCTCTGACGATGGTCCGTATCCGATCAATCTTCACTAATGCATCTGCCAGTTGTATGCCGGATATGGCCGGTGCCCCTTCCACCCATCGTGCGACATAGGGCAGAACCTGCTGCTTCTGATCCGGGGTCAGGGCATCATATTCAAGAAAACTGCGAACCATGAAATACCGTTCGACCGCTGCCATGGGATCGAAATCAAATTCCAGGGATACCGGCTCTATTCTCCCACCGGACGCCTGAAATACTTCCGCTCCCTTTTTTACGGCGCTGACAACTTCATCGGAAACGAATGGTTCAAATCCGATGTCCAATAGGAGCCCTAACTTCAACCCTTTCAAATCTCGTTCAAGGTTGGCGAGATAGTCGACATTGAGCGGTGGCAGCGATCCGAAATCACGGCTGTCAGGCTGTGATAAAACATTCATCAAGAGAGCGCTGTCAGCTACATTCCGGGTCAGCGGCCCGGCCGTGCGTATTGGATCCGGCGGCGTGTGAGGAATTCGGCCGTTGGTGGGTTTAAACCCGAACAGGCCGCAATGGGCCGCCGGCAGTCGTACTGAGCCCCCGCCGTCTGTTCCAATCGCACACGGACCGATCCCGGCCGCCACTGCCGTGGCAGCACCCGCGCTTGAGCCCCCGGGATTGAAATCTGTATTCCATGCATTGCGAACAATCCCGTGGGCAGAACTGACACCGCAAGCGAGCATGCCAATATCCGGCATGGCCGTTTTTGCAAAGATAATCGCCCCGGCTTCCTTAAGACGTGCAGCCGGTGGTGCATCCTCTTTATCCAGCGGTTTATGCATATTGGCCCGGCATCCATGCCAGGAAGGGAATCCAATGGTTTTGATGCTGTCCTTGACGGTAATCGGCAGTCCGTCAAGGTACCCCTGGGGCTGGTTTTTCTGCCAACGCTGCTCCGATGCGCGTGCCAGTGTCATTGCATTTTCCGGATCGTCACCAAACAGGGCATTCAGCGATGGATTCATCGCCTCAGCCTGAGACAGTATCGCTTCCATCACCTCAACAGGGGAGAGCGCTTTTTTTTCAAATGCCGAAAGCAGTTGTTGTGCGCTCAGCGTACAAATAGGGTTTGTCATTGGTTTTCGTCTTCCACGATTTTATCCTGATTTCCCGGTAGCAGCACTGTCAATACCAGCTGGTTATAAGAGGTTTGCGACAATCAGTCGGGTACCGGCATCAATCAAAAGCGATTTGAGGCTGTCGGGCGGGTCCCGGTCGGTAACCAGATTGGTAACCTGCTCCATGTCACAGATTTTCATCAATGCCGGGGTCAGCATCTTCGTATGGTCTGCCAGGATTGTTACATTTTTTGCGTGTGTTATCATCGCTCTGGCAATCATCACCTCATCGATCCGATAACGCATAATTTCACCCGATTCCTTGATTCCACCGATGGTGAGAACCGCATGATCCACACTGAACTGGCTGAGTTGCTGCAGAGCAATCTCACCCAGTGTTTCGGCTGTATCCAGGCGCAGTTCCCCACCGACCAGTATGACTGAATGACCATTGCCGGCATGCCAGAAAGTCTGTGCGACTTGCAGTGAATTGGTGATAACAGTCAGGGATGGTACTGTTGACAATGCTTCAGCAAATGCATCAGTGGTGGAACCGGCATCGATCATCAGGCTGTCACCTTGCTTAAACAGTTTTTTTGCCGCAACGGCAATGCGTTTTTTCTCATCCGCCTGTTGAATACTGCGTCGTTCGGCTGTTCCAAGTCCGGGGGTGTCGGGGGCAACCGCACCGCCATGGACCTTTACCAGGTGACCCCGGGAATGCAGAACATTCAGGTCCCTACGGATGGTCTCTTCTGATACATCGAGTGTTTCCGAAAGATGGGCTATGGATTCCCGCCGGTTTTCCAGCACGAGACGGCTGATCTCAGACCGTCGTATTTCAGGTATTTTCATTTTTGTTTTTCCCTTCGAGTCATTGTTTGTTATGACAGGCTATGGGATAAAACCACATAAATCAACAATAAATGTCAAATTTATGCAGTAATATTATTGTTTTTTTGTTGACATACCCCAAATTTATTGGAAATATGCCTTTAGCCAGTAAAAGCAAATTCCAACCTGCCAGACAACACCCGGGTGAATCGATGAGACCAAACAACATATTGTTTGTGACTGCTGATCAATGGCGTGGAGACTGCCTCTCAATTCTGGGACACCCGACTGTTAAAACACCAAACCTGGATACGTTAGCGGGAGAAGGGGTCCTTTTCCGCAACCATTTCGCCCAGTGTATTCCCTGTGGTCCCAGCCGGGCTTCCATCTATACCGGAACATACCAGAACCATCACCGGGTGATCGAAAACGGGGTCCCCCTTGATGCCCGTTTGACCAATATCGCCCTGGAGTTCAAGAAACTGGGATATGACCCTGCCCTGGCAGGCTATACAGATACAGCGCCAGATCCGCGACAATACGCGCCAGATGATGACCGGCTCAAGGGGAACATCCGAATTCTTCCCGGATTTGACACCTTTCTGGGTATGTCCAGTGAACATGTTCCCGGATACTGGGCTCAATGGCTGAAAGAGCGCGGGTATGAACTGCCGGAAAATCTGCGGGACCTCTATTACGAATCGGTAGTGGGATATCCCGGTGCCGAAAAAAGAGGGAAGACCTTTGCCCCGGCTCCCTATTCGAAAGAAGAAAGCGACACCGCGTTTCTGACTGACCGGGCGGAGGTTTTTATTCGTGAATCTTCGCACAAACCCTGGTTTCTGCATCTCAGTTACTTCCGACCTCATCGCCCTTATCTCGCGGCCGAACCTTACAACCGGCTTTATGATCCTGAAACCGTTCCTCCGTTCAAGCGAGCGGTAACTGTTAAGGAAGAGGCCCGTCAACACCCTTTTCTCGCCTACCTGCTGGAACAGGGAGCAAAGAACGGCAGTTATACAGAGACAATTTTTCCACGGGACGAGAAGTCCATGCAACAGCTCAGGGCCACATACTACGGGCTGATGACGGAGGTTGATGATCACATCGGCAAGATCATCAAACTTTTAAAAGATACCGGTCAATATAAAAACACCCTGATTGTCTTCCTGAGTGATCATGGTGCCCAGCTGGGTGACCATCATCTGATGATGCCCGAGGGGTATTTTGACCAGAGCTTTCATATACCACTGATCATCCGCCTCCCTGACAGCTATCCACACCGTTGCTCTGGAATATCAATCGATGAATTTACAGAGAATGTCGATCTGCTGCCAACCCTGATGGACCTTTTCGAGTCCCCGATTCCTCGTCAGTGTGCGGGGCGATCCCTGCTGCCGTTCATGACAGGTCGGCCAGCAGACGGGTGGCGTACTGAAGTACACTGGGAAGGCGACTTCCGCTATCTTGATGCAGCGGAAGGGTATGATGCACCGGATCAGGCACTGGGAATTGACCGCAAAGATTGTGTATTTGGGGTAATCCGGGATACACGCTATAAATATGTCCATTTCGCAGCACTTCCCCCGCTGTTTTTTGATCTACAAAACGATCCGGATGAGTTGCAGGATCTGTCCGGCTACCCGGAATATTCCGGGCTGCTGCTTGAATATGCCGGGAAAATGCTATCCTGGCGCATGACCAGCAACGAAAAATCCCTGACCCATTTAATGGTGGATTTGAAAGGTGTCGTGGAACTGGAATAACCTGCTGAAAAAGGTTCTATTCGACACAACCCGTTTGTTTTCAGAAATTCAGCACCCCTTTTCAGTTTATGCGCGTAAGACAGGATACGCGACGATTGAATAGTTTATCGACCATGGTTGTCCTTTTTACAGTTAACCCCCAGAACGGGAGGAGCAACAAATGAAAGCAAAATTTTATAAATCGCTGATGCTTTTTGGACTTGGCTCTTTTTTAATCGTACTCGGTATCGCAATACCGGTTGGTGTTCAGGCTGACAGCCATCGAGAATTTAAGGTGGCGGTCCAGAAAATACCACCCGTCATGGAGCCAATGCGGGTGAACAGTAACGTTCACATGCGTATCCTGTTCAATGTCGGCGAGTCGCTGTTAAAAATCGACTACAAGGACAACATGAAGATTAAGCCGGCGTTGGCAGAATCATGGAAGCGTCTTGATGATCGAACCATCGAATTCAAACTGAGGAAGGGGGTTAAATTCCACAATGGGGAAGAATTGACCTCAGAAGATGTCGCCTTCACCTTTGGGGAGGAGCGATTTTTCAACAAAGAACGGGGTTGGGTACTGGCCCAGATGTACCTGGGCGATATCAACCTGCCGGAGGTTATCGACCCTTATACGGTGAGGATCAGTTCCAAGCGCACGGATTTCCTGCTCGAAAAGCGGTTGGCCAGCTACATGAGCGAGATCATCAGCAAAAAAGCGTTTCTCGCGGCAAAGGACTGGGAAACCTGGAGCCGGAATATCGTTTGCACCGGTCCCTATAAACTGGCAGAGCTCAAAAGTGGTGACTATATCAAGCTGGAAGCCTTTGCGGACTACTGGGGCGCCAAAGCACCGGTCGCTTCCATCCTGTTTAAGAGTGTACCGGAAGTCGCTGCACGCATTGCGGGTCTGAAAACCGGTGAGTACGATATTGCAACGGAGATTCCGCCGGATCAACTGAAAAGCGTTGACAGTTACGCCGGCATTTCTACCGTTGGGGGACCCATTCCCAACATACGCGCGGTTCAGATTGATTCCACCAACGCGGTCCTGGGCAAAAAAGAGATGCGCCAGGCTCTGGCTATGGCGATAGACCGGCAGTTGATCGTTGACAGCCTCTATTATGGACGGGCCACGGTTACCAATGGGTTCCAGGTCAAGATGTCAGGGGATATGTGGATCGAGGATTTCCAGGGCCTGGTTTACAATCCGGAAAAGGCTCGCGAACTGATTCAAAAAGCCGGATATAAGGGAGAGCCCATCCATTACCGCGTCATGCCTGACTACTACACCCTCGAAGTCGCCACGGCTGAGATCCTGGTCGAAATGTGGAAGGCCGTCGGGCTGAATGTCAAGCTGGATATTGTGGACAACTGGTCCCAGGTATTGAAAAACGATGACACCCGGCACCTGGTGAACATGTCCCACTCTGCGTTCTACGCTGATCCGGAAGGACTGCTCTGGCGGCGGCTGGGACCCAAGTCCCCCTTCAGGTACGAGAATATATATGGTGGAAAGGAGCCGTTCTGTGTTGTGCCGGAAGCCTTCGATAAATGGGGCCAACAGATGCTCACCACCACGAATCGGCAGGAACGTCGGGAAGCGATCCGTCAGATGCTGGAAATTGTAGAAACCGAAGGGTTTCAGATCTCTCTGCACACGCTGCCGATGTTTTACGGTATTCGTGATAACGTTGTCTGGCAGCCGTACCCGGCAGAATTCATGGACCTGACAGCGGCCAATCTGAGTTTCAGGTAGGCGGACCTTGATGTCAACAGCCTCTTCAATCCCGGAGCCATGTGGCCAGGCAACCCCACTGCTGCAGATCAAGGACCTGACCGTTGATTTCGATCTGCCAGGGGGCTGGTCACGCTGTCTGCATGGCGTAAACCTGGAAATCGACCCGGGAGAAATTCTGGGTCTGGTGGGAGAGAGCGGTTGTGGAAAAAGTGTAACCTGCATGGCCACGCTGCAATTGCTGGGTCCCAAAGCACTGGTTCAGGGCCAGATCACATTTGAACGCCAAAACCTGTTGGATCTGGATGAAAAAGGGATCACCGCTGTGCGGGGAAGTGGTATCGCCATGATATTTCAGGACCCGGTCAGCTCACTGAACCCGGTTCATACCATTGGTCGACAGATCGTTGAATCAATCCGCATGAATGTCTCAGCGAACAACTCCCGGGCGGTGTCGCAGGTCCGGAAGACAGCGGAACAGCTTCTCACCCGTATCGGCATACCGGAGGCCCAACAGCGACTGAAAGCGTATCCCCATCAGCTTTCAGGTGGGATGAACCAGCGCGCCATGATAGCCATGGCGCTGGCCGGAAGGCCACGGCTGCTGATAGCTGATGAGCCGACAACCGCGCTGGATGTGACGATCCAGGCGCAGATTCTGGAACTGATCAAGGACCTGCGCACCGAGCTGGGCATGTCAATTATTCTGGTCACCCATGATCTCAGTGTCGTCGCCGAAACCTGTGACCGGATGGCCGTGATGTACTGCGGGCGAATCGTCGAAGAGGGACCGGTCCAGCATATGTTTTCAGACCCACGTCATCCCTATACCCGTGGCCTGCTCACTTCCCTGCCCCGCATCGACCGGCGCTCCAGGCCCCTGGTGCCTATCAAGGGATCGGTGCCAGCCCCTGATGAAATGCCTCCGGGTTGTGCGTTTGCGCCTCGTTGTCAGTTTGCCCTGGATGAATGTGCGAACCGGCATCCGGCCTTGGTTTCCATGGGAGAAGAGCGACGTATCGCATGTTTCAACCCGCAGCGGGGAGAGATATGAGCTCAGACACCTCACTGGCATCCCGCGCAGTACCCCAAACCGCCCCTTTCCTGGAAGTTTCAGATCTTGTGCGGCACTTCCAGATACGCAGGATATCGAGACTCTTTGGTAAAAAGGCGCTTCTCAAGGCGGTTGACAATATCTCTTTTGTCGTTAAAAAAGGGGACACATTCGGCATCGTGGGCGAAAGCGGTTGTGGAAAGTCGACAACCGCGCGGCTGGTAATAGATATAGACAAACCCACGTCCGGGCGTGTCATGTTTAAGGGCCGCGAAATATCGCGTCTCTCTCCAGCTGAACGGCGTCGGTTGACGCTGCAGATGCAGTATGTCTTTCAGGATCCGCTGGGCGCGCTGGATCCGCGCATGAGAATCATTGATCAGGTAGCTGAGCCACTGCTTATTCATAAAAAAGCGTCTGGTTTGAATTGCCGGAATCAGGCTGCTGACACGCTGTTGTCATTGGAGCTGAAGGATCATGTCTTTCGCCGTTACCCTCACGAGATAAGCGGTGGGCAGCGGCAGCGAGTCGTGCTGGCAAGGGCGCTGATTCTTGAACCAGAGCTTCTGATTTGTGACGAACCCATATCTGCGCTGGATGTATCCATTCAGGCCCAGGTTTTGAACCTGCTATCCGATTTAAGCCGGCGAATGAATCTGACAACCATATTTATCAGCCACGACATGAGTGTGGTGCGGCAAACGTGCAACCAGGTCGCAGTCATGTACCTTGGAAAAATTGTGGAACTGTCCCCAACTGATGCGCTGTTCCAATCGCCCGCACACCCCTATACACAGGCGTTGCTTTCTGCCGTACCCATCCCGCAGCCGGGTCTGGTGCGCAAACGGATCCTGCTGAAGGGTGATCCGCCCAGTCCTGTTGATATACCGCCGGGTTGCCGATTCCATACCCGTTGCCATCTGGAAAAACCGATCTGTCGTGAAAAAGAACCCCGATTCAAACTGCTGCAGGAAGGCCATTGGGTCGCCTGTCACGTCGCCCGCGGTGATGCTTGAAACCCGAAAGGATAACGGATGTCGAGCCAATATGTCATTCAAAAGCTGTTTAGAGCCCTGCTGACGATCTGGATCATCGTCACCTTTGTTTTTGTTGTCCTGAGACTGTCAGGAGACTCGGTGCTGATGATCTTCGGGCCTGACGTCGACGCCGGTGCCATGGAAACCCTGCGGGCGGAGTGGGGACTGGACAAACCGATCTGGCAGCAGTATCTGGTCTACATTGGTAATGTTTTCCAGGGCGACCTGGGAAAATCCTATCTTGATGGGCGGGCTGCATTTGTTGTGGTTATGGAACGGTTACCAAAAACCCTCTCCCTGATGGGTGTGACCGCCATTTTTACTTTCCTGATCGGTATTCCCGCTGGGATATATTCGGCGCTGCACCATAATACCCGCACCGACCGCGTCACGATGACCCTGTCAGTGATGGGCCTGAGTATTCCCAATTTTTTTCTCGGTGTATTGCTGATACTGCTGTTTTCCGTGGCCTGGCAAATCCTGCCGAGTGCAGGCAGCGAAACTGTCTGGCACTATATCATGCCGGTTCTGACCATGGCCACCGCTGAAGCTTCCGTATTTGCCAGGTTTACCCGCTCAGCCATGCTGGAGGTGCTCAATCAGCCCTATATCCGTACCGCCCTGGCAAAAGGGGTCCCATGGAAAGAGGTCGTTCGCCAACATGCCCTGCCCAATGCCGCCATTCCCACTGTGACCATCGCCGGTTTTTTCGTCGGAAGCCTGGTGGTGGGCGGTGTGGTGACTGAAAACGTTTTCGCCTGGCCCGGCGTCGGGCGCCTGCTTGTCAGCGCCGTAGCGAACCGGGACCTGGCAGTGGTGCAAACAGCGGTCCTGCTGATCTCATTTTCCATGGTCACTACCAACCTGATCGTTGATTTCGCATACGGCTGGCTGGATCCAAGGGTCCGCGACCTCAGAGCCCAAAGCAGGGAGGGGTGACCATGAAACGCCAGCCATTAAATCCAGCAGAAATGCCCCGGAGCGACTCTCTTTTCCAGAGGCGACATTTTTTCAAGCGCTACCCGCCTTTTGTCATGTCAGCGGCCCTGTTCCTGACCATCCTGATTGGGGTCGCCCTTCTGGCACCCATCTTGTCACCAAACGATTATACAACGATTGATCTGCGAGCGCGCCTGCAGGCACCCGTCTGGATGGAAGGCGGAAACTGGGACCACCTCCTTGGCAGCGATAACCTGGGACGGGACGTACTGAGCCGGCTGATCTATTCCATCCGCCTGAGTCTTCTGGTGGCTTTTGTCGGGACGATCATCGGTGCTGTCCTGGGAACGACACTGGGTTTTGTCGCGGCCCATTTCAGGGGCTGGGTCGATGATATCGTGATGGTCGCTGTCGATTTCCAGGCCTCACTCCCCTTTTTCATCATCGCCTTGACCCTCCTCGCATTCTTTGGTAACAGCATGATGCTGTTTATTATTCTAATGGGGATATACGGCTGGGAGCGATATGCGCGCATCACCCGGGGACTGACCCTCTCCGCCCTGACTCATGGCTATGCCGTATCGGTCAAGACGCTGGGTGCCAACCCGAAACGGGTCTACCTGCGCCACATTCTGCCGAATATTTCCAGTACCCTGATCGTTAACATGACCCTGAACTTTCCAGCCACCATCATCATGGAAACCTCCCTCAGTTTTCTCGGGATCGGGATCCAGCCACCGATGACCAGCCTGGGAAACATGCTCGGTTTCGGTCGGGATTACCTGACAACAGCCTGGTGGATCACGGTCTTTCCCGGCATCACCATCTTCCTGGCCACACTTTCAATGAGCATTCTCGGGGACTGGGTCAGGGACCGGCTCGATCCGACCTTGAAATGAGCTGAAACAGCCTCAGCGGTTGGATTGAGTCCACTCCGATCAGCCAAAAAATCGTCACCCCGGACTTGATCCGGGGTCCAGATGTATATGCCTTAACCGTCATTCCGGCTTTCGCTGGAATGACGGTTAACGGCGATTTTTGACTTTTCGGAGGGGACTCAAAAATCAAAATATAACGGCGAATATTACCGGGACGGGATTGGGGTCAGGCTTGCGTAAATGCGTCAATATATTTCTTCAGATCTGCCACTTCCTTTTGCAGGACTTTATCTTCAAATAACTTCTGTTTTAGGGTTGTCAGTTGTCTGCTGAGGGTTGATGGATCTCGTTTGAAATATGTCGCTACTTCTTTAATGCTACCTTTATTCTCGCTGTATATGAAGGCGACATAGGTGCGATACCTTGCGCTCAATCGGCAATTTTGCTTCTGTTTTATAACCTCTTCCAAAATATCAAAATAGTTACAGACCCGTTCGCTGATTTCTGGGATACTCAGGGTAACCAATCCTTTTCTGATGTTCATCTCTTCACTATCAGGCAGCTTTTCCATAAATGTATCATCGCCCAATATTGCCATGCCTTTTTGATTTCCATAATAAAATGCTTTTTCGGTTTCATCGTCAGTGTCTCCGGAAGTGAATTTCTGATATTCATTGATTGCTTTTGGTCGATGATTATTGAATCTCCTGAGGATCCAATCTGTCGTTTGCCAATTTACGGGATTTAATCCCAAATAGGATCTATGCCCACTCCAATGGTATAAATCCGGACGATCAATTAACCCGGATCGGACAGGGTTAAGGTGGATATATCGAACCAGTTCTAACAAATATGTGTCTGCATCGATCAGGATCGCTTTGTAACGACCTTGAAAAAGATGGCCTATTCGGTTTTGTTTTTTGTTAATCCATCGTGTATATCGAAATGACAGGTTCTGCATAATCTTTGAGAGCGGTATTTGATTTACCTCTACAATCATATGGACATGATTGGGCATCCAGCAATAGCCATGA
>Ga0180009_10003113_pt1 | contig 19105 bp, 17 predicted proteins | sample OS_PC_MetaG_FD_123537 | JGI IMG/M metagenome (GOLD analysis project Ga0180009, IMG submission 123537) | Groundwater microbial communities from the Aspo Hard Rock Laboratory (HRL) deep subsurface site, Sweden - OS_PC_MetaG | ecosystem: Environmental > Aquatic > Deep subsurface > Groundwater...
AGCCTATTCAGACAGGATCTGGACCCGTTGGGGCAGGCGCAAACCCTTCATCGCTACCGGTGCGCCCCTGGCTTTTCTCGGTTTCCTGGCAATACCCCTGTTTCTGGGACAATCCCTGCTGCTGTTCATGGGGGCTATTTTTCTGACCCTGTTTGCCATGGATATCTTCCGCACTCCGGTGGTTTCGCTGATGCCGGATATTACCCCCTCCCCCAAACGATCCCAGGCAAACGGGATGATTAACCTCATGGGGGGTGTCGGCGGTGTCCTGGCGTTTGCGGTGGGTGGCCTCCTGTTCAAGGTATCGGTGGGAGCGCCCTTTATCTTTGGGGGGTTTGCCATGGTGGCGGCCTGTGCCGTCGTGCTGCTGTTTATCAAGGAACCGGAACCGAAATCGGTTGAGCCGGTAGAGGGCGAACCCGGTCTGATCGGCAGTATGAAGACCGTTGTCAGGGACCGGGATCGTTCCGCTCTCTATTTTCTGGGAGCCATTTTCTTCTGGTTCCTGGGATACAATGCGCTGGAGGTCTTTTTTACCTCCTTTGCGGTCAACGAGCTCAACGTTGACTCGGGAGAGGCGACCTTTCTGCTGGCCTATTTTTCCCTGGCGATTATCCTGTTTGCACCTGTGGGGGGATACGTCGGTGGCAAGATCGGCCGGAAAAAATCGATCAGTGGCGGAATTATCGCGTTTGCACTCCTGCTGGGATACGGCTTTACCATTACGACCGTCTTCCAGGCCCGGATTATGCTGCCTTTGTGTGGTATCGCCTGGTCGTTTATCCTGGTCAACTCTCTGCCCATGGTGGTGGATATGGCGCCCCAGGATAGACTGGGCGCCTATACCGGGCTCTACTATCTCTCATCCCAATCCTCCGCCATCGTCGGACCGATTCTATCCGGAAAGATCATTGAGCTTTTTTCAAACAACTACCGCACGGCTTTTCTCTATTCCGCTGTCACTCTGATTATCGCGCTGCTCTTTCTGCTGCCGGTCAAGCGAGGGGAGGCGTTTTAGTGTTTTCAAGGTGACGGGGAGAGGCGGTCTCGCATATTTCGGGTCGTGTCCATGATGATGCGATCCAGTGTCATTCGTACCAGCCAGGGCGGAATACTGCCACCGGGTTCACTGTGGCCGTACCAGACCGAATGCACCCGGTTTCGGCCCACAGGGGTCAGACTCCATAAAGCAAAGTGCTCCCTGACCCGGATCTTGTTCTGTTTTTCTGCCGGTAACCCGGGAAATGATTCATAGTGCACGGTGACCTTTCCATTCGGACCCTCCTGCTGAAGTTCCAGACGATTGACCCAGTCGCGGTCTGTGATCGGCCAGGGAGATTTGACGGACAGGTAGTAGACATAAACGGACGTCCCGATCTTCGCCAGCAGGGTTGATTCATCGCAATCCGGCATCCACTCTCTGTAGGCCGCCACATCCTCGATCAAGGTGATCAGGTTTTCCAGGGAGGTTTCGAAAATGGTTTCCGAACGATAACTGATAAAGTCGCTCTCCGGCCAGGTCCCGGTCGATATTTGAACCCCCGCTTCGTCCCTGACCTGGACCCATTCGATGGTGGTCTCCAGTAAATGCTCGGTCCACCGGGAGGATTGACCAAAGAGGGGCAGCGACCAAAACAGAAGCACCCCCTGGATCAGGACCGTCAATACCACTGGATGGTTAAGGTTCATAGGCCGGGTTCAAAAATTGAGCTTGGGACAATCGGTTTTCGCTTTAGAAAAACCACCCTGTGCGTCCTGTTGGTCATCGGATGCCGTTCTCCAATCGGCCGCCTGTCCGAGGGGGAAATGGTCCGGGAATTGTCGGCGGCCGGTCATGGAAACAATTTGACACCGCGGTTTCGGAGTGACCCATTCAAACCGGACAGGCTCTTTATTTTGCGAGCATATCAACCAGCCCGTAAAAACTCAAGGGCAGTGTTGCCAATAGAGCCCAAAATGCCGTTTGTCTCTCAGGATCGAGAAGCTGCGATGGGTCGGGGGAAGGTCCGGGAGGGGGGGAATCGGGACGAGGGCGTTGGAACAGGTTTCAGTGCGCCCCTCCTCTGTCCATGCCGTCCATCTTATCCCTGAGCCGCTTCTCCTGGAGGGTTTTATGATGATGGGCGAAACGGATTCGTTCCTCCAGATGGTCAATCTGGACCGGTTTGACCAGATAGTCGAAGGCTCCGCTGCGGATCTCCTCAATGGCCGTTTCAACTTCGGCGTAGCCGGTCAGCATGATGACATGCACCAGAAAATCGATGTTGCGGATCTGTTTGAAGGTTTCGATCCCGCCTGTTCCCGGCATCATCACATCCAGCAGCACCACATCAAAGTTCTGGCGTTCGACCAGTTCCAATGCGCTTTCACCATTGTAGGCGACCGATACATCGAATCCGCGAGCAGTCAGCCGCTCTGACAGGGGCTGGACATAGCCTTCTTCATCGTCAACCAGTAGCACTTTCGTTTTCATGTTCCCCTCCAGTCAGGATCCCGGGATTCTTGCAGTGATCAGCGTCTTTTGCCGGTTCGACGCTTTTCGGGGACTATTTCTTTTTTTGTTTCAGAATGCTTCTGGCGGTATCAAACTCGCCTGCTTCGGCAAAGGTTGCGGCCATGAGGTTTCTCTCCACTTTCTCCGCATACGCGTTTTTGATATGCTGGATCAGGTTGTCCAGGTTGACGGGTTTGTTCAGATAGCCAAAGGCCCCCAGACTGCGCGCGGTCTCTTCATCTTTTTCGGAACCGTGCCCGGTCAGCATGATCACCTGAACCTCCGGGTACTTTTTCTTGATGCGTTTGAGCACTTCCATGCCATCGATGCCGGGCATCTTCAGGTCCAGGACCATGACATCCGGCACCTCGTCTTCGACCAGCTGAAGCGCCGCTTCACCGTTCAGGGCGACCTCGGAAGAGATATTCCGCATTCTGATCCGTTCCGAAAGCGTCTTGACGAACTCCTCTTCATCATCCACCAGCAGTATTTTTATCTGTTTCATCGGCTATACTCCATCATTGTCACTATTATGGTTAGGTGTTGGTTTTATCAGGGTGCCCCTTTTCTGTATCAGCCTCTTTTCCCCTCCGGTTGTCGGACCGGTTCAGATATTGCCGGGCGATTTCGATCTCGCCTGCCTCTGCAAAACTGACTGCAATCATGATGTCATCGATCTTCTCCCGGAACGTTTTACGACGGCTCCGACGTTGTTTCTTTAACGCAATGGCGTCCTGAATTCGGGTCAGCAACTGGTTCATATCGAAGGGTAACAGGAAATCATCGAAAGCACCCCGTTTCATTCCCTCGATGGAGAGTGCGATCTGACTGGACTGGTTGATGAGAATCACCTCCACCAGAGGGCGCAATGCCTTCAACTGGGTTAACAGGCGCAGCCCTTCGTTCCTGAGATCGACGAGGTTTAACAGAACCACATCGATTCTTTTTTTCCGCATTATCTTCATGATCTCATCCGGTCGATCCGAAGTGAATATCCGGTAACGCTCCATACGCAGTCGGTGATCCAGATTGGATCTCAAGAGGGAATCGCGATCGATGATCAGCAATCCTGCACTCATAGCAACGGTCTTGTAAAAGGTTCCGGCTTGTCATCCCATCAGATGATGGCAACCCCATACCGCACCTGAACATGCTGTAACCCGACATCTTTCAAAAAGGTTTTCAGAGAGACAGCCTGTTTCGGCCGGCGGCGGTTGCTGCGTTTTAATACCCCATCACAGTAGTGATGGCAATTGGCTTCGGCGAATGCGACCGCGCTAAAACAGTCTTCAATGGATGTTAAAAACCGGTTGACCACCAGCGGGTCGGTTGGTTTCAAGTCTGCCAGTTGCAGGGCGGTGTCACGTTCGCCAACCTCGGCAAAAGCGACCGCCATGAACATTTTTTCCAGTTTTTTTAGAATGCGATTCATTGGATACCCCCCCTCTAATAGATTCAATTGCATGGTCGGTTTTCTATATACCAGCAAAACATGTACCAAAAACTGTTATATTAAATATTACAGAATATTGAGAGATATTGAGGAAAAATATATCAGCAAGACGAATGAAAATGAAACGTAATAAGACAAATCTGGGGGAATGAAATGAAACGTATTGAGACTTTTTGAAAGTGGTCGTGTCCCCGCGGTGGGGGTTCGAAACCCCCTCAACGTGAATCCCACGACAGGTTGATACAGACCCACTCGGGTGTATCAGGTTTCAGCCGGCAGGTGCATGCAAATCCCTCTGGCAGGGGTGAAGGATTCAACCTCCCCCCCCAACTGGGTTACCAGAGCAACCAGGGATTGCCAGTGCGGGGTTTCGTCAGGGGCATCGCTGCTGATGGGCGAGTCGCCGGTCTCCAGGGAACAGGAGAGGTGAACGGTGAACCGGTTTCCCCTTTCTGTCAGTGTGAATTGAATCTGCCCCGGTGCTGTCATGCCATTCAGGCAGACCTGTATGGCAGAAAAAAGCGCCATCTCCAGTTGCAGGGGGTGGGTGACCAGGGTGTACCCGGGGTTGGGTCCGGTCAGGGTGAGCGTGATGCTCTTCATACCCGCATTGCGACGACAGAGAACCAGCATCCGGTTGATCAGTTCCCAGAGATTCAGGGAAGCCCGGTCCCGATCCGCACTGTGGGCGAAGCGGTTTAAACAGCTGAGTAGTGTGGCGCCTCGCTGGAGTTGTCTCTCGATCGCCTCCAGGCTGCGGACGATGGTCTCCTGGTGGGGAAAGGATTTTTCAGGCGAGAGGCTGCAGAGATCCTGCATCAATCCCGCCGATTGTTGAATGATAGCCAGCACGTTGCTCAGTTCGTGGGTCGCCCCGGCAGTGATGGCACCCAGAAAGGCCGGTCCGTTTCCAGTAAAGTTATTTTCCATTGGATATCTACCCTTTGTTGACGGCGTCCCGCATTTTTTCAATCAGCTCTTCGATATTGATGGGTTTCATCAGGTAGTCGAAGGCGCCGAGGTTCATGCCTTCGATTCCTTCCTTGGTGGAACCGTGTCCGGTCAGCAGAATGACCTTGATCCCGGGCCGGATGGATTTGGCCTGTTTCAGAACCGCCAATCCTCCCAGGCCCGGCATTTTCAAGTCCAGGATCATAATATCGGGGGGTGTTGTTTCCACGATGCGCAGCGCAGCTTCTCCGTCTGTGGCGATATCCGTCTCGATATCACGCAGTTTCAGTCTTTCTGCCAGGGTGGTCACGAATTCAGTCTCATCATCAACCAGTAACACCTTTTTGTCTTTCATGGATTCTCCTTGGTCAGCTGCAGGTTTGGCTTCAGGGTGACGGTAAAAATGGTTCCCTTTCCCTCGGTACTCTGGACCTTCAGGTCGCCACCGAGTTTTTTGATTATGCCGTAGGTGATGGGTAGACCCAGACCGGTACCATACCCTTTTTTAGTGGTAAAAAAGGGTTCGAAGATGTGGGAGAGCGTTTCCGGTGACATGCCGCAACCGTTGTCCTCAATGGAGACGGCAATTCTATCCGGCGCTTCAGCCCGGGAGCGGATAATGATCCGTCCCTCGTCCTCGACGGCTGCGAGGGAGTTGGTCAGGATGTTGAGAAACACCTGCTGGAGTTGTCCCTTGTCTGAAGAGATCTGGGGAATCTTCTCGTCCAGTTGCAGTTCCAGGGCGACTTTTCGGTAGAGGGCCTCTTTTTCCAGGAATCCCAGCACCTCTTTGACGACCTCGTTGATATCCAGGGTTTCGACCATGACCTCCATCCGGCGGGCGAAGCCCAGCAGGCGGTGGGTGATGTTCTTGCAGCGGTCCACGGATTGGAGGATGGCGTTGGTCAGGTCCTGGAACTTTTCATGATGTTTGAAACCCCCGTTGAGTTCCAGCAGGTCTTTCATCAGGCCGGCTTTCTGGTTGATAATGGCCATGGGATTGTTGATCTCATGGGCGACCCCGGCTGCCAGACGACCGATGGAGGAGAGCTTCTGGGTGTTTTCCAGTTCGCGAAAAGCCGATTCCCGACGCTGGTCGGCGACATAGATCCGGTTGACCAGCAGGTTGGCTACCCGGATCACCACCAGCACGATCAGGATCACGCCGCCTAGAAAAATGAAGAACATCTCACTTTTCAGCGTGTACCAGGATTTGAGAATCACCGATTTGGGCTTGACCACGACCAGGGCGTAGTCATGGTTGCGAAAATTGGTAAAGGAGAGCAGCATCTCCCTGCCCCCCCGGTCGGTGATATCCACCACCTGAGTCCCCCAGTTTTTCAGGGGCAGATCCAGCTCGCAGGGCTCTAGCACGTTTCCGTAGTATTTCGACTGGGTCTGCAGGACGCCCGAACGATTGACCAGAAAAACGTCCCCTTCAGAATCAAGGCCGATACTGGCGATAATACTGTCGAACTTTTTGGTGTCGATCGTCGCACGCAGCATCCATCCCAGGCCGTTATCCTGGAATTGCTGCACCGCAATGGCAATATGGGGAAATTCCCGATACCCGAGAAAGACGTCACTGATAAAAAAGCCCCGGACCTTGACCTCATGGAACCAGCTCTGTTTTGAATAGTCCCGGCCCACCAGGTCGTATGGTCCGGCGTAGGCCACCTGAATCCCGTTGTTGTCGATGATACCCAGATCGACGAACCCGCCGAACTCTTTTTTCAGGATCCGGTAATAGCGGTTGATTTTCTGCCTGTCCGACAGATCAGCGAAACTGCTCATGGAAGCAATCGAGCGGATGGTGGAGAGACGCTCTTCCAGGAACAGTTCGAAGGAGTGAACGGTTTTATTGCTCAGCAGCCGCAGGGGCTCGACGATTTCCGATTTCAGGCTGGTCTGGTATTGATGATAGTTGATCAGGGCCATCGACAACAGCGGCACAAAGGTGATGGTGATCATGATGACGATGATGTTTCTTTTCAGCAACTGGTAGCGCAAGGGGGATGCCACGTCGTCGGCATCAAACAGAAAACTCTGTTTAATCCATTTGCCGATTGATCTAAGTTTCATCTGTGGGCTCTTCAAAATGGTACACAATATCCCCCGGCTGGAGGTTTTTCTGCTGGAATCTGGCCAGTGCCTTCTGCCAGGGACCGATGATGGAGTCGAGAACCTGGACTTTCTTCCAGACCAGGTACCGGTAGTACTCTTCTTCGATACCGCCGCAAATCACGGTTTTAATTGCTTCGGTGAGAATCAGGTGACAGAGCTGTTCGGCGGACGCCTGGGGTAAAACGATGATCTTCTCGTCGGAGGCCTGCTCCGGTTGGTTTCCGGTAATGATCAGCACCTCCGTGGCCAGATCGAAGCGCGGGGCCACATCTTCTCCAAACAGAGGGATCAGTATTTTTTCCGCCATGGGTGTCCATCAAACATGCGTCATTGTCCGGGGGTCATCCGGCTGGGATGACCTTTGTTCAGGGGTTGACATTCAGTTCAGGTTGAGCTTTTTCATCTTGCGCCAGAGGGTGCTGCGCCCCCACCCCAGGATCTCGGCGGCCTCGTTCCGTCTGCCACCCGCCTTGCGCATGGCATCCATGATCAGCTCCCGTTCCACCTGGGACCAGGTCTCACCGGCATCCCCGTTTCTTTCCGATCTGCCCTGCCTTTCGAACATAGCCGGTCGTTCAGGGGGGGCGGTATCTGCCGCTTCCATTTCAGCCGGGCTGTCAAACAGGTAGGCCGGCAGATGCTCCAGTTCGATCATGTCTGACTGGCAGACATTGACGGCATATTCCACGATATTCCGCAGTTCCCTGACGTTGCCCGGGAAAGGATACCTTTTCAGGATCTGCAGGGTCTTGGGGGAAAAGCCCTTGATCCGTTTCTGAAAACGGCTCAACAGATCGCGGAAAAAATGGTCCGCCAGCAGACGAAAGTCCCCCTCCCGTTCCCGCAGCGGCGGCAGGTGAATCCGGACCACATTCAGGCGGAAAAGCAGATCCTCCCTGAAATTTCCCTCACGGACCATTCGTTCCAGGTTCCGGTGGGTGCCGCCAATGACCCGCACATTGGCCTGAAACCCGCGGGTGCTGCCCAGCGGGAAAATCACCTGATCGTCCAGAAAGGTCAGCAGCTTGACCTGCAGCGCCAGGGGCAGGTCCCCGATCTCCGTCAGGAAGAGGGTTCCGTTGTGGGCCAGCCGGAATCGTCCTGGTTTGTTATCCGTGGCGCCGGTAAATGCCCCTTTCTGGTGACCGAAAAGTTCCGATTCCAGTAGATTCGCAGGTAGAGCGCCACAATTGATCTTCACAAACGGTCCCTTGGCCCGATTGGAAGACTGGTGAATCGCTTCCGCCACCAGGTCCTTGCCCGTGCCGGTCTCTCCGGTAATCAGAACGGAGGAGTCACTCTGGGCCAGGATGGGCAGGATCTGGTAGATCTTCTCCATTTTCGGACTGCGTCCAATCAGCCTGGAAAAGCTGAAAGCCTGGTTCATACGGGCATTCAGCTCCCGCAGGGCCCGCAGGTCCTCGACCGTTTCCAGAAAACCCACCAGGTTGTTTTTCTGATCCTTCAGGACGGCGCTGGTCACCCGGACCGGGATCAGTTGCCGGTCGCGGTTGATGATATCGCTCTCCCTGGAAACCGCCTCGGAATCCCGATCCATATTGACCACGGGGCAGTCCTTGATACAGAGGCTGCATCTGAGAACATGACAACAGGGAATTCCCCGGACTGTCTCCCTGGAAAAACCGGTCAGTGCCTCCATCGTCCGGTTGATGAGCATGATCCGCCGTGTCCGGTCGGTGATGAACATCCCGACAGGGATCTCGTCAATCAGCTCCTGCATGATGACAGGCGACGCTGACAGGTTTCTGATATAGGGTTGCCGTTCGTTCTTCAAATCAAACCGGAAACAGGCGGTTTCGCGTGACCGGGACATGGGTGCCATAAACCCCGCGCCGGTATGGTTTTCCTTATCTTGGTGATATATCGGAACCCGGACTCTGTCAATCGCCTTGTGGTTCCATCTGCCTACCCCGGTCATTGTCGGACGATATTAAACCGGTGATGTCCCGACGGATTTTTTCCCGATAATAGTTGATGGCGGCATTGTTGGTCATGATCATATCCAGCTGCCGGGAGTGAATGGTGAGGTAACCGATAATCTTCAGCTTGTTGACCATGATCGCCGCTTCCCGCTTTTCCAGACGTGCGACCAGGGTGTCCTCCCGGACGGTGATGATAAACCCGTTTTCCTCGAGAATATCGCCCAGGAATCGGACCCGCCTCAACCGGCGGTTGAAATCGGCGGCCCCGCCACGGTATTGAAAACAGATATAGTTTTCATCCTCTTTTTCACTGATGATCGACTCGACCGTGGAAAAATGGAACCCCAGGCGAGAAGCCAGGCTGCAGAAGTGCCTGGAGATCATGAAATAGTTCTTTTCGGCGAGACGGGAAGCGTCGCCGCCATTCAGGGCCCGATTGGTCGTGGCCTGAAACATGACGGACATCAACCCCCGTCCGTCAATGCGGGGTGGCCCCGCCCAGGGAACTGCGACAATCCCGTCCCACAGGGCCAGCATGGGAATCGAGCAGATCTCCTCCAGCCGGACATACCGGCCGCTGATCTCCTTTTTGAAACCGTCATCCAGGTTCAACACCCACCACTGCATGGGAACCTTGAACATCAGCTGCTTACTCGTTTTTTCCGAAAAACGGAACTCCCGGCCAAAATTGAATATCTCCTGGACGGCGGTCTCATGGATGAACCGGGTGATATCGTGCAGCGTCTGGCAGCGCTCTGCTCGAAAATCGGTGGAATCGGGATCGATCAGATTCAGGGGGACGATCTGACGACTGACCGCTTTCAGGGTTTCAAAGACCGGGCTGCCCTCGATCAGATTTTTTTTTGCTTCCGAACGGGTCAGGAGGGACGCCAGTTTGCCTTGATAGATGCGGGTTCGCGTGGCGTCCACCGTTACGGGGCCGGCATGCCGCAGGATCTCCCTGGCCCCGGGAAGATCAAAAATGGCCGGGACCCCGAACTCCCGGGCCACATTCCCCAGATGACCGGCGAAACTGCCCCGTTCCGTCACCACCGCCGCGGCCCGGTCCAGCAGCGGGGCCCAGCGGGGAAGGGCCTGGCGGGTGACCAGAACCGAACCGGGGGGGAAGGTTCCCATATCGGAAATTGTTTCGACCACCACCACCGGCCCCCAACCGGAACCGGAACTGACGGTGATGCCCCCCTGGACGATCGGCTGTTCAGCGGGATCCGAAGGACCATCGTCCTGTTGAATCAGCTGCTCCCGGACCATCTGCAGCAGGGGTCGACACTGTAGAATAAACAGTTTTCCATCGTAGCTCAGGGCCCATTCGATATCCTGGGGTGCCTGGAAATGTCTTTCCAGTTGCAGCGACCAGTGGGCCAGCCGGGTGGCGGTTTCGGCATCGATGGACAGCTCGGCACGGCGTGCCGGATCGATCTCCTCTGACTGGGTCCCATCCCGGGATGCGCAGACGATCTGTGTCTCCTTGATCTCTGTGCGATGATCGATGATGGCATGGGGGAACTGCCGGGAAACCGACAGCTGGTCACTGCTGGAACTGCCATCCACCACCAGTTTGGGCAATCCCCAGGCCGAATTGATGATGAGGGTATCGGTGTCGCTGTTGACCGGATCACGGGAATAGACAACTCCCCCCGCCCGTGCGGGGACCATTGCCATGCACCCGACGCACATGGCGTTATCCTCGTCCCTGAAACCGCAATTGAAGCGGTAGACAACGGCCTGCAGACTGTATTTGCTGGCAACCACCGCTTTGTATGACGCGATGATATCGTCCCGGCCGACGTTCAGTTTTGACAGATACTGGCCGGCAAAGGAGGTTCGGGCCAGATCCTCGCCAAGGGCACTGCTTCTCAGGGCGGCTCCGAAAGGTCGGCCCATCTTTTGTTCCAGGTCCGCATAGGCCTCCTGAATGGCGGTCGTTACATCATCGGGGAGGACCGCCTCCAGGATCAGTTTTTCAATACCCCGGCTGACCTGCTGCAGCAGATCGATCCGCTCGAAATCAGCTGTCTGGAACCGGCGGTTGATTTCGACCTGCAGGTCGTTATGGTCAATAAAGCGCTGATACGCAGCAGCCGTGACGACAAAGCCATCCGGAACGGCCAGACCCAGCCGGTTCCGGGCTTCACAGAGTTTGGCCATCTTGCTGCCAACCCGGGGTGCATCTTCCTTGAAGATCTTGCTGAAAGGGATTGTCAGGCGGGCCTGGGGAGCCGGTTTTTCGGTGGACAGAATCCGGACGATACTGTTTTGGATCTCGTTGAACCGGTCGTTCAAGACCCCGTATTTCCCACTGGAAATCTCGTCCAGATTGCGGATCATGCGAAAGACATCCACCGTCGCAGCCGTCGCCGTTGCCTTGACGAACGGCATGCCAAAAGGGCGTCTGTCCGTCAGGGTCTTCTCCATGGCGGCCATTTTTTCCAGGGCGCTGTTGTTCGCCTGCAGCAGCAACTTGAAGCTGTGAAAGCGGGACTTGAAATCCAGTCGCAATTCAGCCAGTTTCTGGGCGTCTGCCCCGTCATCACCGGCGGAAAAGCGGTTCTTGAAAAACTGAATCACACGATTCATACCGTCCATCTTGGCTCCCGCATCCAACCGGTCTCAGTGTTGTTCCAGCTTGAGTCCGAACCCTTTCAGTAAAAACAGGATCGCGTACCCCAACCATACCGTATAGATGACATAAAACACCAGTGACAGGACAACCAGTGTCGCCTGTTCCATGATATTCCGGGCGCCGATGCCGTAATAGTTATAGGAACATTCCACCGCCTTGGTCAGTACCGCGTTGACGAATTTAGCCTCCTGGAACCGTTTCTGACGGTTGAGCTGTTTGTTGACGCCTTTGAGGGCGGTCCACCATTCATACAGGACTGTTTTTTCGTCCAGTTGATAGCGATCGCGGACGGTTTCCCCCTGGTTATTGAACATAAAATCAGAGTCCGCCAGAATGCGGTCCAGGATCAGACCCAGATCCCCATTCACGGTCACCAGCATCTGGCTGACGGTCACATTGGCTCCGGCGTTTTTAAACATAGCCGCCATCCGGTCTGCCCGGGCCGGTGTTTCCGCCTGCCAGGAAAAATCGAAGGACTTCCCCCGATAATTCACGGTCTCGGACTGCAGTTGGTCGATATAATAGACCGACCCCTTGGAGATGGAATTGTATAACCGGTCCATAAAATTCATGGGAGTGACACCCTTGAATATGGGCATAAACAGGGATGCCAGGATCAGGATAAAACTGGCCATCAGGGTGATCCCCAGTGACAGGTCCTTGCGCTGTGGTGCTAACATATTCCCTCCTCACCGCGAAGTTGTTTCAGGTTTTTGAAAAAGGTGGTGATGACCCAGACCGAAAAGAAACCGATAACCAGAAAAAACGCCCAGATGCCGATGGTATTTAAAACCGATGCCGTCGTCTTTGACATGGGAATGATATCCATCTCGGCCAGTTTGCCGGGCAATGCAAACGCACGGTTTACAAAACCGGCCAGGACCGCCATGGCGTAAAATCCGCGAATGGTGATGCCACTGACCACCTTGGTGACCATCGCGCCGATCTGGATGCCAAACAGCGAACCCAGCAGCATGCCAATGGCCATGGTGTAAAAAATGAACCCGTAGACCGCATACTGCGTGATGGCATTATACCCGGCGGTAAAGATAATCTGAAAAATGTCGGTTCCCACCGTGGTCATGGAGGAGACCCCCAGCACATAGACAAAGATCGGAAAGGTCAGAAAACCCCCGCCAACACCCATAATCGCTGCACAGAAACCAACCAGGCCACCGCAGAGAATTAGAAAAATCGAGGAGACTTGTCTACCCCCCGGGACCAGGCCCTGATCGAATGTCACCATGGGCGGAATCTGGATCGATTGAATCCTGGAAGGCAGACTGCCCATGGCACTCTCGTCAAAGCCACCCCCATGAAAATCCTTGTTCTTCATTGAACTGCGGGCCCGCAGATAGTCCGTGAGTGAATAGATACCCAGGATCCCCAGCATCAGCACATAGATCGTCGTGATAAACGTGTCACTCAGAACCGGGTTGATGTCATACAGCCAGCGGTTGATCATCCCCCCGCCGGTGCCTCCCAGAATGGCGCCGATGAGAAAGAAAAGCGCCAGGGGTACCGAGATGTTCCCCAGTTTCTTGTGAATAACACTCCCCATGATCGCTTTGGCAAAGATGTGGAACAGGTCGGTCCCAACTGCCAGAATCCCCTTGATCCCGGCACTCATCAGGGCGGGGGCGATGATAAAGCCGCCGCCGGCTCCGATACAGCCGGTGATCAGACCGGCCCCGATGCCGATCAGGATTGAGGCCACAAAAATACCCGGTGTGTAAAAGGCCGGACTGTATGCTTTTTTTCCACCCAGCGCCTGGGGCAGCAGTTCGCCCACATCACCGGCGATGGCAATGCCCCCGATAATGATCGGAATCAGCAGTAAACACAAAATAATCCGTCGTTTGGGGTCCTTGCGGATGGTATTGGATATATCCAGTTCCCACTGGGCATGTGCCCGGGCTCCCATCATCATGAGCATGCCAAAATTTTTAAAAAAGTTCATTCTGTTTCTCCTCATATCTGTGAATGGATTAAAGCGGTGTCCGGAAGGCAACCGCAGCCATCGTTCGCTCAATCAATTGGTTTGGATGGGTGATCTCTGTCTCCCTGTTGAAGGTCATACCGATTTGTTTCTTGATCCTCCCTTCAGCAAAGGGTGTACCAAAGTATAAAAATGGTTTAAATACAATTATATAAGTTTGGGGACGGAGGTCCGGGGGAATGCCGTACGATACAATATGAAACAAAAAGACACAATCAAAATGAAACAATATAGCACATGTTTCATTGCTGAACCCGGGGTGTGCGTTGCAGCTCTCATGAACCGTCGCGACAGGCAACCGTGTCTGTCCTGATGGGGAGAATGGGGGGGGGAATCAGCACGGGGGTGAGCAGAGTGGACAGACAGGGGGGCGGAGATCAGCCGGAGGCAGCAGAAAAAGGTTGTCAATTCAACCGGAATCGTTAAAAATCAATTTAAACAGTGGATGGAAGCGACACTTGCAGGTCGCCCCGTTCTGGAAAACAACCTGCCAAGCCCTGTCAGACACAACCAACCCTGAAACCCCGGGGAAGGGGACCCTCTGCTTTGCTGCGGGGGCCCTGTTTTCTGGGTCTCAGGGAAACGATGAGAGGACAACACCATGTATGTCGGTTTAAAGATGATAACGGATCTGGTCTCGGTGACCAGGGACACCCTGCTGACAGAAGCCAATCGCCTGATGGAGGAGCATAAACTCTGGATGCTGCCGGTGGTGAAGGAGGGGAAACTGATCGGAACCATTCACAAGGAGGATGTCCATACGGCATTGCCTTCGCCGGCGACGATGCTGAGCAAGCATGAGTTGCCCGAGGCCATGTCACATATTTTTGTGGGGGATTTTATCCGCAAGAATCCGATTACGGTCACCCCGGAGATGGAGATCGAAAAAGCGGCGGAGATTATGGCCAAACATGATCTGCCGGGTCTGGCCGTCATCAATGCGGCCGGGAGACTGATCGGGTACATCAACCGCAGTGTCATGCTGGATGTGCTGGTGGAGGAGCTCGGACTGCATCGGGGCGGGGCCCGGTTTGCCATCGAGTTCAAGGACCGGCTGGGTGTGATGGCCGAGGTGGCCAACATGATCAGCGACATGGGCATCAATTTCGTTTCCGCCGCCAGCTTTTACCATGATGATACCTATATCCTGGTGTTCAGGATCCAGACCGATGACCTGACCCCGGTGTTTGATGAGCTGAAAAAACGGAACTTCAAAATCGTCGGTCCCGAACAGTTTGCGGATCAGTGGAGCTGAATCCGGGGCTGCTCCATGTCGAGGTTGACGCTTTCGGGATCAGGGGATGTTTCGGCAGTGTGGGTCGTATTCGAATTGTGGCACGAGAGTGAAGCAGACCTCGCCGTCCAGATCGGTCCTGAGCAGCTGTCCGCTGAAGGCCTGCAGTCGTCGTACCGTTTCAGCTGCCGGATAGTGGCGGATATTGTGACGGTCGACTGAAATAACCGAGATTCCGGGTCGGACCTGCCGGAGAAACGCTTCGTCCCCGGTATCACCTGCCCCATGATGGCCCGCCATGAGCAGTTGTACTTTTTTCAAAGCCTTTTCCTGCAGCAGCATCCGCTCCGTCTCTTTGCCGGCGTCCCCCATGATCAGCGCCGTGACCGGACCGAACCGGATTTCCAGCACCAGTGAGTGTCGGTTGAGGTCGTGGTTGAGAAAACGATCCGGCCATAAAAACCGGATGTCGAACCCACGCCATGCCAGGTTATCCCCGGCCCTGACCTGTTTTTGACGGGGATCCTGCTGCAGCGCCTGGTACACCCACCGCACCAGGTCGGGGCTGGTGGCTTCCGGCCGGGGCTGTCCGCTGTGGAGGATCGTCGCTTCCGGAAACGCCTCCCGGATACGGAAGTAACCCCCGGCATGATCGCCGTGGAGATGGGTCAGGATGATATAGGCCAGCGTATCGACCCGGTGGGCGTTCAACCGCCTCAAGACATGGGTGGCCATGCCGGGGTGCCCGGTATCCACCAGGATTCCCTCCGCATGATGTTTGAGCAGCACTGCCTGACCTTCACCGACATCCAGAGCGATGATCATGTCCCGGGCAATGGCATCCGGGATCAGAAGACAGCTAAGCAGCAGCAGGACCAGTGGTTTCATCCCGATTCCCCAGAAAGATTGAGAGGAGGCAGCCTCCCAGACAGGCCAGCAGGTTCAAGCCGACATCCCGCCAGTCACCGACCCTGTCCGGCAGAACCCATTGCAGCAGCTCATCCAGACCGCTGACGGCTGTGCAGATCGCCAGGGATCGGCAAAAGCCGAAATTCGCGACCGAAAAGAAGCCAAAAACCCCGAAGACAATCAAGTGCAGCCGTTCGGCAACTGTCGGGAGGGTCAGGGGTAGCAGCAGAAAAAGGATCGCGGCCCAGATCAGATGGATAACCCGCTTTCCGCGCAGATGCCGGGGTGTGGTGGCACCCAGCAGTCCCAGCAGGGCCAGACTGCAGATTGCCAGGAGAACTCCCAGTTGTGTAGATGAGAGAAAGGCTTTCAGTTGAACCTCCAGGGAGCGGCCGTATATGGAAAGCAGTGGTATCGAAATCAGGACGGTTATCCAGACGATTCTGGGTTTGCTTGGCATCAGTCGGATCCATGTTCTTCAGCAAACAGGTGCCTTGAACCTGTTTTGAAAATATTGCGAGCGGGCAGCCGGACTCCCCTCGACGTTAAATACAGGTTAATTTGATACCGATCACTCGTGTCCAGTCAACTGTCAACTGTCCAATGTCGGAAAGGGCAGAAATTGTACTCGTTTTGTTGCATCGGGAGACTCGCAGCGAGACCCCTGATTTCTGCGGAATCAAAGCGACAATCGAAGCATGACACAAGATTAATATAACCAGAAAACGGATATTCTGCCAACTGTCAGCCGGTTTGGGTGCACCAGAAACATGTGGGGTTGTGATCATAACCGCTTCAAGAGGTTATTGATTCAGAAAAACGCATGCATCCATCCTTGGCGCTCCTGGAATCCATCCCTGGCTTCCAGGGTTTTCTGAACAAACAACCTCTTTCCACTGACAGGTACCCACGCATATTTGGTGCACCCGCCGGTTTGCGGGGGTCCTGGATCCAGGGGAGGCAAAAAACCGGTTAACCGACGGAGCTGAAGACAACCGGTATTCAAGGTTCCGGTGCGGCAGGATTAAACCCGGGATCTCTCCCGGGGTCTGCCGGACCGGATGCTGAGGGCGGGTGTCCACAGGACCCCCGTCGTTGCCTGGCGTGGCCCGGTCAGGGCTTGACCACCAGTTCGTAGCCGGTCGGGGTCAGTTTGGCCGGGGTTTTCATGTTGTTGATATTCCCGGGCATGCCCACAAACGGATACCAGAGGGCCATGATCAACGACAGCATGATGATACCCAGAAATGACCTGAACACCAGAACCTTGAACGCTTCCCACTGGGTGAAATAGCCGAAGCCATAGGCGATCAGCGTCGGCGGGCACCCGATGACCAGCAGGACAAAGGTGGTGGCCAGGGGCACCGCCATGGCGATGGGCACCACCGGTGTGCCGGCCAGGTTCGCCATCGGTACGATGACGGGGACCAGCAGGGCTGTGGCCGCCGCATTGGCCATGAAACTGGTGATGATGGCACTGAGCCAGGAAGCCCCTGCGGCCACCACCGGCCAGGGCGAGTTGACAAAAATCGGGAAGATCTGGCTGGCAATCCATTTGCCTGCGCCCGTTTCCAGCATGGCCACACCCAGGGAGAAGCCAGCCCCGAAGACCATGATCGGGTTCCAGGGATATTCATCCAGGCACCGTTTCCAGTCCACCACCTTGAAGATCATGCAGACAACGATGAAAAGTCCGCCAATGGCCGAGACATGGATCTTGGTCAGGTCTGTCATGAACCAGAGGATAAAGGTAATCCCCAGGATAAAGGACAGAATCTTTTCGTGACTGGTCATGGGGGACGTTTTCTCGATGGCCAGTTCTGCCGGCAGTTGCTTGATCTTCGGGGGATAGATAATCCACACGGCCAGCCAGGTGGCCAATCCCAGGAGCATCGAAGGCACGAACTGATAGAGGGCGTATTCCATGAAGCCGATATGGTAGCCGGTGATCTTGCCCAGCAGTTCCGCCGATGCCGGAGAGCGGCCGCTGCCGAGAAAGGTCGCGCCGCCGCCACAGGCGGAACCGAGTGGAATCATGAACATGAAGTGCTTGGTGAAGCTGTTGGACTTGTCCGCCGTCAGACCCATTTTCAGAAACATGGGCATCATGGCGTAAATCAGAATAATGGTGATGGTGGCATCATGGGTCCAGGCCGCCATAAAGGTGGCGCCCATGCAGAGCGTGAAGCTGAGACGCATGACGTTGGTGCCGCCCAGTTTCAAGATGAAGCCCATGATGCGGTTGGGCAGCGAGGTCTGGCCCAGCATGACCCCGAGCATGATAATGAAAAATACAAAGATAACCGTCCGGTTGGCAAACGGTTCCCATGCCCTGGCGGATGGCTGGATCTTGAACACAATCAGGCCGCAGCCGGCCAGGATCGACGTTACCCCGATCGGGATAGCCTCTGATGTCCAGAGCAGAACAATGACTGCCAGCAGGGCCAGAAAGGCATGGCCGCGAGTCCCCAGATCAACGGGTGTTGGCAGCAGCCAGATCAGCAAGCCTACGACAATGGAGATACCCACCCACATGAGCGCCCGTTTCTGACTCTTTTCGGCGGCGCTTTGTTCTTCGGTTTTAGCGATGTTTACAACTGAACTCATTTTGAACCTCCCTTTATGTGATCGATGATATATTGGTTTTATGGCTGGCTGATTTTGACCATTTCAAAGAACAGGTCCTGTTCGCGAATAATACCGGTCACTTTGTTATCTGCGGTAACGAGCAGGCGCCGCTTTTGCTTCTTGAAGATCAGATCGGCCACCTGCATCAGATTGGTGTTTTCATCGATCATGGGTGGCGGTTCGGACATGAGCTCCCCGACCTTTTTATCAGCCAGGGTTTTCATCTGGATGGAAAAAAGACCGTCCCACCCACCCCAGAACATCGAAGAGTAGCGGATGCTTTGAAGATAGTCGGATCGGGCGGCGGAGATATAGCTCGGGAGGACCCCTTTGATCAGGTCCATGATACTCAGGATGCCGACCAGGTCCTGTTTGTCATTCAGAACCAGCAGGGAGCGGTGCCCGGTTTCCATGATCAGGTTGCTGGAAACCAGGGATTTGAATGAGTTCATCAGCTTGTCGAGGGCTTCCCGGACGGTTGCATTCACCGACACGGTGCTGTAATCGGCAATACTGATCATGATGTCCCGTGCCTTTTTTTCGCTCTGGGCCGCACCGCTGGTTTTGATAGCGTGGGCTTCCTTGATTTTTGCAGCCAGGATATCGATATCGCAGGGTTTGGTCAGATAATCGAAGGCGGCACGGTCAAGGGAGTTTTGGGCTGAATCGGGGCTGCCGTGTCCGGTCAGCATGATCACCTGGGTGTCGGGGGCAATTTTCTTGATC
>Ga0180009_10003114_pt1 | contig 19102 bp, 15 predicted proteins | sample OS_PC_MetaG_FD_123537 | JGI IMG/M metagenome (GOLD analysis project Ga0180009, IMG submission 123537) | Groundwater microbial communities from the Aspo Hard Rock Laboratory (HRL) deep subsurface site, Sweden - OS_PC_MetaG | ecosystem: Environmental > Aquatic > Deep subsurface > Groundwater...
ATTCACTATTCACTATTTACTATTTACGTTCTTGTGCCTTGAAGCGCTCCGCTGCAGGATCTTTTTTAAGAACTGCCCGGTATATGACGCCCTGTTGTCCGATAATTCTTCAGGCGTGCCGCATCCAACTATGTAGCCTCCCTCATCTCCACCCTCGGGCCCAAGGTCAATTATATGATCTGCCGTCTTGATTACGTCTATGTTATGCTCGATCACTATGACGCTGTTCCCTGAATCGACAAGCCGGTTTAACACATGGAGAAGTTTCCGTATGTCATCTATATGGAGACCTGTTGTGGGCTCATCAAGGATATAGACGGTGCTGCCTGTTCCCTTTTTGCTGAGTTCTCGTGAAAGCTTGACCCTCTGGGCCTCGCCTCCAGAAAGAGTAGTTGCAGACTGGCCTATCTTAATGTAGCCAAGGCCGACATCAGAAAGAGTCATCAGCTTAGATCTGATATTTTTTATCCTTTCAAAGAACGAGAGGGCCTGATCCACAGTCATATCAAGGATATCGGCAATATTTTCCCCCTTGTACCGCACTTCAAGGGTTTCTCGGTTGTATCTTTTACCGTTGCAGATATCGCACGGCACATAAATGTCGGGCAGAAAATGCATCTCTATTTTAATTATCCCGTCTCCGGTGCATGCTTCACACCGACCTCCTTTAATATTAAAACTGAACCTGCCCGGCTTGTATCCGCGCATGCGTGCTTCAGGCGTCCTTGCAAAAAGCTCCCTGATGTATGTGAAGAGACCCGTATAGGTGCCCGGGTTTGATCGTGGAGTTCTTCCAATCGGCGACTGGTCTATGTTTACGATTTTATCAACATATTCAAGCCCAACAACAGAAGAGTGGGCGCCTGCTGCTATTCTTGCGCCATAAATGTTCCTCGCGAGAATGTTATAAAGTGTTTCAAGAACAAGCGTTGATTTTCCGGAACCTGAAACGCCTGTTATGCAAATAAACTTACCAAGTGGAAATTCAGCATCAATATTTTTAAGATTATTACCCGAAGCCCCTCTTATCAGGAGTTTTGTGCCGTTCCCCGAGCGACGTTTATCAGGCACCTCAATTTGCTTCCGGCCTGAAAGGTACTGCCCTGTCAGTGAGTTGTTATCTTTTAAAAGCGATGCAGGCTCGCCAGAAAAAACTACATGTCCCCCGTTGACTCCTGCGCCCGGACCCATATCGATGACATAATCGGCAGAGAGAATGGTTTCTTCATCGTGTTCAACTACAAGAACCGTATTGCCCAAATCCCGCATCTTCATAAGTGTTGCAAGGAGGCGCTGGTTATCTCTCTGGTGCAATCCAATGCTCGGCTCATCCAGAACATAGAGAACTCCTGTCAGCTTTGAGCCGATTTGTGTGGCCAGCCGTATTCTCTGGCTCTCTCCGCCTGAAAGGGTGTAAGCTGACCTGTCGAGTGTAAGGTAGGATAGTCCGACATTTTCCAGAAAAGAGAGCCTTTCATTTATCTCTTTTATTATTCTCTTTGCTATAAGCTCCCTTTTCCCTTCGAGTTTAAGATTTATAATGAAGGCTGCTGCCCCGGATACTGAAAGAGCTGTAATTTCAAATATCGTCAGGCCTCCAACCCGTGCTGAACTGCTCGCCTTGTTTAGTCTTGTTCCTCCGCATTCAGGGCATGGGCGGAATGTCATGTAATGCCTGATCTCTTCCCTGGTCTGGTTTGAATCTGTTTCCATGTAACGTCTCTGAAGTTTCGGGATAACTCCTTCGTATGGTTTCCTGAAACTGAAGCGTCGATTATTCTGTTCAAAATAAAAAGTTATCGGTTCATCTCCGGATCCATAAAGGAGTACATTTTGAAAACTCTCAGGCAAGTCTTTATAGGGAGTGTAAACATCTGCATCATAATATCTTGTAAGCGATTCAAGGAATTCGCTGAACTGAACCGAATTTCTGTTTGCCCATAGCGTTACAGCTCCCTGCCTTAAGGAGAGCTCTTTGTTTGGGATAATGAGATCAGGGTCGAATTCTGTCGTAGTGCCTAAGCCATCACATTTATTGCACGCGCCCTGAGGAGAGTTAAATGAAAAACTTGCAGGGGTAAATTCAGGATAGCTTATTCCGCATTGAACACATGCTGATTTTTCACTGAAAAGAACCGATTCTCCTCCCTGGATATCAACTTTAACAAGCCCTCCGGACTGGGACATTGCAAGCTCGAGGGAATCTGCCAGTCTGTTCCTGACATTTTCTTTTATGACCAGCCGGTCAACGACAACTTCGAGAGTATGCTTTATGTTTTTATCAAGCTTGCCTGTTTCCTCAATTTCAAGTATTTCCCCGTCTATCCGGACCCTTGAAAACCCGTCTTTTTTGAGTTGTTTTATAAGTTTTTCCTGGGATCCTTTCTGACCTGAAACCAGAGGGGCTAAAATAATTATTTTTGTTCCTTCCGTAAAGGACATGATTTTATCTGCGATCTGATCGAGCGTTTGAGCAGTAATAGGTTTTCCGCAGATATGGCAGTGGGATGTTCCTGCCCTGGCAAAGAGAAGCCGAAGATAGTCATAAATTTCAGTTACAGTTCCGACAGTTGACCTTGGATTATGGCTTGCGGTTTTCTGTTCGATTGCAATTGCAGGAGACAGCCCTTCGATTGTATCGACATCTGGTTTTTCCATTCGTTCCAGAAACTGTCTGGCATATGTTGAAAGAGATTCGACATACCTGCGCTGCCCTTCAGCGTAGAGAGTGTCGAAAGCGAGAGTCGATTTGCCCGATCCTGAAAGGCCAGTGATTACAACAAGCCTGTTTCTTGGCAGTTCGACATCTATATTTTTAAGATTATGCTGCCTTGCTCCGCGTATTATTATCTTATCAGAACCCATTTAATTATTCCTGGATTTATCAAATATTGACGGCTTCGTAAAAAATCATTCTGCTGTGTTGCACTTCATCCTCGCCCTGTTGAATTCTCGCTGCGCGAGACGGCAAGGCCGATTCAACAGGGTGAATCATTGCAGCGTACGAAAAGTACGCTTCATTCCTCAAGATTCGTGCGCCTTGCATAATGAGCTTTTTACTTTGCCGTCTGAATTTCGACTTCTTACGAGTCCATCAAATATTCAATTTAAAACAGCCGGGAGATTTTCAGTTTACCTTCTTTTATTTAAACAGTATGCCTGAGATACAGCCATTTTTATTGCTGCAATTAGACTGCAAGGATCTGCTTTCCCTTTTCCGGCAATATCGTAAGCTGTTCCATGATCTACGGAAGTTCTTATAATAGGAATTCCCAGGGTCGTGTTTACGCCATCGGTAAAATGAACAATTTTGAATGGAATAAGGCCTTGGTCATGATACATGCATACAACAGCATCATAATTACCCTTTAATGCATTATAAAATAATGTATCAGGCGGGTAAGGCCCGGATACATTATACCCTTCCTTCGCCGAAATTTCCAAAGCAGGTCTTATTATTCTTTCTTCCTCATCTCCGAATATACCGCCTTCACCGGCATGTGGATTAAGTCCTGCCACGGCTATCACAGGGGAGTCAATGCCGAATCTTTCATATAGCCCCTTTCCGGTAATTCTTATTGTTTTTAAAATATTTTCTGTTGAAATAGAATTTGAAACTCCGCTGAGAGGGATGTGAATGGTTACAAGCGAAACCCTGAGCCGGTCACCGGCCAGCATCATAACAAAATCTCCGGTTCCGGTACGTTCTGCAATTAACTCGGTATGGCCGTTGTAATGAAAGCCGGCCATATTCATGGCCTTTTTGTTTATCGGACATGTTACGACAGCTTCTATCTCCTTGTTTATGGCCATGTCGGTTGCTGCAATGACATATTCAACCATGGCCTTTCCTGTCCGCACAGTCGGATTTCCCCATGATATCTCATCAGAGGCAAGCCCGAAAACAGATAATATATCGATACTTCCAGGGCTATATGAACTTTTGGAAGGGTTGGATACGGATTTTAAATTCAGGGTGCTTCCGGTACATTTTTTTGCGGCAGCAAAGACGCCGATATCTCCTACTACAAGAGGTTTGCACAAGTGGTAAAGCTCTGGGTCACTCAAGGCGGAAAGTATTATTTCAGGGCCAATTCCTGCAGGATCTCCTGCAGTGATGGCGATAACAGGTCTGTTGTTTTTCATTGGAAAACCTTTCATGATTATAATAAAGAAGGATTATACTACAGAGTCGGGCATACTTTTTCAACAACTTCCAATATGATTTTAGAACAAAAATTAATGAAATAGATTATGGCAAAAAATGAAAGGTAATCGTAGAATTTGCGAGAATATAAAAAAAGAGGTTAATGTTTGTTTGTTAATAGTAAGTGCCGATATGCTTAAAATATCTGAAAAAATTACTTTTGGGAAAAATGATTGCAAATAAAGGGATTTGCAAGCTTGTGTGATAATTATTGCTTGATATCAATGAGATAAAAATTGTTAATAACTTTCATCAAAAAATACGAAATATAGTTTTTATCCGGTTTGACACAACGGATCTGATGCTTTAAAACAACACCACATTTAATTCAGCTGTTCGAACCACCAGGTAATAAATTTCGGTATTTATTAATGAACATGTCTTTTCGGTAACAGAACATTAATCGGTTTTAAAAATATTAAGCAAAAATAATTCTATGGAAGCTATTTGGAACAATGTAAAATCAGTGATCAGGGAAAATATTCCAGGGCATAGTTACAAAATGTGGATAGAACCTCTCGAGTTCAACAGAACCGCGGATGGCGTTTTAGTACTGTCGGTTCCAAACAGCTTTTCCAAAAAAAGAGTTCAGGACCACTATGGCAGTTTGATAGATTCGGAATTAAAAAAGATTGCCGGTGATCACTGCAGTTATATTATAGAGATTTGCGGAGAAAAAAGAGCAGGGCGAAATAAGCCGCATAATAATCATCAACTGCCGCTTCCGAATGCAAACATTCAGCCCCATTACGGGCGATTTTTAAGAAAAGACTTTACTTTTGACCAGTTTGTTGTCGGGGGAAACAACGAATTCGCTTTCACAGCGTCCCTGTCTCTTGCTTCAAGGAATAACTCACAGCAAAGCTCCCTGTTTTTATTATCAAAGACCGGGATGGGTAAAAGCCATCTTGCCCAGGCTGTCGGACACCATGTTATTTCTCAATCTCCTTCAGAACGCGTATATTATATCACTGCTGAAGATTTCAGCAATGAGATGGTTCATGCTATCCGTAATGATTCGATAGACAAGTTCAAGAACAAATACAGGAAAGAATGTGATGTTCTGTTGCTGGAAGATGTTCATTATCTGGGAGGAAAAGAGCGCACACAGATTGAACTTGCCTTCACCCTTGACACTTTAATGAATTCCGACAAGAAAATAATCTTTTCGAGCTGCTATCTTCCGGGTGATATACCCAAATTACATGATAAATTAAAATCGCGTTTTTCTCACGGGATAATTTCCGCTATTGAACCGCCTAATTTCAGGACAAGAGTAAGAATACTTCAAAGAAAAGCGCTTTTAAACGGATTTCAGGTTCCGGAGGAAATAATTCATTATCTTGCAAGCGAACTGAATGAAGATGTAAGGCAGCTTGAAAGCGGACTTATCGGAATTACTGCCAAGTCATCTCTCATGGGTATTCCGATCGATCTTGATCTTGCTGAAGGCGTGGTAAAAAATATCGTTTTGCATAAAAAAAATATCACAATCGATGTTATAAAGAAACTAGTCTGCAAGCATTTCAACATTGCTTTAGCAGATATTGTTTCAAATTCCCGAAAGCAGACATTTACACATCCGAGACAGATTGCGATTTATCTGTCCCGCCGGTACACTGATTCGCCGCTGCAGACAATCGGAAAAAGTTTCAACAGATATCATGCCACAGCCCTTCATTCCATAGGTGTTGTTGAGAGGGGTATTAAAGAGAACAGTTCCTTAAGGAAGCAGGTTGATTATTTTTCCCAGAAACTTGAATCAGGCAAGTTTTAAGCCCCCCCTTTTACCTTAAAAAAACCTTTAAAACATGATATTATATTGTAAATGACCCTCAATAATTCTACATTTGAAAAGATCCGGAGTATAGTCGGTGTCCGGTACTGTAGCAGGAAAAAAGAAGATCTTGCCTGCTATGCCTATGATGCAACTGCAAATCGGTATTTGCCTGATGCCGTTGTATTCCCGAAAGATGCCGGTGAGATTTCGAAAATAATAAAGCTTGCCAATTCCGAAGAATTTTTCGTTATACCCCGTGGTTCAGGTTCGGGAATGACGGGCGGATCTGTTGCCGTTATGGGCGGAGCAGTGCTTGTAATGACCCGGTTAAACCGTATAATTGAGATTGATACGGACAATCTTATAGCCGTTGCGGAACCCGGAGTTATTACCGCCCACTTTCACCGGGAAGTCGAGAAACTAAGCCTTTTCTATCCTCCTGATCCATCAAGTGCTGAGTTTTCAACCCTTGGCGGAAATATTGCCGAATGCGCAGGAGGGCCAAGAGCGGTAAAATACGGAGTAACAAGGGATTATGTGCTTGGCCTCAAGGCAGTTCTCCCAACCGGTGAAATAATTGAAACCGGTGTAAAAACCGCGAAAGGGGTTGTCGGATATGATCTGACGCGTCTGTTAATAGGTTCGGAAGGTACTCTCGGAATAATTACGGAGATGACGCTGAAGCTTATATCTCTTCCTGAAGCAGTCAGAACAATGACTGCGGTTTTCCATGAAGTCGGGAAGGCGGCTGAAACTGTTTCTGAAATAATAAGAAGAGGAATTGTTCCGAGAACCATAGAATTCATGGACAGGGCTTCAATAATTTGTGTTGAGAATTATCTTAAAATAGGCCTTCCTGTTGATGCCGGAGCGTTGCTGTTAATAGAGGTCGATGGGAGGGCTGAAGAGGCCGAATCTGCAATAAATCGTCTTGCGGAGCTTTGCATAAACCTCGGAGCAAGAGAGGTTGCCATAGCAAAAACAAAAGAAGAAGCTGCTGTAATATGGAAAGCACGCAAGGCCATATCACCCGCACTTTTTACGTATGCTCCCGACAAGATTAACGAAGACATTGTGGTCCCGAGGAGCAGAATACCGGATATGGTAAGAAGAATTGAAGAGATGAAAAACAAGACGGGCCTTGCAATAGTCAGTTTCGGGCATGCCGGTGACGGCAACATACATTTCAATATAATGCTCGACAAAAAAAACAAAGAAGAAGTGAAAAAGGCATTGGCAGCAGTTGAGGAGCTGTTCGATTACACGGTTGAGCTTGGAGGGACTATTTCGGGTGAACACGGAATAGGCATCACAAAGGCGCCATACATGCCCAAAGAGATCGGCAAGGATGAAATAGAGCTTATGAAAAAGTTAAAAAGGCTCTTTGATCCGAAAGGGATATTAAATCCCGGAAAGATATTTGTGTAGCGCCGGTGCCTTTTATTGCAGCTTGCCTTTAAATGTATTTTCACCGAATATAATTTCTTCAATAATTTCGATCTTGGAATTCTGATCTTTTTCTATATAGCATCTTAAGTTTAATGCACAAAATTTTTTGCAAATCGTATCGTTGATTGAAAAATTTCCAAAACATCCTACATGATTACCAAGATTATCCTGTTCTTTTAAGATTTTATTCATTTTCTATCCTTTTATTTGAAGATCCCCGCATCAATCATGCAGGGAATCTTCGACCGCAGGGAATATCGTCTATTTATAATTCGCTCGCTGACCCCGTGGTAAGCTACGGGGATTGCGCTCGCTGTTTCGGTTCAAGCAACCCGAGCATTTCCTTATGGATTTTGCCGTTCGTTGCCAGAATTTCATTTTTGTATATATCATACTGGTTTCCGGAAAAATCGGATATTTTTCCTCCTGCTTCACTTGCAATGATAAGGCCTGCAGCCGTATCCCATGGCTTCAGATTTTCTTCCCAGAAACCTTCAAAGCGTCCTGATGCAACATAACAGAGGTCCAGGGCTGCTGAACCGAGCCTTCTGATACCCTGGGATGCATTCAGGCAGTTGAAAAAACGAGCCTGTAAGGGTTTATATCTTTTACATTGTAAGGGAATCCTGTCACAAGCAGGCTCTCGGAAAGGGATGTCGTTTCTGAAACATATATTGGTTTGCCGTTTAATTCTGCGCCTTCCCCTTTGACTGCGGTAAACAGTTCCCCAGTTATGGGATTTAATACTATACCTGCTGCTATATCACCCTTTATGGAAAAGGCTATTGAAACCGCAAACAAACCAAGATTATGGGCAAAGTTCGTGGTTCCATCAAGAGGATCGATAATCCATATGCACTCAGCGCCATTGTTAGCACTTCCGCTCTCTTCGGCAAGTATTCCGTGTGATGGAAATACCTTCCTGATTGTATCGATTATTAACCTTTCAGACTCGGTATCCGATTCTGTAAGCAGGTCCTTAGCTCCCTTTTTTTGGACTTTACACTTCTTCCCGAAGTTGGCTCTAAGTATCTCCGCTCCTTTATATGCAGCTGCGATACCGACTCTTTTAACTGAATTGAGATCCATAAGGGTCTCTCTTTATATTCGTTGCCGGGTGCATGTCAACCCATTTTATAATCTTATATTACCTGTCTATGATTTGCGACTGGTTATCTGTCCCGGTGATTTATTATGTTTCAGTATGCTTTATACAAATAGATTCTATCGAGTGTTCCATTTTTTCAATAAGGGGGGACAAGGTTGATACATCATTAGCTGAAATTGGAATGGAGCCAAAAATCCGGCATAACTTTTCGGTAGTTTCTTTTCCGGCAAGATCCTGTTTATTGAAAACGCGGATCATTGCTATTTTGTCTAAATTCAAGTCTGAAAGAATCCTTTCAACAGATTCTATCTGATCCTCAAATCTCGGATTGCTGATATCTATTACATGAAGCAGGAGATCGGCATTGTTTAATTCTTCAAGTGTCGCGCGGAAAGCAACAAGCAGGTCCTTTGGGATGTTTTTGATAAAACCGACAGTATCGGTTATTATTACTTCGGTATCTTTCGGGAATTTGAGCCGCCTGCTCGATGGATCGAGGGTCGCAAATAGTCTTTTTTCAGCGAGCACATTGCTTTTTGTCAGAGTATTAAGAAGAGTGGATTTGCCCGCATTTGTGTAGCCTATTATTGAAATAACCGGCAAATCCTTTTTGCCGCGTTTTGCCCTTTGCTGTTGCCGGTGTTGTATTACCAGCGAAAGCGCTTTTTCAAGCTGGTTTATACGGTTGCGTGCCAGCCTGCGGTTTAACTCAAGCTTTGTTTCTCCGGGGCCTCTTCCGCCTATGCCGCCTGTCAGGCGGGACATGGCGGTATTTTTAGTTACCAGGCGTGGGAGCATGTATTTCAGCTGGGCGAGTTCCACCTGCAGCTTTCCTTCTTTTGTCCGGGCCCGCTGAGCGAAAATATCCAGTATAAGCTGGGTCCTGTCTATGATTTTTATCTCCGTTTTGTCCGTTACAGACCTTATCTGAGATGAATTCAGCTCCTGGTCAAATACCAAAATTGACGCACCCCCTTGAAGAGCAAGAAGAGAGAGTTCCTCAAGTTTTCCGAGCCCGATATAAAATCTTGGATCGGCCTTGGTTCTGTACTGGATAAAGCTTTCTATAACTTCTATTCCTGCTGATCCGGCAAGCTCTTTCAATTCATCCATCGAGTCTGAAGCCTCATTTCTGGAATCTGTTGAAACACTTACAAGGATAGCCCTTTCCACGCGCTGTTCTGAAAACCGGGCAGGCCTGTACTGGGCGAGTTCCGATTCAATGGCCTGAATCAGTTCAAGACACCCTATGTCAAGCCGGCCTGGTTTTATGGGTTGAAGTAAACGGTATGGTTCGCCATCATGCCTTTTGGGTATTATGTGCCCTATATGAATTTCATATGGCTGCCCGTTATCTGTTGATGTTATGGCTGCCATCATGTCGAGCTTCAGAAGAAAAAGATCGGTGATATCGTCCCTTGAGAGAGGTTCATTTTTCATGTGGACGTGTATGCACCTTAAACCCTTAAGTCTGCCAGGCGCTGTTCTGTATTCGCTTAAATCAGGTATTACAATTCGCCTCTGATCTCCAACGATAACATTTGTTATCCTGCCCTGACGGTCAATGAGAAGACCTAACTGGCGGCGTATTTCCATGGCAAGCATGCACAGTTCGCGGGCTATCTCCGGGGTTATGAGGAATTCGGGGGGAGTGCGGCGGCGGTACAGGTTTTTAAGTCTCTTTATATGACCGGCTTTCAGGCCGCCGGTATTTCCAGAAAGTTTTTTCATTTCAGATTATTATGCCTTATAATCTAATCCTCCTACATACCGTAAATTTCTTTTGCCTTGTCTTTAAAGCAGGTATAGGAACTCAGGAAAGTAAGTATGACTTCACCGGTTGGGCCGTTTCTCTGCTTTCTCAAAAGAATTTCCGCGGTATTTTTTTTCGGGTTGTCTTCATTCCTGTTGTATATTTCGTCCCTGTAAATAAATGCAACAACATCAGCATCCTGTTCGAGTGCGCCGGACTCTCTTAAATCAGCAAGCTGCGGTCTTTTGTCGGTTCGATCCTCGAGCTTTCTGTTAAGCTGGGAGAGGGCAATAACAGGAATTTTCAGCTCTTTGGCAAGGGCTTTTAAAGATCTTGACATTTCAGCTATCTCCAGATCTCTCCGTTCCGCTGAAAAAGAGCTTTTCATAAGTTGCAGGTAATCGATGATTACAAGGCCAAGCCCTTTGTTCATTTTAAGCCTTCGTGCCTTTGCCCTGATTTCCATGGAAGAGATGCTGGGTGAATCGTCTATGAAGATGGGAGCCTGAGACAGGGTTGCAGCCGCATCAGTCAGATTGACCCAGTCGGAATCGCTTAAAAAACCTCCTCTCAGGCGGGAGGAATCGACCTTTGCCTCCGAGCAGAGCATCCTGAGAGAAAGCTGCTCTTTAGACATTTCAAGGGAAAAGATAGCAACCGGAACATTTGATTTAACTGCGGCGTTTCTTGCAATATTCAAAGCAAAAGCGGTTTTTCCCATACCGGGACGGGCTGCAATTATGATCAGGTCCGAATTCTGGAAGCCTGAAGTAAGTGCATCAAAATCGGTAAAACCGCTTTCAACTCCGGTTACAAGGGATTTTTTCCCCTGCCGTTCTTCAAGGGCATCAAAATTGTCATCTATAATGTCCTTTAAAGGATAAAAAGCCTGTTTTATTTTCTTTTCGGATATTTCAAAAATTGAACTTTGGGCAAAATCGAGAATTTCATCCAGGTTGCCGCTGTCTTCAAAACATTTATTGACAATAGCAGTTGCCTTTTCGATAAGGCGTCTCAGGCATGCCTTTTCATAGACCAGGCGGGCATAATGAGTTGCGTTTGTGGCAAGTGGAATATCAAGGAACCTTGCAAGATAAGCCGCGCCGCCGACTTCTTCAATCCGGCCCTGTTCTTTCAGCGCATTGACTAATGTGACAAGGTCAACCGGTTCGTTTTTGTTAAAGAGATCAAGAATTGATGAGTAGATCTTCTGATGGGCTATCTTATAAAAATCATTTGGAGAAAGAACTTCGATAACTTCAAGCAAAGCATTATTATCAATTAAAATGGCGCTGAATAAAGATTCCTCGGCCTCAATGCTCTGAGGCGGAACTTTTAACAGGTAGGATGTCTCTTTTTCACTTTGTTGTTTGGTTCTTGCCATTTGATTTGATGAAATAGTAAGCTTGGGTATCAGAGGTTATCTGATACCCTCTGTTATTTGAGACCTTTGAATAATACACCCTTTTGCCCGATTTATTTAAAGACTTGGTTTCTGGTTTGTAGTCTCTGATTTTTTCTTTTAACCAGGAACCAGTAACTATAAACCATAAACATAAGCCTTAATTATCGCCTTCCTTGAACTTGAGCAAAATTGAATGTTCTGCAAAGGTCTCTATTTGTTGAAGAATTTTTTCGTTACAGAATACCATAACCGACTTTATGGAAAAAAGCCAGACTATTCCGGCACAACTTCGACGGTTATTACCGGTTTAACTCCCTTGTACACACGGACAGGTACAGTGAATGTGCCAAGGGTTTTTATGGGTTCTCCGAGTAGTACCATGCTCTTTTCCACAGTAAAGCCCTGCGCGGCAAGAGAATCCACAATGTCACGCACTGAAACTGACCCGTATAACCGGTCCTCTTCGCTTACTTTCGCGTTTATTTTGCACACAACCCCTTCAAGCTTTTTGGCTATCTCTTCAGCAAGCCCTTTCTCTTTAGCTATCTGGATTTCAAGTTTAACCTTCTCCCGCTCCAGCATCTTAAGGTTCTGGGGAGTGTTTGGAACAGCCTTTTTCTGGGGCAAAAGATAGTTGCGCGCATAACCTTCGGAAACATTCACGATGCTGCCGACAAGCCCCAAAGATTCTATGGTTTCCTTCAATATTACTTTCATAATTTAACCTCCAAAGAACAGGCAGGCTTTTTGTAAAGTTTTCAAAATTGCAGTACAAAAAGGCCGTCAAGTTTTTATTAATAAATGTTTGTTTAAGTGTTGTTATGTTTTCTTATGTTGAGCCACGTATCAAAAAAACCAAGCCCTATTACAAACAGAAATATGAAATGCTGAAGAGCAATAAGGCTGTACAAAAAAACTTTGAGCGTTCGGGGAACCCTTTTTTTTTCAAAATAATAGGAGACGATAGCTATGCCCTGAAAGAAGTATATCATCATCAGGACAAGCAAAAAATTCAAACCTGCTATCTTGAAAACCTTGTCTGGAAAGAAGAGCATAACAGATGATGCAATTACAGCCCAGACAAGATATTCAGGCGCCTTCCATAAATTCAGGGATACAAAATCAGGATAATACAGATTGTTTTTAATAAGCACCGGTCTTGAAATCATGAGATTGATCCAGCTCACAAGAAGCGTAAAAGCAACTATTAAAGCCGGGATGATCCCTACAAGCACATACCTGATCTGTTCCATGGAATCTGAAATCATCTGAATATGTTCTTCCGAAACCCCCATGTTTTCGTAAATATCTATTGCAAGTTTCAGATTTTCTGTAATGTATTCCGAGGCCAGCGCATAAATTCCTATGTTCCGGATGTTTGAAAATACCATCAGGCATATCAGTCCTGAAACAATAACACCGCAGGAGGAATACAAAATTATTTTTTCAATCGACAAATTATGATGAAGCAATTCGCCTAGGAGAAAGCCTAAAAACAAAAGTTCGGCAAAAAAGATTAAGTCGATCGATACACTTTGCATGGCAAATACAATAGCAATAATTGTTGCGGCAATAATAACAAGCCCATATTTTCTGCCGAGTTTTGAATGGTAAAATATAATTGGCAATGGAATAAACAGGGCGCAGAAAAAACCTATTATCGGAATGTAGATTGACATAAGGCAAATGAGGACCGATAAGCCTATCCCCTTTGTTAAATCCCTGAATAATTTCTCTTCGGCAATTGGCACTATCATAGCCTCCCCTGAAGCGGTCTCGGATACCGACGCAAGTGTCAGTTAAAAATCCAAAGTGCCGACATACGGTAAAAGGGCTATTGAGCGGGCTTGTTTTATTGCGTGAGTCAATACCCTCTGATGTTTTGCGCATGTGCCTGAAATGCGTCTGGGAATTATTTTGCCCCTTTCGGTTGTAAAGTATCTGAGCGACTTAGAATCTTTATAATCTATTACAAGGGTTGAGTCTGCACAGAAGCGGCAAACTTTACGCCTGTGAAATACCCGTTTCTTTTTTCTATCCGTATCGGTTTGTCCTTTTCCTTGATTATCGTAAGCCATATATATTACTCCTTTCCGTTACTATCGTATTCTGTTTTGATTTCTTCCGAATCAGCCTGAATATCATCGGAAGGTCTTGCGGAAACTTCAGATTTGCCGCTTTGTTCAGCCGAAGCGGCTAAAGCTGCTTCAGCGGCTTTAGCCAGTTCTTCTTTTATCCTGTCTATGTCGGCCTCTTTTTCAAGCAGGATAGTCATGAACTTAATAACGCGGTCATCAATACGGAAAGTGCGTTCTATTTCGCTGACAAGCAACCCGGTTCCACAGTAATCAATCCGAATATAATAGCCTCGGACCTTTTTCATGATTTCATACGCAAGCTTCTGGATTCCCCATTCGTCAATCTTGACCAGAAATCCTCCCTTTTGCTGGATCAGATCTTTAATTTTTTCTAAAAGGGGGACCCTGTTTTCGGGTGAAACATCAGGATCGACAATAACAATTGATTCATACCTTCTCATAAAAAACCTCCTTCTGGATATAAAGCCCCGGAATATATCCGGAGCAAGGATTAAAAACTGCGCCTTATGACGCAATTAAAGCTGCTTTTTCTATCACTTCAAATGAATTTGTGTCAAGAATTATAAAAAATTGCCGGATTATTCGACAGAACGTATGCATGAATCGAACAGCGAGCGCATTCCCAACTGCTTGCGGCGAGGAGCTTCAATTTATCGCAGTTCTCTTAACTTTCGTGTCAACTCAGCGCGGCGTAAGAATGAAAGATAATCGTCAGGATGGTCTATCAGCAGTTTTTTCAGATATTCTATATTGTTGTTGATGGCGTCCACATAAAGGTCTCGGTCGATATGCCATCTTTCGCGAAAGTGATGGATGGCATAATCCTTGACGCCCCCAAGTTCATCAGCTAAACGCTTTTGCGTCATTTCATAGAATCCAATGGTCTTTTCCAGCAGATTAAATTCGCTGGTGAATCCTTTAATTCCGGCTTCATGAAATTCCAGATAAAGAAACAGCAGTTTTTCGAGATATAAGCGGTCGGACATCTGTCCCAGTAAATCGGCTGTACCCAGCATTTTGCCGAGGAGGGCGACATTTGATGAAGAAAATTTGATTTCCGGGGTCATTGTTGTCAGGCCGGTGCAGTTCAGAATATCGGTAAAATCAGGAATTGAATCTTCAAAATAAGCATTACCGGCAAAATATTTTTGTATGAAGCCGATGCTGCGCTGAATATGGATCATGGTATATTTGGCTCCCGTTCCGGTTTCATCAGACGACTTCTGGATATAGCCGGTATCGTGCATCATGGAGCCGATCAGGCCGATATTGATCTCCTTCTCGCTGAATCGAATACCCGATATAAATGCTCCGTGCATCAGACGCAGTATTCCCAGAAGAACTTGATGGGTGTGTCTGATATCATGGTATTCCGTATTGCAGGCCCGATATCCGGGATATTCACCTCTAAAAAGGGTTTCCACATCCCAAAAGACCTTGATCACATACTTGAAGTCAAAGGAAGGGGAGATCAGACGGGTAATAATCTGAACTTCCTCAAGAACTTGCTGATGATCCGATAAGTCAACCAACTGACTGACTATCTGGTTTTTCTTATGATGCGCTTCCATTTTGCTCCTGATTTAATAATTCCCAGTACGCCCTGTTCTTGATTTCGTTGCTTGCATAATACCGTTAGTGGTATAAATCAGTTGGTTACGAGTCCGTCAAGTCTGATGGACTCGTAACCAATCGAAATTCAGATGGCAAAGTAAAAAGCTCATTATGCAAGGCGCACGAATCTTGAGGAATGAAGCGTACTTAATGGTACGCTGCAATGATGAAAGATGAAGTGCAACACAGCAGAATGACTTTTTACGAAGCCGTCAAGCTTTACTTCCCATAAAATCACTGACAGGAGAATATCACAAAGCGCTCTCTGTGTCAAAACATGTTAGAATAATATGTTTATCATTCACCTTTCCGAGGTCTCTCGGAAGTTATGAAAGGCTCTATGTGTCATATGCCCAAGCCCATGAATAATTGCCATTGCCTTGATTTTCATACTTTCGGGCGTAATAGAACACTTATGGTATAGAAAGCAGTTCGCATATTACCTCCAATGAGTTTGTCAAAATTGACAGGTTCGTTGGAAGCCTCAAATTTGTTAAAGACATAAGGGAAAAACTGTAATATAAAAGGTTGCGTAGGAGAGCGTGGGAGTTTTATAAACGAACGAGAAAAGGAGACCGGTATGAGCAAGTATGGTACATTTATTTTTGAAGAGATCGAGCCATCTATAGGACTCGTTACCCTGAACCGACCGGATAAGCTGAACGCGATAAATGTTGAGATGCTGGACGATTTCAATGAATTGTTTGCCGCTCTGATGAAAGACGATGCCATACGGGTCCTTATCATAACCGGAGCAGGCCGCGGTTTCTGCGCCGGCGCCGACCTGAACGAAATTTTGACTCATAAGAATTCTGAAGCCTTGTCTGATCCGGAGAAATATCTCAGGCTGGCGCAGGAGCGTTTCGCAGCCCTGATCTTAGGGCTTCGGCGGATCCCACAGCCTGTAATTGCCGCTGTTAACGGCCCTGCGGCTGGCGGAGGATTTTCAATGGCATTGGCCAGTGATATCAGGGTGGCCTCGCCTGAAGCCTATTTTGTAGCCTCGTTTGCCAATATCGGTCTTTCCGGCGGTGAATTGGGCACTTCCTATCTCCTCCCGCGCCTCATCGGCCTTGCGAGAGCCGCTGAAATTCTTTACACTGGAAGAAAGGTGAATGCTGAGGAGGCCGAGCGGATGGGACTGGTCAATCAGGTTGTGCCGAAGGACGCCCTTCTTGAAACGGCTCTTTCCAGTGCCAGACTTATGACAGCCAAGGGAGCCGGGGCGCTCAGGCTGACAAAGAGGGTTCTGGATCAGAATATTGATGCCCCTTCGCTCGAGGCTGCGGTCAACCTTGAAAACCGCAACCAGACTATCATGATATTTTCAGGCGAATTTTTTAATCTCATCAAGCCTTTTTTCAAAGGAGTGTGAGAAGTCCTGTAACGGGCTGAAGCTGTGAAAAATAAAAGGATAATGGAATATGATAAGTGTAATTGCATCTGTTCGGATAAAGCCGGGAAGGGTTGCCGATTTTCTCGATATTTTTAAAGCCGTGATGCCTGAAGTCAGAAAAGAGAGGGGCTGTATAGAATATTTTCCGGCGGTGGATGTTGATGCAAAGCTGCCGCCACAGGTTATGGATGAATATGTTGTAACTATTATCGAGAAATGGGAGAACCTGAAAGCTCTGCGTGATCATCTTGTAGCGCCTCATATGATGGTTTACAGAGAAAAGGTAAAGAATATAGTAGAAGCGGTATCACTGAAAGTGCTGCAGGAACCATAACCGTGGAAAAAATTAACTTGAGATTTATTCATTACCCCATTATTTTTGCTTATATTTGTTTTTAAAGTAAAGAGCTCCCATGAATTCACAAAAAAACCGACTTATCCTGATTATCAGCCTGCTTCTGATTACCGGCTTTCTGATAACCAGTCTGGCAAGCTTTTTCGTTTCAAGAGCTTCATTACGGTCCCAGATAAGTGAAAAAGAACTTCCATTGACAGGGGATAATATATATTCGGAGATCCAGCGTGATCTGCTGAGCCCCGTTTTTATCTCTTCACTTATGGCGGCAGATACTTTCCTGCGGGACTGGGTAATCAAGGGCGAACAGGATACAACTAAAATAACGAGGTATCTCAAAGAAATTAAAACAAAATATAATACTTATACAAGTTTTTTTATCTCTGACAGGACGAGCAACTATTATTATGCCGGGGGCATATTAAAAAAGGTAAGTCCTGAAGAAGATCGGGATAAATGGTACTATCGCGTCAGGGAGATGAAGCCGGATTATGAGATAAATATTGATCCTGACATGGCAAATAAAGGCACCATGACTATTTTCATCAATTATCGTGTATTCGACTATGATGGAAAATATATCGGCGCAACCGGGGTAGGGCTTGCGGTTGGTGCGGTAAAACGACTTATTGAAACTTATCAGCAAAAATATAACAGGCGTATATATTTTACCGATAATGACGGGAATATAAAACTTTACGGGTCTGATTTTCCGGTAAACATTAAAAACATTGAGGACATACCGGGGATGAAGCCGGATGTTATGAAAGAATTGTCGTCCAGGCATGGCATTTCTTTTAAATATGTTAACAACAAGAAAACGATTCTTCTGCATTCCCGGTATATTCCTGAATTCGGCTGGCATCTCTTTGTAGAACAGACCGAAGAAGCAGCCATCAGACAAATTCTTTACACATTGTTTATCAATCTTTCAATCAGCGCCGTTATCACGGTTATAATTCTTCTTTTGACAAACATGACGATCTCGGTTTACCAGGATAAACTGGAAGATATGGCATCGACCGATCCTCTTACCGGAGCCTACAACCGGCGTGCTTTTGATATTATCATCGGGCAGACAATAAAGGATGCTGTACGGAATAAAACGTATATATCTCTGATCATGTTTGACATCGACCATTTCAAGGAGACCAACGACACATTCGGGCACAGTGCCGGTGATGCGGTTCTCGGAAACATTACCGGAATAGCTGATAGCTGCCTACGGTCATCTGACGCAATCTGTCGCTGGGGTGGTGAAGAGTTTTTAATACTATTGAAACAATGCGATATACATGAAGCATTCAATATAGCGGAAAAGATACGGATGGCTGTCGGTAAAACCCCGGCTTTTTATGAAGGTAAAGAAATTAATGTAACAATAAGCCTTGGTGTTGCACAGTATAAGGACATGGAAAGTGAAGAGAGCATGTTCAGCAGGGTCGATAAGGCTCTTTATGAAGCCAAAAATCAGGGGCGTAACAGATCAATATCGATTCCTTAGCTTTGATCTTATAGCGATTGTCCGAATAATATTCCGATTGGAGCTTGGCATGCAAAAAGTAGCCATATCATCAGTGCTGATCATTGTGCTTTGGGTTTGTCCCGGCCTCGCAGCCGAAAATATCTATAACTGGACCGATGAAAACGGCATCAAGCGTTTCAGCGACCAACCGCCGCCCCTGAATGTGAAACAATATAAAACAATCCAGATTCCGCCTGACCAGTCTTCAGGACAGCAGCCGGGAGTGGATAATCGTCCGGGGTATGAAAGTATGGTCGAAAAAGTCAAAAGCGAAACGCTGCAACGCGAGCAGGAGAGCATGAAAGAAGAAGCCTCAAAGGGCGCTGAAGAAAAGCGAAAGGCTGAATCAGGTATGAAGGCTCGCGTTGAGGCTGAACGGCAGCGCCTAAATGAAAAAATCGATACTATAAA
>Ga0180009_10003115_pt1 | contig 19097 bp, 17 predicted proteins | sample OS_PC_MetaG_FD_123537 | JGI IMG/M metagenome (GOLD analysis project Ga0180009, IMG submission 123537) | Groundwater microbial communities from the Aspo Hard Rock Laboratory (HRL) deep subsurface site, Sweden - OS_PC_MetaG | ecosystem: Environmental > Aquatic > Deep subsurface > Groundwater...
ATGGCCGTGGCGCTCCGTTGCGACGCAAGCACGCTCGTCTGGCAACGGTTTGCTACGCGATTTCAACGTCCTGCGCCACGGCCAACGCACGATTCCTCACGCCTGATGCATGATCCGGGCTAGCTACTACCCTAAAAGTTCGTGATGTCTATCCAGCCAAGATCTTGCGGCTTCGGGATATATCCCCATTAGGAAATCGTACTGTGGAGCAAGTTCTGTAAGAAGCTTCCTCCGCAAGTTCTTTGGCATTTCGATCTTTTCGCCAGCGAATATTTCCTTGCCTAGTTCGGGATCGCGACGTGGCTTCCGCAGTCCGACAAAATCATATATCCGCGAAAGGCTCCGATACGGATCAGTTAGCACGTCGTCGTGCAGTAGGGTCATCAGCTGGCCAGGCGCAGAATAGCGCTCCCAACGAACAAGTGACCCAGCATAGTCAGTGTAGAATAGGAAGGACCAACAAGAAGCTGTGCCATCAACTAGATCGTCGAAATTCCGTTCGAGCGTGCCTCTCGAAACATGCATCCGAATCTGAGACCAGCAGCGCTCAATAGGATCGCGCACCAAAACTAGAAGTCGGACGGAGGGGTTAAGTCTCAGCACATGCTGCACGGCAGCTTGTGGCATATTCATATAGCTTGGACAGATATCAACACAGACCTGATCGTTCTTGGCCAAAGCAAAGATTGAGCCATACCATTCGTCATCAACGTCAGATCTGTTCAAATGAGCAAGCTGGGTAAGCAAAACCTGATCTTGATCCGATTGGGAAGGAAGCCCATTGATGTAATCAATTATTGCGCTACACTGTTGTCGGCGATGCCGGGGGCCATATTTCCTTGCATCGGCATTATACAATTGTGAGAAATAGTGAACCTCTTTTATCGGAGGAACAAAAACGCCGTCATCTTTACGCATCGTATCATAAAGCCAAGTCGTGGCCGATTTCTGTGCTCCAAGGCAAATTAGATCCGGAAAACGCAATTTCCTACCTCGATTTTATTACCTCTGGAAAAAGCAAATCAGCGGCCATTTCCTAGGTAATGTCATTAAGTCGTGACTTCTGCCTTTTAATATGCGCAGCGACCTCTAGAGCTTGTTTCGCCCAAAGTGCTTGCATCATCTCCACATCGCGAGCATGGCGAAGCTTCCGATGTGCTTGCTCGGCCTCTTCCCAGTCCCCGTCCAAACACAGTTGCCACGCTTTCACGACTTCAATCATTGGCTTAATGGTCGGGGAGGCCTTGGCAATAATCCGGTCGAGTAACGAAAGACGTTCCTCCTTCGTCAAGTCGTAGGCTGCCAACCGGTCGATTTTCTCCTGGGGAATCGGCTTGGTCAGCCTCCATACTGCGCTTTGGTGCGGCACATGATCGTCAACCAATTCCAGTTCGTCGTCCAGGAACTCCATCGAGATGTGAATGTATGGGTGCCAGCAGTGATAGTAATCCTGCTGAATGATGACAGAGTGGCCGGGGATCAGGTGGGGCAGAAATTCGCAACACGCGTGAGCGTTGAGCGCAGCCGTTTTCGCAATGTCGATAAACAGGATTTCGATTGGTGCGCCGTGCCAGCGATGCGCGAGGAAATCGCCAGAATAGGTTTTGATCATGTCCGCATAAGGCTTGGTTTGCGTCTCGAACACGTCGAGATAGGATTCGCCCTCGCCGATAGGACGAAAATCGCGGGTGATCGCCTCGCCAACATATTTGTCGACGACCTTGAAGTAGTCAAAAGCATGAACGAGGCGCTCGCCGTTCAGATCCCTGCGTCCACCATCGGCGGCACCGGCTGCAAAGCAGTGGGTCGATGCTCCTACAAAGCACCCCGCATCGACAATGTGCCCCCGGTCGGTCAACCAGTTACGACCGAGCCAATAATAGCACGCCCGCTCCTTCGGGCCGACCATACCCTTCGGCTCAAGAATCGCGGCATCGGCGGGTAGCTCCATGGATTGCCAGGGCTTGCTTTTCAGCGCGTCGATATCCGCCATTCCTGCCGATCCATTGTTCAGGGTTTCCATTGCGGCCTCGCATGACGCATCAGCCCGCAAAGCAAATCGTATCACCCGATTTCACCCAATCTCACCGCCAGTTAGCTTTACCAGCCAGTCTCACGCGGTCAAGGGGCCGGGAAGCCGTGAGCTTGGCGCCCGCCGCATTGGCCTCCGCCCGAACCGCATGCGCTCGCCAGCCGACACCGTGCACGCCATTTAGTGCGGAAAAACCGCGCCTACAAGACAGCGTGCTGCCGGGCGCGAGGCGCAGAACGAAGCGCACAATCGGCAACGGCGTGATCGACCGGCACTTCCGCTGGCGCGGGCAGGGCATCGAGCACCCCGTCGATCTGCGAAAATTCATGCGCCGCGGTGAGGAAAAAGCGCAGCCGGGGGGCCTCCTTGGGAACCGCGATCTGAACGATCGGCGGCACGAAGTAGCCCTGCCTGAGTGCCCCGTTGGCTGCCGCCAGCGCCTCTTCCGTCGACGAGAACAGGATCGGGATCACCGCTGCACCGACGGCACGCCCGGTATTGAGCCCACGCGCTTTCGCCCCGGCCAGGAAGTACTGCGACCGCTCCTTGAGGCGAACCAGCCGTTCGGGTTCCGCCTGCAGGATGCCGATGGCGGTCCGCGCAGCCGCGGCGCTGGCCGGCGGCAGGCCGACGCTGTAGACGAACCCCGGCAGCGTGCAGCGCAGCCAGTCGATGACGCCCTGCTTGGCCGCGATGAAACCGCCGCAGCTGACGAACGCCTTCGACATCGTGCCGACGATGATATCGACTTCGGATGGGGCAATGCCGAAGTGCTCGGTCAGCCCCGCGCCGGTTTTGCCGAGAACGCCGATGGAATGGGCTTCATCGATGGCCAGCCACGCGTCATGCCTGCGGCCGGTCTCGATCAGCCGCGGCAGGTCCGGGATGTCGCCATCCATGCTGTAGAGACCCTCGACGACGATGAGCGCGCGCCGCATGCTGCCGCGATGCGCCGCCAGCAGCTCATCCAGGTGATCGAGGTCGTTGTGATGGTACTTCAGGGTCGTCGCACGCGAGGAGTGGCTGCCGACCATGACGCTGTTGTGGCTCGACTCGTCGACCAGGATGAGGTCGTCCTTGCCCAGCAGGTGGCCGAGCAAACTGACGCTGGTGCCGTAGCCACTCACCATCGTCAGGGCGTCGTCGGTGCCGACCAGGTCTGCCAGCCGCCGTTCGAGCTTGCGATGCAGGGACAATTCGCCGCCGACGAGGCGCGATGCGCCCGCCCCCACGCCATACCGGTCGATCGCATCCTTGGCGGCGTTTCTGATTCTTTGATCGTTGAACAGACCGAGATAGTCGTAATGGGCAAAGCTAAGGGAATTCGATACTTCGCAGCCGGGCCGCGCAACACCCATATCGTCGACAGGCGTGCAGTACGGGAATACGTCCTTAACGCCAAAAGTCCCTGACAAATCAAAACGTCTTTGAACGTAGCGATCCAAGCTCAATTCAATCTCCAATCAAAACAGGCCCTCGGTCCATCGCCAGAAGAATTCGGATTCAAACGCATGGCCGGCCAACCTGCTTCCAACGAAGCGGTGCAATGACGCTACCACGCGGTTCGACCTTATTCAGATGAGCGCCCGAGCGTCGTCAATCTCCGACTTTGCGCATGATGACCTCGCCCGGCTCGATATGGCGCGGCGGGTCGACGAGCGCCAATTTTCCGGCATCCTGGAAGAACGAGAAAAGACCGGTCGCGCAGGCAACGACGAAAAGCAGGATCGCCGCGAAATCGAACAGGTGGAATTGTCCGAACGCCAATTCGAACTTGGGAAGCTCCATGCTCGCCGCGATGACGATGCCCGAACCGATGACGATCCTGATCTCGGTCGGTCCGATCCCGAAGTAGCTCAGCTGAAAGCTTCTGGAGACGTGCAACTTGACGAGGCTGAGCACGCTGAGGCCGAGGTAGCCGACGAGTGCGAGCAGCGTGATATCGAATCGCAGAAACGGTGACAGGCCGAGGCCGATGACGATCAGTATTTGCGATCCGAGATCTGAGACGTGGTCGACGTAGAAGCCGTATCTTGGGCGTTCGATGTTGCGAACGCGGGCCAGTGTGCCATCGAGCGAGTCGCCGAGCCAGTTCAGCGCCAGGCCGATCACTGCCAGCCAGAGAAATCCGAGCGCGCAGTTGCTTGCGATCAGGCTCAAACCACAAACGCCGGCACCGACAAAAGCCAACGTCGTCAGGTGGTCCGGCAGCACCCATTTCGGTGTGCGGGCGGCGATGGCCCGAAGCAGGGTTCTCTCGCCGCCGGCAAATATTCCATTGAGGGCCCGCCCGGAATCCATTTCCCGCAAGTCGTAGCGAGGGTCGGCTATCGAATAAATATGCTGGTCCACCGTACGCCCCCCCCGGGGTTCAAAAATGAACTTACAGTTGCTACTTATCATCCAAGCCGTACACGGCTAAATAGGGCGAGTCTACAGTACCTAAGCTCAAACCACTCATAGATCCCGGATAAACTCAGATACGTGTCTTTGGTGCAACGGCCACGTCGGTCGGGTGTCGCACTGGCCGGATGAATGTGCCGATAGAGGTAGCAGAGCGCCTTCAGAATGGGCACGTATCGCCGCCATCCAGCCGGGCCCGTCGAGCGGATGAAGCTTCAGTACGCCGGGGCCTGACAACGGGCGTAAAACCGGAATATCGGAGACAATCACCCGTGCTCCGAGACGCTGAGCTTCATAGGCCGGCAATCCGAAACCCTCCGCAAGTGTCGGCAGCAAGACAGCGGCCGACCCCGAAATCAGTTCGGCCACCGCGGGCGTCGACAGTCCGGCTACTTCGATCACGAAAGGCCGGAGCGCTTCGCAGCGGTCCAGCAGGTCGACCACATTCTCATTGTCCCAGCCGCGCGCTCCAATCAGAACGAGCTTTGGAGTCGCCTCGCCCATGTCGAGGGCCAGCTCTCGCCAGACCTGCAATAGCAATAACTGGTTCTTGCGCGGCTCTATCGTACCGACACTGACGAAGTACGGCCTGTCGGATCGGATAGTCGGCGAGCCGTGCGGTCTCGGGAAAAAGGCGTCGTCCACCGGCAACGGCACGACAGCAACCGGCGGCGGCTTGAGGCCAAGAGAGATGATATGGTCCAATAAGGCGCGACGCGTGAATTCGCTTGCCACAATCACGCCGGATGCCCGGCGCGCCAGGACGGCCAACCGCTGCCGGTGGCGCGCCTCTTCCGCTGCCGGAAAGAACTCCGGATGCGTCAACGGCAGCAGATCGTGAACGAAGAACACCGCACGGACGTCTTTGCGTACGTCGAGCCACCGGAAATACCAATCGACCCAAAGGGGAAACTGGCTGGTGTTGATATAGACAGAGCCCGCCGGCGCATTTCGGGCAAGCGAGCGTCCAGGAAACAACCCCCCGCGGCCCAACACTTTGTTGGAGCGGGCATATCGGGCAAAAGACGAAAGCGGGCTGTACCGGCCGGTGGCGGTTTGAGCGGGAGCACGAAGCGATACGCATGCGGGATTGGATTGTGAAAGGAAGCTTGCAACCTTCTGCAGCACCCGATCGTGCGAGGCATCTGCGTCTTCCGCCCAGTTCCCGACAATTCCAGACACCAGCGAACCGGCTGCTTCTGAATCGACGAGTCGCGGACCCAGCGGGTTCAGCATGGCTCCGAAGCCGGCGTTCCCTTCTCCTAGGAAATGCTGGGCGTATGCAAGATCGACACGATCGATTCCGTTGGGGGCAGGGCGACTGAACCGGGTTGCCAATCTCGTTATGTCGTAGACGATCGCCGGTGCACTCAAGTACGGGCCTCCCGCCTCGACACACCCAATGACGATCTAACTCGGTCAGCCAAATTCGCGACCGGTCTCAATGTCGGCCTCGACAAAGAACAAAAGCTCGATAAGTGACAATCGGCCATGTTTGACGCCTTGTTCATTGCGAATTCGAACCTCCACGGTGCTGGTTGCATCTCGGTGGTCGATCAGGCAATAGCCCCGGTAGGCGCCGGCCCGCTGCTTTTCGATCCGGGCTTTGGCGAGCAACGTTCCGCAATGGAATTCAACCACGAATGGAACTTCTGTGATCTCCTCGGAGAAATAAAGCACCGATTCAGCCCGATACCGGGCCGGCGGAAGGTAGAGGTAGGGGCCGAAGAACAGCACGCGCGACGGTCCGCCGATCTCGGCTTCCAAGGGCGGAGCTTTCGCAGGATCATCGCCGAACTTGAACACGATATTCGGCCAGACCACAGGCCGGAACGTATCGCCGCGGGCCATCGCCAGCAGCGGTTCGAGGACTTGAAGACTCGCCAGCTGCAACTCGCTGACTTGCGCATTTCCGTAGCGCCGTAACAAGGGCGCGTAATGGATGTCACTTTTTGCCAGCACGTCTTCCAGTTTGGCTTCCGCTCCAAGTCCGCGGGAGGATACTTCAGTGACTGCGGCCAGTCTGTCGGGTGACGTCTTGAAATCCAGGTGGCGGTCCAACTCAACGACAATTCTTCCGACGGGTTTTTCAGTCATCCTGTCGAGGAAGTAGACCTGTTCGCTACGGCCGATTTCCAAATTAGCCACCGCGGAAGCGCTCTGGGAACGTATCGTTTCCATTGCATCGATGCCAAGCGCCCGCGAAAGGTAACCTCCGACATCCAATGGATCTTCCAGAACGACGGTCGAGCGCACATCGCCGTCCGCGATCGCCTGGATAAGGCGATTTCCGGGATAGTTCGTCAGATAGACAGGGCGAGGGTCAGCAAAGAATTCGACTGCGTCGAAACGATCGATGCGGATGATGGGCCGTTCCTTGGCGACGTTGCTTAGCCGCTCAACGACATCGAATACCCAGCTGGTCAGGACACTGTGGGGACCGACGACGGCATCTGCAAGAACGGAACGTCCTTCCATGGCAAGGGCAATCTAAAGTTTCAAAGCGCAACTGCGGTTAGGCCTGGCGGCGTCAACTCATAACCCTCACCCAAGTTGGCGCCTTTTCAAAGGCGCTGCAGTTCGCGCGCCCTACTCTCCTGTCCACCTACTTCCCGCCTTTGGGTGGTCAGACGGACACGATGTCGAATGACTTCGACTTCCTCCTGGCGGAATGACCCGCTTTGCAGCGAAGACGGTCACCCACAACCCGTGAGAAAGGCCAGTGAAGATCAAGGAGCCAACCCGTTATAGACGCGCGCCCCGGAAACGACCGGTGATGTCAAAGACTGGAACACACGGAAGGCCTTTTCAACCTCATTGATCGGAGCGTGCGACACGTAGAGGATGTCCTTGTCTCGCATGCTGAACCGGCGCGCACGGAAAAGCGAAGTGGGATCTGTCATATCGAGGCGATAGACGACCGGAACGACACTTCCTTCCAACAGGTATTGCGGGATCTGGGGATACTGGCGCACAAGATCGACCGGCTCATAACGCAGGATAAAGACGCCCTTGGGATCAGCCCGGTCGTCCAGGAGTCCGCCTGCCTTGCCCATCGCCTCTTCGAGCGTTATCCCGCCGGCGTCAAACCCGATGACTGCATTACGGCCAGTGGCTCCGAACGCCGTAAACGACTGAGGCGCGCGGAATACGGTGACAACGTCGCCGGGACGGACGTAGATGTTTTCTCGCGTATTCGACAATATCGCATGCATCGGAACGGTCAACGACATGCCGTCGCGGGACACCGTGATGAACGATTCGTGCACGGGCGCTTTTATGCCGCCAGCCATTGCGATGACGTCGAGAACGCGATCACCATTGGGGCTCAACGGTACGCGCGCTCCGCTGGTGACGTCCCCGGTTACGGTCGCCGAGTAACTCACGTTTCGCGTCAGCGTGACCATCGCTTGCGGGTCGGCTGTCTTCCCGGCGAGCTGATTTATGATTTTGCTTTCGATTTCGACCGGCGTCTTGCCTGCAACGCGAATTCGGCCGGCGAATGGGACGTTGATGGTTCCATCGCGCGCCACCACCTGCTCGGGGATCGCGGAAGATCGCGCACCGCCGCCGCTACCTGCGAGGTCGGAGCCAGGTGTCGAGAAGAGGCCGCCGGTGCCGGTTTCCCAGATGTTGATCTGAACGGTGTCCCCGACATCGACCTTTTGGATCTTCGGGCCGCGGTAGTCGCTGAAGACGGCGCTGAAGGTCGGGTGGTGCCAATTGGCCACAAGATCGAGGCTTGGCCCGGATAGCTCGACGAGCGCGAAGGACGGCTGGTCTTCATGCGCCGCAGAAATCAGGTCGCGTCCGGACGGACCCGAGCTCGCGCAACCGGAAACGATCGTTGCGGCGCACAAAATGCCTGAAAGGAAAAGAATCAGCCGCTTCACACCCAACCAAATCACTCCGAAAAATCGATGCGCCCCGCCCATATAATTCGGTTCAGCATTAGCACCGTATGCTGGTAATGTCTGTTCGAAGAATACCACAACTACCATGAGCCGCTGCTCCAGTGGTTCTACAGCAACAGATCCTCCACAACGAGCGGAAAATGAACATGACCGCGCGGTCGTCGGAATTCATCGACGGTGCCGGCCAGCAAGCCCAGAAATGCGGAAATTAGCTTTTGATATCACGCATCTAGCGTCGAGACTTCCGGTCGATACCCCAACCGGAATCGACAAGGTCGATCTCGCCTTCGCGCAATTTTTCAGCAGGACCGGATGTGATGCCGTTGTCCACTACGGCTTCCTGCGGCCGCGATTTCATCGTCCAGAATTGCTCGATCGACTGGTCGCGGCCGGATTGTCGCGCTGGTCGCGCGCCGACACCGGAGGCAACGGCGCATTTGCCAGGGTCTATCGCGCTTTGACAGGCCGGAACCCGGACTTCGACGCGAGGGTTGGTGCTGCCGACCACAAAAGCGCGGGCGGTGACGCCGCGCGGTCCCGCCGGCTGGCGCAACTTCGCTGGCGGTCGAGTCCGGGGTTTGCAGGTATGCCGCGTGATGCGCTTTACCTCAACGTCGCCCAGCATGCCTTTGAATACCCGCGCTTCTTCAGGTGGCTGGATGAGCGGCCCGACGTCAAAACCGTTTTCCTCGTGCACGATCTCTTGCCGCTCGATTACCCGGAGTATTTTCGATCCGGCTACAAGGATCGTTTCGAACAGCGCACGCGAACGATCCTCGAACGTGCTTCAGCGATCATCACGACATCGCATGCCGTCAAAGACCGGCTGAGGCGCGAATTTGCCAGGCGACAGCGCCCGTGCGTCGCGATCCACGTTGAACCCCTGCCCTCCCAATTGCCCACCGCGATGTCCGTTCCAGTGGAGGATCCGCATCTGCGCGAACAGCCCTACTTCGTCATTCTCGGAACAATTGAGCCGCGCAAGAACCATCTCCTGCTGCTTAACGTGTGGAGGCGGATCGCCGAAGAGACGGCCCATCCGCCTCGGCTCGTTATCGTCGGAAATCGCGGTTGGGAGAACGAGCAGGTCGTCGATATTCTGGAACGCAGCACCCTGGTGAAACCGCATGTAATCGAGTGCAGCGGGTTGGACGATGTCGGTCTTGTCCGCCTTCTGGCAAACTCGCGCGGTCTATTGATGCCTTCGTTCGCCGAAGGTTACGGCCTGCCGATCGTGGAGGCGCTGACGCTCGGCGTGCCCGTTGTTGCGACCGATATCGCGGTGTTCAACGAAGTCGCCCAGGGCCGCGCGGTGATGCGCCATCCAACCGACGGACCGGGGTGGCAATCTGCCATCGAACAACTGGCGGATGTCGGCACACCGCTGGCCCGCTCGGCACGTGAGATGGCACAAGGATTCCGTGCCCCGCAATGGCCAGCCTATTTTGAGGGTGTGACTCGCTTTCTGGCGTCCCTGTAGTGTTCCGGTTCCGACATTTGCTTCCTGTTGCAGCAGGTCTAAGAGAGTGTTCCGGTTCCGACATTTCACAGAGTCGAGTAAGTATCGATGGCTGTGGGAATGTCGTGGAAAACACGCCCCCTTCCGGACTTCAGGATCAGCGCCGATGTGCATTTGTCTCGCACAACATTCATGTCGTGAATGGCAAGGATCATCGCCCGGTCCTTTCGCTGTTCGAAAAGCGCATGAATACACTTTTCCTGGAACTTCTTGTCCCCGACCAGGATCACTTCGTCGATGAGGTAGCAATCAAAGTCGATCGCCAGCGACAGGGCAAACGCCAGCCGCATGCGCATGCCGCTGGAGTAAAAACGAACAGGAATATGGATCTGGTTGCCGATCTCGGTAAAATCGACGACGAAATCGAAGGTCTCCTTCACCGGCGCGCCGTAGATGCGGGCTATGAAGCGGACATTGTCGTATCCAGTCAACTCACCCTCGAAGCCACCGCCCAGGGCAAGTGGCCATGACAGCCTCATTCCGCGCTCTACTGTTCCGCTGGTCGGGGTTTGCACACCCGACAGAATCTGGATCAGCGTCGACTTGCCGGCGCCGTTTCGGCCGAGGATCGCCATTCGCTCGCCCTCGCCAATGCGGAACGAGACGCGGTCGAGAACGCGTCTGCGCCCGATCTCGGTATCGAACTCCTTGACGATGTCTCGCGCCACGATTGCCCGGTCGGGCGCCAGCGTACCCTCGCGGAGGCTTCCAGAGGCTTCAGTCCCATGCGTATGCGTCATGCTGTCTGACATTCCAAGCCTCAGTTGCCGGCATGAGATAGCGTGTCGCCGATCACTCCCCGCAACAGCGAGTAGGCCATCGAGCAACCCAGAAACACAAAAAGGATGTTGAGCAGCCTGTAGGGGTACTGGGCATGGTCAGGTATTATCGGCATGCTGATCAAATCGAGGTAGAGTTGCTGGCGTCCCGCATCGATGCGCGCGATTTCCAGCGCCGTCATGGCCGAGGCGAATGTCCGTTCCGCGAACTCTCGTTCCAGCGAGAGCCGTTCATATTCGGCGATCAGAGGCGCCAGCGAACTGTCCGAACCAGCGAGCGCCGCTCTCTCTTCGGTGATCTGGTGGGCGAGCGCGTCGATCTTCAGCCGCAGCGATTGGGCCTGCGGACTATTCGGTGAGGAGGTTGCCAGCTGGGCAAGTTCCGCGCGCACCTGGGCGATCTCGACCGACAACGTCGTGATGGTTTCGAGTGCGGCCTTCGAGTAGCTCGTCGGATCGACGAGCGCGGTTCTTTTACGAAAGGCGGTTACGTCCTCCAAAGTCTTGCGGGCGCGCTCCCGGCTGATTTCAACCTCACGTGTGGCGCCGGCCAACGTGGCCACCTGCGACCGCTTACTGATATTGTTGATAAGCTGTTCGCTATTCCTGATCAGCGACTCGGCAATGGCCTTCGAGTCTTCGGGACGGAAGGCTTGGATGTTAAGGATCGTTATTCCCGTCGACGAATCGAAATCGATGGAAATAAATTTCTCGAAGTGGCGCCAAAGATGTTCCCGGCTTTCGCCGCCGAACAGGCCGGGAAACCCCCAAACGAAGTCCAATGCAGGTTGGCTGAGTTTGTTGGCCAGATCCACATCCTCGACAAGTCGGCGGACCGCATCGCGAGACTGCAGGAAGGCGTGCACAATATAGGCATCCTCGTTCGATCGAACGATGCCGGTGTCGGCGACGAGGCTGCTCAGCTGAGTGGAGGCGGAGGAATTCGGACTCTTGACGACAAAGCGGACCTCTGTCTCGAAGCGGTCGGCGGCCATGAACAAGAAGAAAATCGCCGCAAGCACTGTTGGAGCAACGACGCAGACGTTGTACCAGAAGTGCTCATACGCCCGATTGATCAGCCCTTCCGGACTGTGCCAGGGTTGTCTATGGACATTATCAAGCGGCTGATCCAGCGGGATCAGTTCGATCAGTTGGTCCCCCGTCAGGCTGTCTTTACCGCGCGACAGCAATTTCACCCCCACGAATTTGAGATGAGCTGACCATAATTGCCTCCCCATCATGCACTATCGTCAGCAGTCGCTGTAGCCGGCGAACAATCGGGCGCGATATGGCGCCAGGAGGAGCAGGCTACGGCCCGGCAGAGCGTTGGCGATCCTTCCGCTCCCTCCTGGATTTCTCCAAGTGTTCCTGCTTATAACAGCCGGATCGATCTTGGCCAACGAAACGTGTGATCTCGCCGCAGCAAGCCCTGGAGCGCAGATAATCTGGATATTTCACGAATGTTCAAGCGTCCGGCACTGACAATTTGCGCTGCGTTCAGCCTCGTGAGTCTCGTCGCTTGCGGAACTGCCAACCTGTCGGCGGAACTGCCGCAACTGGATAATCAGTCCGCAGCCCCGCAGAGCATCGAGAAGCCGCCGCAAGCGAATGGTCAAGCCGCTCTGGGATCCAATAGCGGAAATGCAACAGCTTCGCCAGAACCGGCAGTTCCTGCCGAGCCAGCGATAGCCTTGGCGGGTGGCGCCGCCTCATCCGGGCAAGCGGCAGATGTCAGTGCCCCGGCTGCGGATTTTATCGTCGGTTTCAGAAAGACGACCGTTGTCCTCTTCAATGACGAACTCGGAAACCAAGGTGCGCGTGTGCCGGTCACGGCATTGTCGGTCCCCATCAAGATACGCCGCGTGGCGACCGGCAATGGACGCTTCCTCATTTCCACGGTCGATGGACCGCGCTGGGTGGCGGCATCCGAAGTCGTGAAGTCGGGTGCGGGCAACTGACGGGCCAAGGATTTCAGCGCTTTTCAGCGCTTCTCGTCGTTATCTCGCGAGCGATTCTGCAATCGTTGGTAGGCGCTATCGAACTTATCAGATGCACGCGACCAGGCCCGGCTCACACCTTGACGAACTTCCTGCGCGCCTTGTTTCCACTTGGCCGCCCTTTCCTCGTTGGTCGCGTAGTCCTTGACACCCTTGTAGGCCGTGGAAAATCGGGTTTTCGCGTCCTTGAGAGCTTCAGCCGCCTTGCCGGTGAACTCGCCAGCTGACACTCCTGCGGATTTGAACGCATCGAATTCCTTGCGGAGATCGGCGTACCGCTCTTCGAGCTCAGTCGCGATCTCGGCGTCCTCGGCCTCGTGTTCATTTTTCAGTTTCAGGATCGCCGCGCCAAGTTCCGTGATGCATTGCTCCAACTTCGCCCTGTGATCGTGACCCTCCTTCGCGGGCCGACTTTCGTTGGACTTCGGTTTCATGGCTCGCCTCCATAACCCGTTGAAGCTCACACCCGCTGTCTGACGAACGCGGACGCGCTCGACATGTACCTTGGTGGACTGATCACTGCTCATCCACCCAGGGGTAGAGGACATCGACGGAGTCAGGCTTTCGCCTTTGCGTTGAGCTTGTCTTCCGCAAGGCGCGTCAGTTTGCTGTCTTCGTCTTTTTCTTCGGCGAGCGTATCGCGCAGAATGTTCTTGGCTTCTTCCAACCCGAGTCGTTCGGCCCAGGATACCAGGGCGCCATAGCGGGCAATCTCGTAGTGTTCGGCCGCCTGGGCAGCCGCAATGATCGCCGCATCGCGGGTCTTTTCGTCATTGACCTCCTTCATCACCGTTTCGGCTTCCTTGATGATGCCGTCGATCCCGTCACACTTTTCGCCGGAAGGCTTGACGTCAACTAGGCCAAACACCTTCTCGAGACGCTTGACGTGGTTTTGCGTCTGCTTGTGATGGGCTTTGAATCCCTTTTTCAACGATGCGTCTGCGGCTAGCTCTTCCATTTTCGGGATCGCTTTTACGAGCTGCTGCTCAGCGTAGTAGACGTCTTTCAACGTGTGGACGAATAGGTCTTTGAGGTTCTTCGGACCGGACATGGGACTACCTTTCCAGCGGTGCAAAATCGAGTCGAACAACCGATTCGAACCGTAAAGGTTCCTGACAAAGAGTGGCTGCAAATTCGAATTTGACGATCAGCCGCGAAGCGTCGAATGGGCGGTGCGATCACACCGCAGGCGGACTACTTCTGCGCATTCTCATCGGCGCCGGCTTCATCCATGCCGACACAGTCGCCTGTCTTGGTGATCTTCTTGTCCGCCGGGCACGGCGAGAACCACTTTTCGCGTGGCTTGGCTTCGACCCCATTTGGATGCACGGTGCCGTCTTTTGTCGGCTTGGCGGTGTCGACATACTCGGCCGATTTTTCCGTGGTCGTTGTACCATCTTGCGGCTTTGCTTGCTCGGCGGCCGAGGCAGGGTCGACCAGCAGCAGCGCGATCAGGACGGATCCAATCAGCACGATCCCAGAGAGGCAAAGGCCGATCCGGTCGAAGAGGGGATGATAATTCATAGCGAGGTCCCTTGTGATGCTGTCTCCCTGTCAACGATTGACAGAAGCCGTCACCAGACAACTGCCAGCTGCCAGGTCGGTTCCATGGGCGAGCCGGAAGCCCCGCGCGGGCCCTCATCCGACAACCCCCGCCGTCAAACTGGCAGATGCCACGCGTGCCGGAATCACAAATGCTTCAAGCATCACGGTTGATGGATCGGTCTAGTGTCCCGTCTGCGAAGTTCGCCTCCACTCCGCCGCAGCCGCCTGAGCGAACTTCGCAGACAAAAGGGACACGAGAATCATGGAGCTGCCAGTGTAGCGCATCTAACGTTTGGTACCCACTAGCGGCTGGCGTATCGACCAAACGTTAGATGCAAAAGCTACACTAGAATCATAGGCTTGCTAGTGTTCCTTATGGTTCTGACATTTGCTCGGAACTTGGCTGCAATGGGATGCAAATGTCAGAACCGGAACACTAGTGTGATTCAGATTCAGAAGTTCGCTCTCGGCCGAGCCGCATATGGCAGCGAACTTCTGAATCATCACACTAGATGAAGCGGGTATAGCTGCGGACCAGACGGTTATAGAGGAACGAAAGATCGAGGCTGCTCGTCACCAGGCCTTTGGCCGGGCTTCGCCCCCGCGACCGGGAAACCGCCATGAAGGCCTCGACAAGAGTCGCCAGCGGGCAACCCGTGTAAGTCCCATCCGACTGCTTCCGCGTCTCTGAGAGAAGTGCCGGTCTCCACAACGGGACGTCGGTTCCCTCGAACATCGCCACATACAGGTATGAGGGGTCGCTACGGCTGCCCAGGTCTATGACAAGATCCGGTCGCGACCGGAAGATTGCGCTGTCGTGCTCGCGACCGGAAAAACGCAATATCCTGCTGCCATTCGGTTCCGGTCGATCTTCGCGAACGCCGTCGCCGATCCCAGTAGTCGATTGCGATGGAGGACCAGATGCGCACAAACTTTCGCGATCTGTAGACTTCCATTTCGTATTATAGTATCTGACAGACGGTGCCGATGGCTGATGGATTGCATTGAGTCGCAGCTTGGGGAAAAACTGCAGATGGCGAAAAGTGCTGAATTTCTAAAAAATTATTCCACGAAACGGATTATTGTTACTTCTGATTTGTACAGAGTAGATGACCGAGTTCAGGATTTAGTTGCACCGCCGGCCGCAATAAACACCAAATGGATATATGAAATACTTGGTGTTTTGGCGGGAAATATAACATCATTACCTGTGGTTCCATTGCTTGAGTTTGCATATCCGGACCCACTTTCTCGCGTGGCTGTCTATAGGCGGCTGTGCCGTGAGTTCTCATCGGCAGGTTGGGCTTCAATTTTTGACGATATAAACGATAGCACATTAGAGGACCAGATTGCAGCACGATTCGAAAACTCATTAGTTATAGCGTATGAGTTGCCACCTTACTTACTTAGAATACTCCAGCGACACGACATTCCGTATATAGATTTCTTTCTCCATCCGGTCCGGTTCCTGCCAGATTATATGTTCGGGGCAAGGTCAAACGTCCGATCGATTTACGACCGCATTGTCGAAACCTCTGTACCTGACGCCCTAATAAGCGAATTTACGCGTATTTCGGCTGGCCGCACAGCAAGGATGCACCGGTCGAAAGAGCCTTTTGCGGGCAGCGTTGTCTTTTTCGGCCAAATTGGAGTCGATTCATCTCTCATCTCTGACGGACAGTTGGCATCCATAGATGACGTTGAGAATGCTTTATGCGAATTATCCGCAGACCATCCGAATATTTATTATAAGCCTCATCCGCACGTAGAAAATGCCGAAGTATTGAAAGCGCGATTTTCGAAGATTAGCAATCTCAAGTGGGTGGATTGGAACTCATACGACATACTTGCCATGAGACAACTTGCATCGGTATCTAGCTTATCCTCTGGGACGCTTACCGAGGCTCGCTATTTCGACATGCCATCCAAGAGGTTCTTGCCATCCCGTCGGAATATTCCTGATCAAGATTGGACTGTCGAACAGTCATTCGAGGCGCAAGTCTATTATCCCGTTCCACCAGCAATATTTAGAGAAGGTTACTTGTCTTATCTCATTGGTTTGCATGAAACGGCTCCACCTCTAGAATTGCCTGATCCATGCGAGGGCGCACTCAAGTTTAGCCTTGCTATGAAGTGGGGGCGCTGAGTAATGGCAAACATTGAGCGAAAGAAACCTGGCGCAATTTTAGATATTTCACGCCTGGTGTCGCGGATAGACCAACGCACTCCAACTGGTATTGACCGAGTCGAGTTGCGATATGCAGAGTGGCTCCTGTCGAGCGAGCAATTCTTACCGGCATTCGTGCGCCAGAACCAAGATCGTTTCGAAATTGTGCCTTACGGTCAAGCCCGACGGATTGTCGATTATCTCGAAGCGCGTTGGAGTTCATCAGCGCACAACTTAAAGGCACCAGTCTTTCCGCCGACTTCTAACGATCCAAATCTTCCCTACCTACCAGGTTCGCTTGTAAGTTTCATCAAGTCGACACCGAGAAATATTTATTTGAATGTCTCACATCACGGTATAGACAGGGAGAAACTATTCTTGCCGCTATTCCTTAAGTGGCAAATGCGCTTCGCATTCTATATACATGACATGCTTCCGATTCAATTCCCAGAATACGTAAAAACCGCTGATCCGCAAAACCATAAATCCCGTATAAAAAATGTCCTTCGACTCGATTCTACAATTCTCACCAATTCAGGAGATACGCGTAATAGTTTGATGGCATGGTGCAAGAAGGAGAACCTCGGTGAGCCTTCGCCATACATTTTTCACATCGGTCTGGAGAAGCAATTTTCCGACAGCATTGCAGTTAACAAGGCTCCGGCAGATCAACCGGGCGCGCCATATTTTGTTATGGTGGGGACAATCGAGCCTCGCAAGAATCATGCGCTTATTCTCAACATCTGGCGCCGGCTCTGCGAGACGCGCGAGTTGGCTGACGTTCCAGATCTTTATATTATCGGCAAGCGGGGCTGGGACAGCGATAGCATCTTTGCTTACCTAGAACGTTGTGCAGGTATTCAATCTAAAGTGCATGAATTGAGTCATGCCGAAGATCGAAAGCTTCGTGAACTTATCAGTGGATCTCGCGCGCTCCTCTTCCCCTCATTTGGGGAGGGTTGGGGCATGCCGCTTGTCGAAGCCTTGGCAATGGGGGTCCCCGCTATCTGCTCGGATATTCCCGTTTTTCGCGAGGCAAGCCAAAATCTCGCGGAATTCATCGACCCACTGGATGCCATCACATGGATGAATACTGTGCTGGATTATGCAGCGCCGCACTCATTGGCTCGAGAAGCCCAACTAAAGCGATTGCCGCAGTACCAATCGCCACGGTGGAAAAATCATTTCCTTAATCTACAAGAATTACTGGACCGGGAGCTAAGCAAACAAAATCTGTTACAGCGAGGCCCGCACGAGCCCGGCCAATTTCGCCTTGAAAGCAAACGGAAGTTGGTTGATCACGATAAGTTTGAGCTCTTTGGGTTTCTCCGGCGCAGTTCTTATGACGAGTTAGTGCGACAGGCTGATCAACATCGTGAAGCTTGCGATCACGAAACGGCTGCGCGCCTTTATAAAGGAGCGCTGGCAATGCAGCCGCACCAACCTCAAATTTGGATCCAATACGGTCATATGCTCAAGGAATATGGTGACTATCAGACCGCCTTCTTTGCATACGCAAAGGCATTTGAGTTGATGCCGCAAGATGCAGACCTTCACATTCAAATGGGGCACCTGCTAAAGATGGCAGGTAGACCTGAGGATTCGAATCAATACTATCGATTGGCCCACGACCTCGATCCAAGTTGCGATGCCTTGACGCACCTTACCTGATGGAGTTTTCTAATCAATGACGGCGATGAAGTTTTTGACACACGGCACAAAGGTCCCAAGGCAATTACGATTCCGGGCTTTTCTTGGTTGCCTGGAGATCATGCTGGTTGCGCAACCTGGAATGCGCATGCTGGATATAGGTGGTGGCGATGGACTGCACGCACGATTTTTCCGAAATAGGGGCCTACATGTTGATGTTCTCGATATCCAAGAAGGAATGGAAGATCTGATTTTTGAAGGTGAGTATGAGAGTTTTACGCCGAGCAAGAAATATGATATTATTTGGTGCTCTCACGTATATGAGCACATTATTAATCCAGGTATCTTCTTGGAAAAAATTCACCGGGATTTGCGACCGGGCGGTTACGTGGCGATAACTGTGCCCCCGATGAAAAGCGACATGCTATTCGAGCATGTTACCCTCTGGAACGGGGGCCTCCTACTTATACATTTGATTAAATGCGGGTTTGATTGTCGCGCGGCCCGAGTTGGTGCCTACAATTACAATATTACGATAATTGCGAAAAAATCAACGGAGCCGCTCCATTTGCAGCATTACCAGCTGCTTCCCAGCGTGAATAAGAGTGGAGGATATTTTAATGGCGACATAGCGTTTTTGAACTGGGAGAATAAAAAACTGCCTTTGCCTGATGGATTCGATGATTTCAAGATCTCGATTCCTGAAATTTTGGATAGATATTCCAATGCGCCCCTTAAGCCGGAATTTGCAGCCGGGGAGACAAGTGAAGGGCGCAGGACCTACATTTATTTCGATAAGCAGGAGGAACTGGCAGTTCTCGTTGCGTGAGAATGGCAGCTGATTCAATAAATGACATTGTGAGTTTGGGCCGGTATTGTATATTCGGTTTTCGTTTGCCGCACTTTGTCATCGGCTCGATGATTGAGGAGGCCGTCCTTTCCCCATGCGAGGCCGGCCTTAACCGAAATGAAGCCGATCCCGCACGCGATTCATGAAATGCAATCCGAAGAATAGCAGCACGAAACCGCAGGCCGCAGGATACCACGGTGTGTAATGCATGGTCACCTGGTCGCCGATGAAGCCTGCGCGG
>Ga0180009_10003116_pt1 | contig 19096 bp, 13 predicted proteins | sample OS_PC_MetaG_FD_123537 | JGI IMG/M metagenome (GOLD analysis project Ga0180009, IMG submission 123537) | Groundwater microbial communities from the Aspo Hard Rock Laboratory (HRL) deep subsurface site, Sweden - OS_PC_MetaG | ecosystem: Environmental > Aquatic > Deep subsurface > Groundwater...
ATATGTTTTTATTACCTAATATCTGATTTCAAAGGTATTAAAAATTGATGTTGCCGCTGTGGGGTGCACCAAAACATGGTCAACCCTTGCTGCCGCAGGTCCTTTGTTGCACCAGGCCACCATCTTTTCAATGGTCATCTGCTCTCCTTGAAATACCGCTTCCACAGAACCATTGGGCAGGTTTTTAACATATCCTTTTAGACCCAGCTGGTCTGCCGTATTTTTGGTTTGAACCCTGAAAAAAACGCCCTGGACTCTGCCACTGACAATTACTTTTGTTTCAACTTTCTTTTCCATGGGGATTTCTCCTGTTGCTTAAAGTGTTCAGCGATGCTTTTTTAATGATATTACTGCCGAATTTTTCCGATATCGAATCTACGACTGAGTCCACTGATTCCCATTGTTTTTTTAACTTGTCTGTTTGCGGCATCAACTGCAGCTGGACAGGGGCATTTTTATCTTTGAGTGCTGTAACACCAACCCCCACGAGCCTGATTTTCTTTTTTAACAGGATGGTCTTATATAATGCAAGGGCTTCATTAAAGATAGCAGCGGAAGAGCAAATGGTTGCAGAAAGTTTTTTACTCCGGGTGATTTGTGAAAAATCAGAAAATTTTAGTTTGATAAATACATTTTCGCACACAAGATTTTTTTTTCTTAACTGCCTTCCAACACTTTGGGACCTGTCCAGAATCGTTTGTTTAACCAGTTCAAAATCAAAGATATCTTTTGACAAGGTTGTTTCGCTGGAAATGGATTTTCGGATATAATTGGTCTCAACCTTTGACAGATCCATGCCCTTTGAAAGTTCCAGCAGTCGGTGACCCATTTTCCCAAATTTCCGGGTTAACAGGCTAAGGGGATATTTACTGATATCCCCGAGGGTTTTGATCTGCAATACAGCCATGTTTTTCATTGCAGTCTTACCGATCCCAGGCACTTTTTCGATGGGAAGGGCAAAAATGAAATCTTTGACCTGGGATTTTGTAATAATGGTTAATCCATCAGGTTTATTCATATCGGAAGCGATTTTGGAGAGAAATTTAATGGGGGCAATTCCAATTGAGCTGGTTAAGGACAATTGGGCATAGATATGTTTTTTTATGGCATGGGCGATCTCTTCCGGTGAGCCGAACAGTCTTTTTAAACCGTTAATATCAACATATGCCTCGTCAATGGAAACCTGTTCGACAAGTGGAGAAAAATGAGAAAGAATTTCCATTATTTTTTTTGAATTGGCCTGGTATTTTTTCATATTACCGGGAACAATGACAAGGTGGTCACACTTTTCTTTTGCCTGGAAAACAGGCATGGCTGAATGAATACCGAATTTTCTGGCTTCATAGCTTGCCGTAGATACAACGCTTCTTATTGAATTGCCGGAAACAATAATTGGTTTGTTTTTAAGCGCAGGGTTGTCTCTTTGTTCAATGGCTGCAAAAAATGCATCCATATCAATGTGCAAGATCATGTTTTTGCATCTCAAGAACATATTTGTGGATCAGCTCATGCTGTTCCAGTGAACATTGTTCAAAAATACAGTGACAGACATCATTTTTATCAATTTTTAATATTCTCAAACCGGCAAAAAAAGAGGAATCCCCTATAAAGTTCGGGATATCCAGCGTGAACTTGATAAAATCAAAATCAAATTGCTTAAAGCCCTGGTTTGAAAAGGCGATTCCACCGGCACTGATATTGAGCACCCACACTTTTTTTTCTTTGAAGTCAATCTCAAAGCCTTCATTGTCTTTAAAATCATACCGGTACGATTTCCTCTGTTCGTCCGACGCATTACGAATGACGTCAGTTTCGGGGTTCTTTTTTTTCCAGAACAAATTCGACCCTCCTGTTTAGCGCTTTGTTTTCTTCAGAAGTATTTGGCAAAAGAGGCATGACGTCACCATATCCGGTCGCAGTAAGCCGCTGGGGGCTGATTCCTTTTGATATCAGGTATTTTAAAACCGTGGTGGCCCGAATAGCCGACAGTTCCCAGTTGGAAGGGAAAAACTCTGTGGATATGGGGATATTATCCGTGTGCCCTTTGATATTGATATTATATTCCGGATAATCATAAAGAATCTGGATGATTTCATCAAAAATAGAGGTGGCGGTGGGGTTTAAAGCGGCGGAACCGGAATTGAACAAAGCTTTTCCATTAACACTCACAATGATTTTTCCATCCAGAATCCGTGTGGATATATTTTGTTTTTGCTTGTTTGTTCGTGCAAATTTGGTGATATTCTCAAATAATGATTTTTCTCTTGAATGAAGCCCTGTTATGTTTTCAATGGTGATCCGGGTGTCGGCTGTTTCCGGTATTTCCATTAATTCCATTAGCCCGATAAGGTTTTCATTTTCTTCCACTTGAACTTTAATGGTTTCTACAGCATGCCGGTACTTTTCCTTTTCAAAAAATGAAAGGGTGTACAACAGGATAAAAAAGACAAGCAGAATGGTCATGAGATCGGCATAGGTAACCAGCCATGTCGCATCATCATCATATGTGATAAACGTGTTGTTATAGGTGTTATCTCTCATTTTTCCTGCTTTAGATTCATTTTAGCCAAGGGTTTGCGTAATCTTGAGGAGATAAAACTGGACAGCTTTTCATATATGATAACCGGGTTGTTGTTATTGATAATTGAAATCGCACCTTCCCGTTTGATTTCAAGATTGATGATTTCAATCACAGTTCTTGATCGAAGTTTCCCTGCAATGGGAAGGAAAAACAAAGTGGACAATAAAGAGCCGTAAAACGTTGTCAGCAATGCTACAGCCATTGCCGGCCCTATGTTTGCCGGGTCCTGGAGCCTGCTGAGCATTTGCACCAGACCGATTAAAGTTCCCAGCATCCCAAAGGCAGGGGCATAGAGTCCCATCTTTCTGAAGACATCCTGTACAATGAAATGCCGCATTTGAAGCGATTGAATTTCAGTGGTTAATGCCGCCCGGATAACTTCCACCGAAGAACCGTCTGCCAGAAGGCCACAGGCTTTTTTTAGGAAAAGAGAGTCTGTTTTAATTTTACTCAGTTCAAGCAGGCCCTGACGTCTGCTGATGTGACTGAGCTTGATCATGGTGGCCACAGCATCGTTGGGGTCTTCTTTGTCCTTTGAAAAAACAAAATAGGCGGCCTTAAAGGCAGCAATCACATCCCTGAACTGAAATGTAATCAAGGTGGTGGCGATAGTTCCGCCGAATACGATCATCAGGCCCTGGACATTTATAAAATTATGAAGATCTCCACCTAAATAAATCGCACTGATGATTAACGAAAGGCCTGAAACAATACCTATAAAAGATGCAATATCCATATCAAAGTTTTTTTATCCTCATAAAAATACGCAAATACTTTAAAGACAATCATTACGGTGATTCAAAATCATGCTATATGATAATTTTTCCATGGTCAAGATTTACTTGCTTCAAATTTAATTGCGCTCAAATCCTTGACATCTTAGGAAGTTCTTCTCTAAAGTAAAGACGGTCCAGATATTAAAGAAAATTTTTCATGCCCTATTCAAATTTAAATAATCCATGATGATTATTTAAGCTTTTTTAATCAAAGGAGTTTGATTTAAAAAAATGAACCAGTTTCAATCGATTATCCAACCTTTAGGCAAAGAAAATTTAAAAGAAGAGCAGATATTGAGTGCATTTATTTCCAAGCTTCCCGAAGGTCTTATTCTCTGTAATTCTCAAGGGGTGATTCGGTTGTGCAATAAACAGGCACGGCAGTATCTTGTGCAGGACCTGCAAAATTTTGAAGACAAATTATCTGTTATCGGGTGTCCCGTCACTGATTTTATAGATAAAAATCTGATTGAGCATTCCCTTGATGAAATTAATGAATGGTTGAAACAAAATATTGTGGATATGGTTTCAAATTTTATTTTGCAAAAGAACAGTCGGATATTGCAGGTTCAGGCTGTTCCGATACTCAATTCAAAAGGTCAGTTCACAGGATTTGTATTGATTTTTTCAGATATCACGCAACAAGCCCGGGCTGAAAAAAGAGTGGAATCTCTTTTGCAGGTATTATCCAAAAATGCCCGGTCTCCTTTGGCCAGTATTCGGGCGGCCATTGAGGCCATGAGAGAGTTCCCTTCCATGAATTCAGACAAGCAGCATCAGTTCAAGGAGATTATTTACAACGAATCCGTTGTTCTCAGTGATATACTCAACCAGGCCTCTCATACTTATGCAAGTCTTATAAAAACCAAAAAATCACTAAAACCCCTGTCCTGTCTGGAGTTGTTTGAAACTGTTGCCAGAAGAGCATCTGATAAACTTGGGATTTTTCTTGCCATAAAAGGAGAGGTACCCAATAAAGGTCTGTTTATAAAGGCAGATCCGTATTCATTGATCATGGCAATGCTTTTTGTATTAAATTGTTTGAAAAACGAGACCGGCCTTAAACTGTTTAATTGTTGTTTTGGTGTGGAAAATAAAATTACCTGTATTGATATCCAATGGCTGGGAAAACCGGTTAAATCTGAAATGATCAAACTATGGGAAAATCAGGACATGGTGGTTGAGACTCAAAAAACAAATATAACGCTTGCAGATGTTTTGAGTCATCATCAAGGGGCGCTATGGGCCTATTCCGATGTGATTGGATCAAAAGAGATATCCTATTTAAGGTTTTTCATCCCTGTCGGAGAAAAAAATGAACCTGAAGAGATTGCACCCATGCCCATTTTTTCCGAAAGTCGGACACAATTGTCTGATCTTGAGCTTTTTGACCGGTCTATTGAAAATCCTGAACTTGATGACAGACTTTTAACCGAACTTTCCTATACGTCTCTTATTCGTGAAATAAACCAGGCCAATGCCTTAGAAGAAGTTATAGGAAAACACAGCCAGCTGCCCAGACTGATACATTCCATGATTACCAACGGCACAAAGATCAGAACAGTGACCTGGCTTGTGACAGCTTTTTCCGATGCTATTTTGAACAAAATATTCGAGTTTGCGTTAATGGAAGTTGGGCCAAGTCCTGTCCCCTTTGCATTTATAACGCTTGGCAGTGAGGGACGTAAAGAGCAGACACTGAAAACAGATCAGGACAATGCAATTGTATTTATGGACCCTGATTCAAAAAAAAGTGAAGCACTGGTTCAGGCATATTTCCTCAAACTTGGAGAAAAAGTCTGCATGTGGCTGGATCAGGCCGGCTATGATTATTGCAATGGCGGCATCATGGCCAAGAACCCAAAGTGGTGCCAGCCGCTGTCTGTATGGAAAAATTATTTTTTAAAATGGACCCGAACAACTGAACCTGAAAATTTGATGCACTCCAGTATTTTTTTTGATTTCAGGTTTGCTTATGGTGAAATAAGCATTTTAGACAATCTGAGGGGTCACCTTTTTAAATTGCTTAAAAAAAATACTGCCTATTTTCGCAGTATGGCCCAGAACACACTGCAGTTCAAACCCCCCATCGGGTTTTTCAATAATTTTATAACCCAATCAAAAGGGGAGCATAAAAAATGTATTGATATTAAAAAAGCCAATACACCCATTGTTGATATTGCCAGGATTTATTCATTATATCATCAAATTAAAGAGACCAATACCCAGGACAGAATTTATCAATTATACTTAAAGCGGGTTCTCTCAAGAGACGAGTACAATGAGATAGAACAAGCTTACAGCTTTTTGATGCAGATACGGTTCATGGTGCAGATCAAGGCCATAATCGGAGAAAAATTTAAACCTGACAATTTTATTAATCCCAAAAAGTTTTCTTCAATTGAACGAAAAATGCTAAAGGAAGTATTTAAAAAAATCAAAGCCCTGCAGGCAAAAGTATGCCTGGAGTTTACGGGTTCCTCAGATGGCATGGTGTCGTGATACTCCTAGCAAACTGGCAGGTTGTTTTTATTTTTTTGCTATCCATCCTACCCATACAAAAGTTATTTTTTAAAAAGGAAACAGATCTTTTTTTTCGCCATGTCATGGGGAGCTTGTTTGGATATCCATATGGCGAAAAAATTCGCAAACAACCGGGGCGCATTTGTTTCAAGCTTTCAGGGATTTTAATGATATGACTTCTTGCCACTATGGATTAAAAATTGTTAGGTATTGAAATTATTGAAAAAAATCGATTAAAATATTGTAATTTAATAAAACATTTCCAATGCAGTTATATTATATCAGTGTAAAAAAAAAGGTAAAAATCTGCCTTGACAAGGCGAAAACATAATGTAATAGAAACACTAAGTCCGATCCGATCTTATTTAATAAATGGTGTTTATTAACTTTTACAAGGGAGGGAAAGTCCATGGGTGAAAAGTCAAGGGAGGAGTATTGGCGTCGTAACATTAAGTTGGTAGTAGGATGTCTGATCGTCTGGTTTGTCGTTTCTTTTGGGTTTGGAATTCTTATAGTTCATCCTCTTAATGCTATCCCGTTCGGGGGATACAAGTTAGGGTTCTGGTTCGCGCAGCAGGGATCTTTGTATATTTTTGTGGGATTGATCTTTTTTTATTCCAACAGGATGGGGAAGTTGGATAAAGAATTTGGCGTTGAAGAAGAATAAAAGGAGATAAACTATGAGTTTACAATTATTAACGATTCTTGTTGTTGGTGCGACATTTGTGCTTTATATTTATATCGCGATACGGTCAAAGGCAAAAGATACCAGTGATTTTTACGTTGCCAGCAAAGGTGTTCATCCTGTTCTCAATGGTATGGCTACCGGTGCGGACTGGATGTCAGCGGCATCTTTTATTTCCATGGCAGGTCTTATCGCATTTTTAGGGTATGATGCCTCGGTTTATTTAATGGGCTGGACAGGCGGTTATTGCCTTCTTGCCATGCTTTTAGCCCCATACCTTAGAAAATTCGGAAAATTTACCGTGTCGGAATTTATTGGTGAAAGATACTATTCCAATACGGCAAGAATGGTTGCCGTAGTCTGTCTTATTACCGCATCCGTCACCTATGTTATTGGTCAGATGAAAGGTATCGGCGTTGTTTTTTCCCGTTCCCTTGGCGTTTCCTTTGAGGTGGGAATTGTTATCGGTATGGTCATCGTTTTTGTCTATGCAGTTTTCGGCGGCATGAAAGGGGTTACCAATACCCAGATTGCCCAGTATTGCGTTCTTATTTTTGCTTATTCTGTTCCTGCTATTTTTATTTCTCTTCACCTCACCGGTATGCCCATTCCTCAATTGGGTCTTGGAAGTACAATGGCAGACGGCAGCGGAATTCATCTCTTGGATAAACTGGATACGATTTTGGTGGATTTAGGCTTTGCAGCCTACACGGCCCAGAAGATGTCAACGATTAATGTTCTGTTTTTGACCATGTCGTTGATGATCGGTACGGCAGGTCTCCCCCATGTTATCATGAGATTTTTTACAGTGCCTTCGGTAAAGGATGCACGGTCTTCTGCAGGATGGGCACTTGTTTTTATTGCCATTCTTTACACCACAGCACCCGCAGTTGGCGCCATGGCCCGGATGAATCTGATGCAGACCATTCAGACCGGTGCGGTTGGAAGCCCTGACGGGAACATTGAATATGCAAAAGTACCGCCCTGGTTTAAAAGCTGGGAAAAAACAGGTCTTTTAAAGTTTGAAGACAAAAATGGTGACGGCAGAATCCAGTACTATGATGAAAAAGGCCTTAAAACTGCTGAATCCTTTGGTTGGAAAGGCAATGAAATGGTAAAGGTTGACAGGGACATCATGGTTCTTGCCAATCCTGAAATTGCAGGACTGCCCAACTGGGTTATTGCATTGGTTACAGCAGGTGGTATCGCTGCAGCTCTTTCAACTGCTGCAGGACTTTTACTTGCCATTGCAACAGCTATTTCCCATGATGTTTTAAAGGGCTGGTTAATGCCCAATATCAATGATCAGCAGGAACTTAAATACAGCCGTATCGCCATTGGCGGTGCCATTCTGGTGGCAGGTTATCTGGGGTTGAATCCGCCGGGTTTTGCCGCACAGGTTGTTGCGTTAGCCTTTGGGCTTGCCGCAGCATCCATATTCCCGGCCATCATGATGGGTATCTTTTCTAAACGCGTCAATGACAAAGGTGCTGTTGCCGGTATGCTGGCAGGGTTGGGATCAACCCTTGTTTATATCTTTATCTATAAAGGATGGTTCTTCTTTAAATCCACAGCAATGTTACCGGACAATGTCGACAACTGGTTGTTTGGACTTAACCCCCAAGCTTTTGGTACTGTCGGTGCAATTCTTAACTTTATCGTGGCATATGCGGTCTCCAGTGTGACCGAGGCTCCTCCTCAGAGGATTCAGGATCTTGTCGAAGAAATTCGTGTGCCGATTGCTGCTAAAGTTAAGTAAATCATTATAATCTAAAATACAAAAAACGCTGGCCCTCTTGAATGGGTCAGCGTTTTTTATTTGCATTAAAAATTCATTGTCAAACTTAAGATATTCTATTGATTCATTAAGAAGCCCCGATAAATTCCATTTTAAGTTTTTGCTGTAATTTTTCTATTATTTTAAATATTTCCTTGAGCATGGCCTGATCTATGGAAGAAAGATTTGCCGGATTAATATAGTTGTCCGGCTCTTCTTCTTCATCCATTATAGTGGTGATCTGCCGTAAGAATCTTAAACTCATCATATGATTATAGGACCGTATCAGATCCAGGTATTGCTTGCTGCTCAAGGTGTGTTTTGTATAAAGCCTGAACAGTCTGGTCAATGTGTTGGTGGTTGAAATGCCTTCTTTTAATGAATAAATTCTGGCAAAATCAATAATGGGCAGGAGTGCTTTTTTAATATCAAAGGATCCTTCATGTTTCCCTTTTTCCTCCACAATAAATTTACCAAAAAAACTGATGGGGGGTTTGAAATTAAAAGAGTTTTCAGTCAGGCATCTTAAAATACCGGGCCACTCCTTAACCGATGTTGCAAGATGGGATTCAAGTTCGTCTGTCAGAGTTAAATCTCCCCAGGCACCTCTGAAATCAAAGAAAATACTTGAGTATAAAATTTTTTCAGGATCAGTGCTTCGAATCCAGTTGGTAAAATAGTTTTTCCAAACCGACAAGGGTTGACACCATTTGGGATTTTTGGCCATATTATCACCATCACAAAATTTAAATCCGGCTGTATTCAGCTGGTTGCAGGTCAGCTCTGAAAAACGGGTGAAATATTCCAGAGCTTTGGCAGCATCCTTTGGATCATCCAGGTCTTCATATATCAGCGCATTGTCCTGGTCAGAGATCAGGGTTTGTTCATCGCGGCCTTCAGATCCCATGATCATAAACACAAATTTATAGGGCGGTTCTCCTATCTCATTTATGGTAAAGCGGATGATTTTATCTAAAATTGCCTCTGAAAACCCGGTAATCAGTTTTGTGATATAGTCTGGATTTGATCCGTTTTTAATGGGGTCGAGCAAAAGTTCTGAAAGCTTTGAATGAATACCTTTCAGGTGGTCAATATGTTGAGCCGACTGTATGGTTTTGATCAGAAGATAGGTTGAGTTGGCCTGGGCCGAAATCAAATCCTTTTCAGTAATAATACCAATGATATCACCGGTTTTATTACTGACTGCCAGATGCCGTTTGTCTTCCGACGTCATTTTTAAAAACGCTTCAAAAACCTGGCAGTCGGCTGAGATGGTAATCACCGGAGATGACATGATTTTAGAAACAGGTTCCTGCAAAGAAAGTTCCTTTGCAAGGACTTTGGTTTTAAGATCTGCATCTGTAACCAGGCCTTGTATATCTTTTTTTTTATCTCTTATCAAAATAGCACTGGAACCGTTTTTGCTCATTTTTTTGGCAGCCGCCAGGATGGTCGCATCTATGGGGCATGTGGTAATATGGGGTCTGAACATGGCTGAGAGGGGTTGATTAAAAAAAGGGAGGTTAAACTCCTTATCTCTGATATGGCGTAAGATGATTCCGGCATAAGATTTATTGAGCATGCATTTACCGAATTCTGTCGCAAAATAGTCCCTGAATTCTTCAAACCTGGCACAGATGTCTGAAAAGATATGGGCGTCCAGGGTCAAAAAATTTGAATCCTCAAGCACTTCTAAGGTTCGTGTGCTCACGGAATCATTCATCAGAATGGAAATGCCGCCGAAATTATCGCCCTCTGTAAGGTTTTTTTTCAGTGTTTTGGCAAAATTTGCTTCAAAATAATATTGGGCAGACCCCTTTGATAATATGTAGAGCTTTTCTACTTTTGAGATTTCCTGTACAAGCAGGATGGAACCTTTTTTATGGGTTTCAATGGAAAAAGAAGTATAAAGGTTTTCCTGTTCTTTCTGGGGAAGCAGGGAAAATGGTGCTTTGCCTGTCGTGTTTTTCAAATACTCACCTATTTCTTAAAGTATTAATATTTTAACCTAGAATAGTAGGTTTTTTTGGAGGCTTCAAGTGCATTTTTCAGTGTAAAAATTCCATTGGCATTCAAGATGGGGATCAATTTTAAAAAAATCTCGGCAGTGGTAATGGCATCTCCCAAGGCAGTGTGCCTGCCGATAATATTGACGCCAAGTCTTTTGGCAATACTTTCCATGTCATGTTGTTTGTTTGTCGGGTAAAGCACGGCTGATAATAAAAGCGTATCCAGAACCGGGTTGGGGAAAACCGTGTTGGTTAATTTTTCTTTTACCTTGAGCATTTTCATATCAAAGGCAATATTATGCCCGATGAGGACGGTATCATAGGTGTAAATTTTAAATAAGGGAAGAATGGTTTGGATATCCGGTTTTCCCTTGAGTATTTCATAGTTGATTCCGTGAATTTTATAGGATTCCAAGGGAATATCCCGTTTGGGGTCTACCAGCTCCTCAAAAAGATCCTGGTAGACAATTCTGTTGTTTACAATTCTCACTGCAGCAATGGAAATGATTTCATCCCCGCCGTCCGGATCAAGACCGGTTGTTTCCGTATCCAAAACCGTAAATATGATTTTCTTTAAATCAGTGTTCAATATGTCTTTGCTGTCATAATCAATTTTGAACAGGTCAAAATCATAAAATTCCGGTCGGCTTTCTGCTATTACAGCCCCTCTTTTTTTCTTTGAAAAACTTGATTTGAGTTCTGCTTTAGCCGTAATTCTGACCTGGCAACAGGTCTGGAGGTTATTGGAAACAATACTGAATTCCGATCGGTTCTGCTTTAAAACATATCCAAAAGAGGGCAGGCCCCTGATTTTTTGGATGATAATGTTTTCAATCTGGATCCGGCTTGCAGGGCCGCTATGCCAGGTAATGTCAAATAAAATCTGACCGTTGGCAGTGCTCACCTGCAGATCAAATTCTCTATTACCCGTAACATCTGATAAATTGACAAGGAGAAAAATGAATGCCATGGTCAGGGAATAGGAATCTGCAAGCATTCGTTTATTGGTTTCATCAGTTTTGACATTAATCCTGATGCCGCTCTGTTCTCCGGCTTTTTTTTGTATGGCAAAAAGAAAATCAGACAATAAAAGCTTTGTCAACGGTACTTTGGTCAAAGTCGCATCAAGGATGGATAAGGATGTCTCCTTTAATTGATTCTCAACGTGCTCCAGATTTTTTGAGATCTTTTTTTCATACAGCGCATTGGTCAATTTTTCTTTTTCCGGCGTATCAATCAAATCTTTTATAAACAATTTTGTCTGGTCAAAATGAAATGCCATGGTCTGTCTGAAAGCCAGCAGCCAGTTGTCAATGTTTTCATACCTGTCCACCTGGTCTGAGATATCTTTAATGGTAAGAATAAACCCTGTCATCAGTTTTTCCTGGTCCAGCACAGGAATGGTTTCAATGCTCAGCAAGAGACCGGTGTATATAGGTGTGATAAAATAGGAAGCCAGGTTTTCTTTTTTGTTATTTAACCGTTCTTCGATCTCTTCAATGGCATGCACGATCAATTCTTTGTCAATGAGATGAAAAATGGATCGACCAAGGCCGATAAAATGGTCTACCCTGCTGGAGTGTGAGCTATGGGTAAACAGTTTTTTTGCAAGTGAATTAAACAGCAGGATACCGCCACTTCGGTTACAGATAATAACCCCCTCGGGAAGTTCTGCCATTATGGCTGCTAAAAGATTTCTTTCTTTTTCGGTTTCTATTCTGGCTGACAGAATCTGAGCCGTAATATCTTTACTTAAATTTTCAAAAATATCTGCAAAATCATTGATAATTCCGGTCAAGGTGAAAATTTCTTTGCTGCCTGAAGTTTTTAAGCGGTGGGAAGGATTTGAAGAGTAAATGAGAAACGCTTCAGCAGAAATCTTTTTCAAGGGATGGATATAATTTGCATATATGGATTCAAGCCCGAATCCGATCACTGCCATAATCGTTATAAGGATTGCCATCAAAGGAAGAAAGAACTTTTGTGCTATCCTGATAAGGCTTTGTGATTGGTCAACAGACAGGTTCTGCCAGATATACAGACCGATACCAAGGATCACCAGACAGGTAACCGCAAGGATGAAAACAACAACCTTTAAAAATCTGTTTGACTGTTTCATTTAAAAAAAAGAAAAGAAGAATTCTGCACTTAAAATTCTGTGCAGAATTCTTCTGTTATCCTTTCAAGTCTCTAAGTATTGATTATCTGTGTCCCTTTTTTCCATATCCGATGGTTCCTAAAGAATCTTCGATTTCATCTAAAATGGAATAGTCATCAATGGTTGCAGGGACTTTATACTCTTTTTTGTCTGCTATTGACCGCATGGTTCCCCTTAAAATTTTACCGGATCTGGTTTTGGGAAGCCTTTTTACCACGATGGCGGTTTTAAATGCTGCAACCGGGCCGATCTTGTTTCTAACCAGGGCGATAACTTCTTTGACAACCTCGTCATGGCTTCTATCAACACCGGCATTCAGGACCATCATTCCCAATGGTATCTGACCTTTGAGCTGGTCATCCACCCCCATGACGGCACATTCCGCCACATCAGGATGACCGGCTATGGCTTCTTCCATTGCACCGGTGGACAGCCTGTGGCCGGCCACATTGATAATGTCGTCTGTCCTGGCCATAACATAGATATACCCATCCTCGTCTATGAATCCGGCATCGGATGTTTCAAAATAGCCCGGAAATTCACTAAGATATGCATCTTTATACCGCTGATCATTTTTCCAGAGGGTGGGCAGTGTCCCCGGCGGCAGCGGCAGTTTGGCAACAATGGCGCCGATTTTTCCCGGCGCAACCGGGTGCCCGTCCTCGCCAAGGACAGCCATGTTCCAACCCGGAACTGCTTTTGTGGGAGATCCGGGTTTGATGTCAAACTGATGAAGTCCGACACAGTTTGCTGCAATGGCCCAGCCGGTTTCAGTCTGCCACCAGTGATCTATGACAGGCACCTTGAGGGCATTTTCCGCCCAGGTCAAGGTATCCGGGTCCAGTCTTTCCCCAGCCAGGAATAAATAGTTGAAGCAGGACAAGTCAAAATTTTTCATTAACTGCGCTTTTGAGTCTTCCCTTTTAATGGCCCTGAATGCTGTGGGCGCTGTAAAAAGGGTCTTGACCTTATGCTGTGAGATCATTCTCCAGAAGACCGATGCATCCGGGGTCCCCACAGGTTTTCCTTCAAAAACAATGGTGGTACACCCTTTAAACAACGGGCCGTAGACGATATAAGAATGGCCGACAACCCAGCCGATGTCAGAGGCTGCCCAGTATACATCCCCTTTATCAACATTATATATGGCACCCATTGTCCATTTCAGGGCAACCATGTGCCCTCCGTTATCCCTTACCACCCCTTTGGGCTGTCCGGTTGTTCCGGAAGTATACAGGATATACAATGGATCGGTTGCTTTTACAGGAACACAGTCATGGGGGGCAGCTGTTTCCATGGCTTCTTCCCAGTCAAAATCCCTGCCTTTGATCATGCCGGCCTGGGCCTGGGGACGTTGAAAAATAATACAGGCATCGGGTTTGTAGGTTGAAAGGCTGATGGCTTCATCCAACAGCGGTTTGTACCCGATAACCTTTTTGACTTCAATACCGCAGGACGCGGATACAATCACTTTTGGCTTGGCATCATTGATACGGGTTGCCAGTTCATTGGCGGCAAAACCGCCAAAAACAACAGAATGAACAGCACCTAATCTTGCACAGGCCAGCATTGCAAAAACAGCCTGGGGGATCATGGGCATATAAACAACAACCCGATCGCCCTTGCCGACACCTTTGGACGCAAGGACCCCGGCAAATCTTGCCACCTGGTCCTTTAACTGTGAATAGGTGTATTTTTGAATCGTATCGGTTACCGGGCTGTCGTAAATTATTGCATCCTGGTCACCCATGCCGTTTTCTACATGAACGTCAACTGCATTATAACAGGTATTGAGTTCACCGCCGGTAAACCACCTGTAAAAAGGCTTGTTCGAATCATCCAGAACCTTATCCCATTTTTTATACCAGTGACAGTCTTCAGCTATCTTCCCCCAGAAACCATCCGGATCATTAATGGATTGCTCATAAGCTTCAGTATACAAATTGGACATCTATTACCTCCTGAAAAAACAGCGGTCTAATGATTATTTTTGAACCATGATCCTGATTTCTTCGACAATTTCCGGATTTGCAAGGGTCATTACATTACCAACATCCCCTCTATTGGAAATTGCACCCAAAACCCTTCTCATGATTTTGCCTGACCGTGTTTTGGGCATATCCGGCACAAGCCATACCTTTCTGGGTTTGGCGATTTTGCCGATCTGATCACAGATGGCATCGGATATCTTTTTTGCAAGCGCTTCAGTCGGTATCACACCGGTCTTCAGTGCAACATAAAGATCCGGCTCTTTCCCTTTAATTTCATGGGCAACCGGTACAACAGCCGCTTCTGCAACTTCTCCAACCGTCAAGGCTGCAGATTCGATTTCTTTGGTTCCAAGACGGTGACCTGAAACATTGATTACATCATCAATTCTTCCCAGGATTCTGAAATATCCGTCTTCAGACATGGTGGCTGCATCTCCTGCAAGATAGGGCCAGTCTCTCCAGTTTTTGCTCTTAAGATCTCTGCAGATGTCTGCAAAATAGGTGTCCACAAATCGCTGCCGGTCGCCCCAGATCGTCTGGAACATTCCCGGCCATGGATTCTGGATGCAGATATTGCCGGCAATGCCGGGTTCGGTGATTTCCTTGCCGTCGGAATCTAAAATAAACGGATGAATACCCGGGACACCAGGACCTGCACTGCCCGGTTTCATGGGTTTGATCCCCGGAACGGTGCTGCAGAGGAATCCCCCGGTTTCCGTCTGCCAGTATGTATCTACAATAATTGCCTCTCCTTTTCCAACCACTGCTTCATACCATTTCCAGACTTCCGGCTCAATGGGTTCACCCACCGTGGTCATATGTTTGAAATGGTAATTATATTTAGCCGGCTCATCCGGTCCAAGTTTTCTTAAAGCCCTTATGGCTGTGGGTGCAGTGTGGAAGATATTGACATCAAGCTGCTGGGCGATCCGCCAGGAACGTCCGGCATCAGGGTAAGTGGGCACACCTTCATAAATGACCGTTGAGGCACCAAGCGCCAGCGGGCCGTATACAATAAAAGAATGACCGGTAATCCAGCCGATATCTGCCATGCACCAGTATACATCTTCGGGGTGGATATCCTGGATATATTTTGACATGGCCGTAACATAGGCAAGGTATCCGCCGGTACCGTGCTGGCAGCCCTTGGGTTTGCCGGTTGTTCCGCTGGTGTACATCAAAAAGAGCGGATCTTCGGATAACATTTTTTCAGGTTCAACACGGGCACCGAAATAATTTGCCAGTTCGTCGTTTATTGAATAATCTCTTCCGGCCTTCATGGGGGTATCAGAGGAATACTTACCCGGATATCTTTGCCATACCAGGACCTTATCCACTACTTGCCCCTGTTTTTCCGACAGTTTAACCGCATCATCTGAGTTGACTTTATGGTTTAAAAGTTTTCCTGCCCTGTAATAGGCATCCATGGTGATCAGGACTCTGGAGTTGGAATCAACGACCCTGTCTGCACAGGCACTGGCGGAAAAACCGCCGAACACGACGGAATGGATGACGCCAAGCCTTGCACAGGCCAGCATGGTGATAGGAAGCTCGGCAGACATGGGCATGTGGATGGTTACCCTGTCCCCTCTTTTAAGGCCTGCAAAATCCTTTAACAAAGCTGCAAATTCATTTACCCTTACGTAGAGTTCCTGGTAGGTGATGTGATCCACTCTTTCTTCTTCAAGTTCCGGTACAAAATGAATGGCGGTTTTATTTTTATTGCTTTTTAGATGACGGTCAATGCAATTGTAGCTGGCATTGAGCAATCCTCCTTTAAACCATTTATAGCAGGGCGCATCACTTGTATCCAATACCTGGTCCCAGTACTTGTACCAGGTTAAAAGCTCTGCATATTCTGTAAAATAATCTGGAAAATTGTCTAAGCTGAATCGCTCAAATATTCCGGGATCCGCAAGATTGGCCTGAGCAATGAATTGAGTAGAAGGATAATAATAGTCTTCTTCTTTCCAATGTACGGCGATCTGGGCCTCAGTGGTTTCAACAACATCTTTTTTGCTCATTGAACATCTCCTTTGAACACATTTATGATTAATTAATTAGTAAAGAGATATTTCCTAATTTTTAAAAAGTATACCACCTCCTTATTTTTGTTAAAACAAATGGGTTAAAATAAATATGTCAACTTTTTTGTGCTTTCCGCACCGTTCAAGTATTCATTATTCAAATTCAGATTCTATACAGTACAATAAACAAAATTGTAAAAAATCGCAGTTTTTCAGTAAGCCAGATTTATATCGTCATTAACCAATATTAAGAAGTGAAATTTAAGTCAATAGAAAATTTTAGTTATTGCCTAACAGGTATTGTTTCAAGAAAGGATTGTTTTAATAGAAAGACTGCGTTAAAACTATTGCCGTTTATGCAGATTCTTATGCAATGCCGTAAGATAAATGGCTAAAGTTTCCTATAAAAAAACTGTTCGCCTGCCAGTGCAACGGCATTGATTGCACTGATCAAAAGTCGGAAAATTCATGCGCTTTTAGTTTTTACTTTATGCCGGGACAACCTCCTGCTGTTACAGATTGGAGTATTAGACCTGTTTCATACAGTCCAGAATAATAACCAGCAGCCACAATCCCAGGGAACCCAGAACCAGTCGGTTGATTGGTCGCGGCGAAAGGGAACGGCTCAGCCTGAACGCCTTGAAAATGATATAACCAAGAGTAGACGACAGGACCATAAAGGTCAGTTGCAAAGAGATCATGGGTAAGGGTGCGATAATATCATTAAAGGTAACAACAGGATTGTGCTTGTAGTAGAGTGACAACAGCCTGGCCGCATTGACTGAAAATCCCCACGTGGCCCCGCCGAGGCAGACAATGGCCGGGAGGCCTGCCCATCGTTGTCCCCGGGTAAAAAGAAAGGCAGCGTAAAAAAAGAGAACCCCCAGTGCAGCCACGCCCATGGATCCCATACCGGTGTACTCCTGTAATAACGGCAGCGGAACGGTAAACGATGCAACCACGGCGGCCATACCAGGAGATGCCGCTGCCAGTCCGCCTTTTAACAGTATTTTGTTAAATTTAGATGCTTGTGAATCAGAAACGCGTTTCATAGGGCCTCCAAATACATTCAGGTGTTGAGTGAGGTCGGTCCGGGGGAGAAGGCTTTAAAAAGCTTCTCCCCCGGATTAACACTGTTTAGTTATACTTTAGTTATAACGAAACACTAGGGTTTAAGTTTATCCTAAGGTTAAGCATGCGTTGCGCCGCCGGCTCCCCTTGGGATTCTGACACTCTGGATCAGTTCCTGAATCTCTTTTGGTGGTGCTTTGGTGAACGAGCTCACCACAGTGGCAACAATAAAGTTCATGAACATGCCGATGGCGCCGATGCCCATTGTGCCGATGTTGAGGAACCAGGTGCTCCCACCCATGTATGTGGCATTAATAATATAAGATGCCGTGAAGATCATACCGACGGCCATGCCGCAAATCGCACCTTCCTTGGTGGTTTTTGTTGAAAAAATACCCAGGATAATGGCAGGAAAGAAACTTGCCGCAGCCATACCAAATGCCCAGGCCACAACCTGTGTTACAAAGCCGGGCGGGTGTATGCCGAAATATCCCGAGCAGGCAACGGCAAGACCGATGACGACGCGGGCAACGAGCAGCCGCTGTTTTTCAGATGCATTTTTGTTGATAATCCTGAAATACAGGTCATGACTGATAGAGGAGCCGATGGCCAGAAGAAGGCCTGCAGCCGTTGACAGCGCTGCCGCAAGACCGCCGGCTGCAACCAGGCCGATGACCCAGGCCGGCAATCCGCCGATCTCCGGGTTGGCAAGAACCATGATGTCCCTGTCTACATAGAGTTCATTGGGGGTGTCTGTTATTGCGTTGGTCACCTGGCGTTCGCCATGCGCTCCAAGTTCAGTAGACGGTTTTAAATTCGGTTTGCCTTTGAATACAGCACCGTTCCGGTATTGGATTTTTCCGTCATTGTTTTTATCGACCCAGACAATAAGTCCCGGGCCTTCCCAGTTCTTGAACCATGACGGAGCACCTTCATAGGTTTTTTCATTAAGGGTGTTGACCATGTTAAACCGGGCAAATACAGCCACGGCAGGGCAGGTGGTGTAGAGAATGGCAATAAAAAGCAGGGCCCATCCGGCGCTCTTCCTGGCATCTTTTACCGTAGGGGTGGTGAAAAACCGGATGATAACATGGGGCAGTCCTGCAGTACCGCACATCATGGTAAGACAGAGCAGGAAAATATTGAGCATGCTGCTGCCGCCGGGGCTGAAGGTGGCGGTATATTGTTTCATGCCCAGATCCACTGCAATATTGTTCAGGGCCTCGAGTACATACTGGCCTTGATAAATCCCTTCCTGGACGATTTTACTGCCGAATCCCAGCTGGGGAATTGGGTTGCCGGTAATAACCATGGAGATGGCGACTGCCGGAACGACATAGGCGGTAATCAATACGCAGTACTGGGCAACCTGGGTATAGGTGATGCCTTTCATCCCACCGAGTCCTGCATAAAAGAAGACGATGAGCATGCCGATGATAACGCCTATGGAAATATCTACATGCAAGAAGCGGCTGAACACAATGCCGACCCCGCGCAT
>Ga0180009_10003117_pt1 | contig 19089 bp, 18 predicted proteins | sample OS_PC_MetaG_FD_123537 | JGI IMG/M metagenome (GOLD analysis project Ga0180009, IMG submission 123537) | Groundwater microbial communities from the Aspo Hard Rock Laboratory (HRL) deep subsurface site, Sweden - OS_PC_MetaG | ecosystem: Environmental > Aquatic > Deep subsurface > Groundwater...
GCGGTATTCTTGATTTATTGAACGACAAAGAACTCTCAGGTGTTATTGCACATGAATTATCTCATATAAAAAACCGTGATACGCTTATTTCGATGGTTGCAGCAACTGTTGCAGGCGCAATATTCATGCTGGCGCGCATGGCTCAGTTTGCAATGATTTTTGGCGGCCGGGAAGACAGAGGCGGCGGAATAGCAATGCTTGCTGTGATGATTGTAGGCCCGATTGCTGCGATGGTAATTCAACTTGCTATTTCCAGGGCCCGCGAATATGACGCAGATGAATCCGCGGCTATGATCAGCGGGGATCCGCTTGCTCTTGCAAGCGCGCTTAGGAAACTTTCTGCTGGTTCGAAAAGAATGCCGTTAGCTTCAAATCCAGCTACGGCCCATTTGTTTATTGTAAACCCTTTAAAGAGCGAGAAAATACTTTCTTTGTTTTCAACACATCCGCCTGTGGAAGAAAGAATCAAACGGCTTGAAAATATCGCAGGAATGAAATTATAATAAATGGTATTATAAACCGCATTGAAAAATAAAATTCATTGTAGATAAACGAAAATACGAACAAAAGCAGCAATAGCCTGGAGGCAGAGAATGGCAAAAAAAATCCTGATAGCAGAAAATGAATGGGAATTACGAAACCTCTTAAAGTTAATTATTGAAAAATATGATTTTGACGTTATGGAAGCCGAAGATGACAGGCAGGCTGTAAACCTGGTTTCATCTTTCAAACCTGACCTTCTTATGCTGGATCTTTCAATGAAAGGTTTTGAAATTGTGCATAAGTTGAGAAATAATTACGAAACACAAAGCCTGCCGGTTGTAATGCTTATAGATAAAAAAGCCATCCAGGATTCACCTATAAAAGATTATGTACAGGACTTTTTACTCAAACCATTTGAAGAAGAAAGTGTTCTTCAGGTAATTAAAAAGATATTCGGTGATGTCCAAAAAAAGACAGCAGCATCCAAAAGGCCTTTTGATTCATTTTTCACGCCGGATTCAGAAAAAACTGTTGTTTTGTCGCCTAGTGAATTGCCGGCAGAAGCCTCTATGGGAGAAAAAACTTTAGTGCTTTCTCCTGAAGAAATAATGGCTATTACAAAGCAATCTGTGAAGCCCGTAATTCCTGAAACGTTTTCACCAGAATTGACCATTCAGGTGAATCCTCTACCAGAAGTAGAGGTACCGGAACCCATTGCGCAGGAACCAGTACAGGAAGAGCAAATTCCGGAACCTGCTCCTGAAATTCCCGGAGCATCTGTGCCGGAATTTATGCCTGAAGCGACAATTCAGGGAACAGATTTTGAAAAATTATTTGGTAAATCGCAGGAAGAAAAGGTACCGGAACCTATAGTTGTTGAAACAAAGTTCTACAGTATCTTAAATGTTACGTTGAAAGATTTACTATTGGCGGTATACTGTTCAGTAAGACTTTCAGGTAACAAAGATATCTCCGATAAGCCGATATTGGTCGTTACTAACGGCTCAGATGTTGATTCTAAGGAATTTGGCACAATTATGGATGTTTTTGGTTCAGGAACAAACGTTGTAGCTATTGACGCCGGTAAATTTAATGATAAAATTCAGGAATTAACTGCGGCAGGAGTTATTATTTTTGAGGTAGATCCTTCCGGGTTTAAAAAAATACGCTAGATAGGATTTTAACATTCGACACGGTCGTTTTGTTGACGGACATAGGAGCGCTCATATTTGGCTAATTCTTGGTGTTTTTAAGCTGCCTGGTAAGCTATATTATTGATAGTTTGCCAACTTTTTGTGTTAGTAAAGCCTTTCGACAGTCCTATTAAGCCTTAACCCGGTTTTATGAAAGGCCAGTTTTGCCAACCTTAACAGATACCTGCCTTATAATGGTTTTTCCAGATCCCTTATTTTGCCAAAAGTTGGCAAAACTCTTTCCTTTAAAATTTCTATTTTTGCCAGATTGATTTTATCCCAATTTTTTCTTTTAAAATAATTGGGATGGTTGCCCGGCAAAATTTGCCAAATCTTTGAAATATTTGAAATAATTGATTTGCTTAGACTGCCAGTATAGAATAGTTAAAGTAAAGTATTAGAACCCATCCATAAATACATATAAAACCCATGCGTCTGGTATTTAATATAAGGGGATACATTAACTAAGCTTGAGGCGTCTTTGTGTATGGTTTGATTAACATAATATATCTTATCGGAACCAGTGCATATATGTGGAAGCTAAATCATTTGTAGTGTTTTAAGTCAGGAATTGGACGCTTTTAGCCTAAAATAATCTTGAGTTGTTTCAAGCTTAATTGGTTGGCAACTACAGGAGTATTGATATAACCGTAAGTTAAATATGAGCCAAGAATAGGGCATATGACCCTGCCTAACTGGCTTAAATGTCCCATAGGAATGATGGCAATATTTGATAATTTTGAGTGTATTTTACAGAAATTAAGCAATTGAAGGAAGTCATTATCATTGGCTACAAACATAGCTATCTTTGTAAGGAACGGTTTATGGGCTTGAGAAGCCTTTAGAAAGCTTAAAAGTTGGCTGTATTTTAATGTTTTTTTAAAGTTATGGTAAGATAATATGAGCTTTTTATCAAATTTTTTAGTTAAATTGATTATATTCCCAAGATTATTGGCAGATGAAAGTTCTAAATCAACAAAATCTGAAAGCGGGATGAAGCGATTAAAAAGACTTGAACGCTCTTTTTCATTACCGGAAAAGCTTCCCCCCTCGCTTTTTTTACGAATTGTCAGAATAATAGGAAGTTTAAGTTGTTTTTTTATTTTTTGAAACAGTTGGGGGGCAGTTTTAAGTTGATTCTTGCTAAAAAGGTCCAGCCTTATTTCAACTATATCAGCGCCTTGAAATTTTGCAGTTTGAGCTTCCTTAAGGTTAGTTATGATACCGGCAATTTTAGGCATACATTAGGACCAATGGTGCATTGAGAAATCTTCCGCAGGCCTTATGAATTTAACTGTTTCCTGGTAGGGCCACCGCTCAATCTCGGAGAATTTAACTGAATCCTGATCAGGCAGGATTTTACTCGCCAAAACAACAAATTCTATCTGGTTTTTATGGTCAGTATTAAGCAGGCTGAAAGGCATTGAAAGTTCAATTATCTTTTGAAAAGCTATTGTATCAAGTTTTTGCGCTCCGTTTTCATCTTCAAATGAATAATCAACGCTATTGTCAGTTTTGTTTATTTTAATTGAGAGCTTTTTGTTTAGCGGGCTGAGGAATAAAACCTGGAATACTATTTTATCGAATTCAGTCTCAGTTTGCGCAGCCCTGAGGTCTATTCTTAAAAAGAAATTTTCCATGTCAAAGCCGTAATAAAATTTTGATATTATGGATTCAACCTGGTGCATGGTTCCGCCGGAATGGCCGACGTAATAAAATCCGGCTGAAAGCCATTCAAAATAGTTGGTTATCTTTCCGTCAATTTTCGGGCTGATAATATCTTTCGGGGCGTAAAATACTTCCTTTTTAAGAAATTTGCCTTTTATTGTTATATAAAATTCATCGGGTACAGGCTGGCCGAGCAAATCATAAACATTCATTAAATGTTTCCGGAAGAGATAGTCAAACATTTCATCCTGTCCTGATGAGTGGTCATCTCCGTACCACCAGTTCCAGTCGCTGCCCTCGGCTATATATAATTCCTCAAAAGCGCATTTTACTTCGGTCGAATCCTTTTTTTCGGGATTGTTTTTTATATAGTCGTCAAGCATATTTCTTGCTTTTAGGACAAATTCCCAGGCCAGATTATCTTCCTGATGTCCTATCCAGACGCCGAAATTAGCGTTAATCCAGGAACCCGGGAATAAATGCTTCAGTGTGATTTTAGAAGGATGTTCTTTAAGAAAATCGGATATTGTAACGGTTTCTATTTCAGGGTCACTTGACAACTTTGAATAGAGCGCCCTTAAAAAGTCCCAGCCGTCATTGCGGTAAAATTCCCAGCAGTTTTCCCCATCCAGGATTACAGGAATAAAAAAAGTTGAATTCTTGTCTTTCCACAGGCTTTCTTTCAGCCTGTGAATTTTTGTTATAAAATCGTTGGCTGCATCATTCGGGTCCCAGTGGCTGTACACGAATCCTATAGAATCAGACAGGACTCTGTCCCTGAAAATGATATTGAGCGATTTTACACCTTCCGGCGTGTTTTTTTCAACCAGGTAGGGCTGATAGAACAGTTCCCTGGGGCTTTTTGATACGACTCCGCTTTGTTGCATTGCTATGGTATTATAAAGAATTTGTTCATCGGTAGCTATCCAGTTAATGCCTGCATCTGCAATCGGCCCGATAATGTCCTCGGAAACGCTTCCTTCAGAGGGCCACATCCCGCGCGGTTTTACGCCGAATATTTTCTCATAATATCCAACTGCTTTTCTTATCTGAGCCTGCGCGTCTTCGGGCCTGGAAAATTTTTTCGGCAGGAACACTCCCGGCATGCCGAATTTTGCGATATCAGTATTGCATAATAAAGGAAGTATCGGGTGATAAAAAGGGGTCACGGACACTTCTATCTGTCCTTTTTCCTGCATCTCCTTGTATTTAGATACAACCTTGCCGCAGATTTCCTTTTGTTTAGCCATGAGGTCGAGTTTTTCTTCTTCAGTATAATTCTTGCCTTTTTCAAATAGTTTTTTTATTAATGGGTCGTTCCATTTCCAATAAGGATCCATCCAGGAAAGGTTAAACCAGACCTGCAGGTCCCTGTAGTCCTGTTCTTTCATGTATTTCTGGATCCTGTTGATTTCGCTCAAAGGAACATACTTTCCGCGCTTATTGAGTAATTCATAATATCTGGGATAGGGCTGTACCATTGTTTCCCAATTAGACATGAAAAAGTTATAAAGGACATAAATTTTATCTTCGTCGGTAAGTTCATTAGCCGGTTTTAAAGTTAGTAATAAGAGTTTATCGTAGGCGACTCCCCTGGCATATTCGTCAAGCTGGATCATAAGCGAAGGCACGAGGTTAAAATTCAATTTTATCGAAGGGAATTCGTCCAAAATAGCAACCATGTCAAAATAGTCTTTCGTTGCATGCAGCCTCACCCAGGGCATGGAATAAGAAACGCTGTAGGGTTCTGTTGCCTGTTGACCGGAAACAGGAGTTTCCCTGTAAACAGGCTGGTGCTGGTGCCATAAGAAAGCTAAATGAATCTTCTGGGTCATTAGAACCTGCAGGTAGTTTCGAAAATGAACATTTCTGTTGTTAGAGTTTTTGGCCAGACAAATACATTATTCGGCGGGGTAAATCTGGAAAAACCGAATTTGAATTCTAAATATTTGGAATAAACATACGTGGCGGACAAATCGAGTTCGCCTCCCAGACTGTATTTCCTTGAATTGATATCTCCTGTAAGAAAAACGCCGGATAAATATTCTAATCCCGCTCCTCCAGTTCCGCCTCCCTGGCCCATAGATGAAACACCGGACGGGTTGTATATTTCGGAAGCAGAGTAGGCATATTGTGCAACGCCAAAGGTCCACCCATACATCGGCGAGAAATCCAATCCTATGCAGAATGCTCCCAAGCCGCTGTAATAGGGAGCTCCATAACTTGAATCATTAACAAGGCTTCTTGGCACGTCCCAAAGAGAATCATTCAAGCTTCCGGCAAAATATTCCCCCCAGCCTGATTTTCTTAGACCGTTATATTTTCTTGAAAAATCAGGAGTGAAGGATTCATCTTTGTCAAAACTTTCTAAGGCTGTATTTGTTTTGTTCCCCGATCCGGTTGAACTTGAGTCCGAATCGCCGGTTGAGCCTGAAAGAAGCGCATAGGCCTGTACTTTTCCGAGCCTCGTTTTGTCATTTATCAGCCTTCCCTGGGCAACAAACGCTTTTCCGTCAAGCTCTACCAGGTTGCCGTTGCTGTCAGATTGGTTATTCAAAAGCATTATATTGCCTTTTTGCATTGCATATTCAAATGAATAAAAACCCCAATTGCCTTTTTTAGAAACTATAAAGTCATAGAATGTTTTGCTTATGTTAGATGTCGCTTCTGATTTTCTGCCTTGTACGTAAGGAGTTCCGGACATATCTTTTTCTTCAAAATACCCTAATTCAAGATCGCTGTTTTTGAGCGGGTATTTAAAAATTAATCCCTGAAGGTCGAAGTCTTTGGCCTGGGTGAAATTCTCAGCAATTTTTGCCGTGAAGAATTCGCTATGGAGTTTGGCCGGGTAATCAAAAGCAAACCTTAACGCATTCATGCCCGCATTATTGTCGGATATTATAAGGCCGTTGCCGTATTCAATAGGCTGGCGCCCTATGGTCAGCTCAAGAGGCAAGCCGCTGAAATTTGCAGCTTTTATATATGCGTTTTCAATAAAAGGGTTAAAGTTTATATTAGGATAAGGATATTTTTTTTGCCAATCAAATTGCTGGAAATAAACGGTAGTATTTGTTGTGCTGGCGTTCTGCTGATAGGGTATGGTGCTTCCCACAACCCCGATAGCCTGAAGCCTTGCGACTATTTCAATATCGGGTGAAAATTTTCCCGAGAGTGTAATTCTTAAGCGTTGCGTGTAATAAGCGCGGGAATCAGTTGAAGTACTTGTATCAAAATCCAGGTTTGGATAAGAAACGCCGGTCAATTTATAATCTGTGTCCAGATTAAGCGAAGAAGCATTTAACGCTATTGCACAGCATTGAATGCAAAATATTGCAGATGAAAAAAACCTTAATTTAAATCGTCTATTCACTTTTATCAATAACCTCTTTTCTAACTTTTGTTCTTTCTGTTTTTCTTTGCGCATAATTTGCTTTTACCCAGCTTTTTTGTGTTTCCTCTGAATGGGCTTTCAATTGTTTAAACTCTTCTTTTTTTGCAAGCAGTTCCCCGCTCGTAATCTTCTGGGGTTTGTTTATCCCTTTTTTTGTAATTGTAGTTACCTGGTCGGGTTTTACGGATATTTCGTGTAAAAAAGCCAGCATAAGTTCGTTATCATCTTTTGGTAAACCCGCTTCCTCAACAAAATCTTTGACTACTACCTTTCCTTCGAAAACAGCAACGCTTGCAGTATTCTCATCAAGTACGTCTACCGAAAGCCCGGTACCTCTGACTGATACCGTTGCTACAGGGGTTTTAATGCCCATTTTAGTGACTTTCATTTTACTCACATAGGAAAGCAGAGAACCTTTTTTATTCATTGCTACCTGTATTTCGCTGGTATTTTTTGAAAGGTTAATTAATAGTTTTTCCAGTTCCAAAACAGAATTTTGTGTTATTCTGAAAATTGTGCCGCCTTCCAGTAAGATTGTTACTTTAGAATTATCTCCAGTTTTTATCGAGTCGTCTTTTTTCAGGCCTAATCCTATTTTTGTCTTAAGCCATTTTGCAGTGTTTTCAGGTTTAAATGAAACACCGCCTTCAATTTTTGTTATAACTGCATATAGTTCGTCATTATCGTTTTCGGCTATAAGCGCCGCAGGCAGAAAAGAAAATGACAGGAACAGGAAAATAAAAAAGAAAAGGTTCTTTTTCACAATTAACCTCCGTTATTTTGTTTGCGGTTGCGCCCCAAAATTTTTCTGTACTTCCGCTGACCAATAGGTCCCTGGGAAAAGTGTCATAAGTTTTTCATAGGTTTCTTTTGCCAGTTGGGAAGATCCGCTTATAAGGTATACGCGTGCCAGGGAATCATAAATTCTTGCGGCAAGGTAATGGTTAGGATATTTTTCTAAAAATCCTTTATAGGACGCTATGGCGCCCTGATAATCCCCCATATTTTCTTTAGAATACCCGAGGCCTGAATATGCAAAAAGGATGATGTCCTTGGATTTATTGTTGTTAATCATTTCCTGATAAAGGCCTGCGGCCACGTTATAGTTTTTTGCCCTGAAAGAAATGTCTGCTTTTGCAAATTTAGCGTACTGGCCCACGTCTGAATTAGAGTATTTGCTTATAACATCGTCCAAAATTTGCATCGCTTGTGCTGTCATGCCCTGGGAGGCATAACCTTGCGCATAGGAAATTTTTTCCCAGCTGAGTTTCTTCGTAGTATTGTAATTGGAAATAAAATAGATCCCTAATGCGCCAAAAACAATAATTATTCCTGCCGCGCTTGCAGCGGACTGCCAGCGTTCTTTAAGCCAGAGAATAGAGTCTGCAGCCATTTTCTGAATTTCAACCTGACTAAAACTTTTTGTTTCAAATTTGTTCATGATATTCCTTTATCTTTGCCCCTGGCCTGAGTTGAACAGGCAACCTTCTCCTTAGGACGGAGCCGCTCTATCCAATTGAGCTACAGGGGCTTTTATTTTAATAGGTGAGCAAAGAGAAGATTTCCCTGCCTTCCAGTTTTTTTCTTGGGTTTAAAAATGAGAGTTCAATCAAAAAACAAAGCCCTGTTACTTTTGCGCCAAGGCCTTCAATCATTTTCGTAACTGCCTGCGCTGTCCCGCCGGTGGCTAATACATCGTCAACTATTAAAACATTTTCTCCAGGAGCACAGGCATCTTTGTGCATTTCAAGAGTATCTGTTCCATATTCAAGGTCGTAAGTAACGCTTACCGTCTGCCAGGGAAGCTTATTTTTTTTGCGTACAGGCACAAATCCGCATCCCAGCGTGTAAGCGAGAGCCGAGCCGAGAATAAAACCTCTCGATTCCATGCTTACAATTTTGTCAATTTTTTTGTTTTTGTAGGCCGCTGTAAGTTTGTCGATACATTCTTTTAAAGCGTCCTTGTCCTTTAAAAGCGGTGTTATGTCTTTAAAAATAATGCCTTTTTTTGGAAAATCAGGAACATCTCTTATAATTTTTTTTAGATCCGTAAATTCCTCCCGCGTTAAACTAGATTCATTTTATGGGCAATCCACTTTAATTGATAAAGGGCCCTTTTTTCGAGCTGTCTTACGCGTTCTTTAGATATTTTAAGTTTTTTCCCTATTTCTTCTAGAGTAAAGCTCTGCCTGTCCATAAGGCCGTAACGCATATTCAAAATAGACCTTTCTCTTGCATTAAGTTTATTCAACGCTTTTAACATATCGTCGTGCAGTTTGGAGGAAGTTATCACAGAGTCCGGTGTTTTTAATGATTTGTCGGTAATTACGTCTTTTACAAACAATTCACCATTCTCGTCGATTGGGGTTTCCAGGGATTTTATGCTATGGAACATTTCTATAGTTTCAATTATATTTTGTATCTGTTTTGCGGAAAGGTTCAGTTTATGGGTCATTTCAGTGACAGTAGGGTATCTACCGAACTGGGCGTGCAGAGACTCCCATTGTTTAATCCACTTTCTCAGGTTTTCCCAGATGTAAGTGGGTATCCTGATATCTTTTGAATTTTCTTCAACGGCTTTGCGTATAAATTGTTTTATCCAATAAACGGCATAAGTCGAAAATTTAGTATTTCTTCTTGGATTGAATTTTTTTATGGCATGAATCAGCCCGAGGTTTCCCTCTTCAATCAGGTCCGATAATTCAATTCCGTATTTTTGATATTTTTTAGCTATAGGGAAGACAAGCCTTAAATTGTTTTCAATTAAAGCTATTTCAGCTTTTTTATTGCCTTTTCTTGCTTTTTCCCAAAGCTCTTTTGGGTTAAATACCTGATTTCTTGCTGCCAGATCGCCTACTTCTTTAAAATACTGGCCGGCAGAGCTTCCTAGTTTCATAAGATTCACCCTCTGGTATATTATACATTATTGCAAAAATTTCAGCAACACTAACTCGTCAGCGTCTAACTCGTAAGAGTTAGCCCAAACATGAAGTTTTCAAAAGCGTTATTAAGCTGTTGAAGGTTTATCAAAAATAAATCAAGTTTTACATCAGGAGACAATAAAACTCTCCAGCCCAGGTTTGACTGGCCGGTATAAGATTTATAATCAAAAATAAAGTTGGAATATTTTGTTGCTTTAGAAAAAGATACAAAGTATCCCAGTTTTTTTTCTTCAGAAAAATACACATCTACGCCCGACTGTATATTAAGATTAAAAAAATCGGCAAATTGCTTACCCAGGACAAAATATAATGTTTTCCTGTATAAACCTACAGACAAATCAAGAGGCTGATCTTGCGTGTATTGTTTAACGATATTGTATTTTGCATGCAGGGCTACCGAAGTAGACCTGATTTGTTCATAAGACCCGCTTGTGTAAGGAGAAATATCATTAAGGTTTAAATATATCCCGCCTTCGAGCGAAGGGTTTATTCCATAGGCTATTCCGATATTGAATTTATGGAGGCCAAAGCTGAATTTATTTGTGTCGGTTATATAGGGCGATGCAGTAATAATATTACCGGTATAGCCGGCTAGGTTTTGGGCATTTGCAAGATATTGGAAGTTTTCTTTTTGGGCAAAAGAAAGGGAGGACAGGATAAAAAACGGTAATGGAATAAATAGGAAAAAATTTTTCATTTTAAAATCGGGGCGAGTGGATTTGAACCACCGATCTCATGGTCCCGAACCATGCACCCTAAGCCACTGGGCCACGCCCCGAAAATATATATAAGGAATTTGTTGTTTTTATCGGGGCGGTGGGACTTGAACCCACGGCTCCTCCCACCCCAAAGGAGTGCCCTACCCCTGGGCCACGCCCCGATATTTATTTCAGAATTTTCAAAACTTCCTGCAGGGTTTTTTTCGTTTCTTTCAATAAGCCGATAGCTATTGAGGATTCACCCAATTCAAACTGTAACTGCTGTGTTTTGTCTTTCTTTTGGGAAGCCAGGTGCTTCTTGGCTCCTGCAATTGTAAACTTTTTCGTATAAAGCAGTTCTTTTATTTCATTTATGAGAGTTATATCTTTTTTTGTAAATTTTCTGTGGCCGGAATCCCTTCTCTGGGGTTTTAAAATGGCAAACTCGCTCTCCCAGTATCTTAGGACATACTGGGGCAAATTCGTAATTTTTGAAACATCGCCTATCGAAAAATATTCTTTGTCTGGAAGAATAATATCCACGGTTAAATTAAAGCAAAAAAAACCTAATTGGTCAAATCAGAAGGTTTTTTGCCGGTTTGAATTTTACTTTTTTCTTTGGATTTATAAGCATTACTTTTCTAGTCTTTGGATTAAGCATTTTTTTTGCGCGGACAAGTTTTATATTAAAGCTTCCGAATCCGGATACAATGACTTTTTCGCCTGATTTTAAAGCGTTTTGCATAGTGGAAAAAATCTTTTCTGTAGCGTTTTTTGCCTCAGTCTTTGTGCTTAAAACACTTGTTAAAGCTTCGATAAGGCCTTTTTTGTTCATTCTATCTCCGCCTTTGCCCTTCTGGTCATAAGGTCATAAACTGCTTTTTTGGGGTTTTTCTGCCTGTAAAGCACTCGATAAACTTCATTTATTATCGGCAGTTCAAACTTTAATTTTTTCCCCAGCAGGTAGGCTGATTTTGCAGTTCTGTAACCTTCAGTAGTAATCATTTTTTCGTTTAACGCTTTTTTCAAGGAAACCCTACTCCCGATCTTTTCGCCAAAACCTCTGTTGCGCGAGTGTTTTGAAAAGCAGGTTGTTATTAAATCTCCCAGGCCTGACAGCCCCATAAAGGTGTTGGTTTCACCGCCAAGCTTGCGGCCAAGTTTAATCATCTCCCGCAGTCCTCTGGTAACGATTGCCGATTTGGTATTGTCTCCAAGGCCCAGGCTGTCGCTTATTCCGCAGGCAATGGCTATGACATTTTTCAGCGAACCGCCTATTTCAACTCCCGTAACATCATGATGGGTATAAACCCTGAATTGCCTGTTCATAAAAAGTTTCTGGATTGTTTGTGCAGTCTCTATGTATTTTGAAGCTGCGACAACTGCCGTGGGAAGCCCTCTGGCTACCTCGACAGCAAAACTGGGGCCTGATAATACACAAATATTTTTGTCGGGAACTGAAAGTTCTTCTTTAAGTATTTCTGTCATCGTTTTCAGTGAATCGGTTTTAATTCCTTTTACGACACTCAAGAAAATACAATTACTTTTTTCGATGTTAAGGTTTTTAATCAGTTTTATAGTGTTTTGAAAAAAGTGAGACGGAACAGCAAGGAGTATAATATTTTTCCCGGATAATATTTTTTCGATGTCATTGCTTATGACAATATTTTTCGGAATTTTAAATTCGAATGATTCTAAATGGAGAATTCTTTTTTTATCGAGTTCCCGGCTTTTCTTTGAATCAAATTCCCATAGGCTGACAGGATAACCGTTTTTTGAAAGTAATGTCCCTAATGTTGTGCCCCAGGCGCCGCCCCCCAGTACCGCTATATCCGGATTTTTTATCATAATTTTATTTTAGGTTCTTCCCCTTTGGCTAATCTTACCAGGTTGTTTTTATGTCTTAGAATAATCACGGCGCAAAGCAGAGTTATAACAATTTTTATCAATAACGGGTTATTTCCCGGATAAAACCAGCTTACAATTGCTACCACTGCAGTGGAGAATATTGACGATAGCGAAACGTATTTTGTTAAAAATAGCGATACAAAAAAAACTGCAACCCCTGCAGTTGCTGAAATTGGCAATAAAGCAAACACTACTCCGGCGCCGGTTGCTACTCCTTTGCCGCCTTTAAATGACAGCCAGACGGTCCAGTTATGCCCGCCTATTGCGGCAATCCCGGAAAGTAAAGAATAATTTATGTCAGCGTTAAAAAATCTTGAAACCAGGTAAACGGCGAGAAAGCCTTTCAGCATATCGATAATGAAAACAATAACTCCGGCTGTTTTTCCGACTGTCCTGAAAACATTTGTTGCGCCCGGGTTGCCGGAACCATGTTTTCTAATGTCGATACCTTTGAGAATTTTCGCGAACAGGTAAGCGGTAGGGATACTGCCCACTAAATACGACATTATGGTGATTAGAAGTATTTTTTGCATTTTTTTAGCTAGCCAGAAGTTTTGAACCTTTTAAATAGTAATCAAGAGTTGTTAAAAGCGTAGTAAGCCCGGTTGCAAAGAATAATATCTGAAGATTTGGCAAGCCCAGTAATACAAGAAAAATAGTCAACACTTGCATTGTGGTATTAAGTTTACCTATAAATTGAACTGAAATTCTATATTTATGCGTTATAGTGAAGATAAATATCAATCCTGAGACAATAATGATGTCTTTGCCTATGACCAGCAGGAATAGCCACATGGGTATTTTGCCAAGCGCGCAAAAGATATAATATGAGGATATAATCAATACTTTGTCGGCAATCGGGTCAAGAGTACTTCCAATTTGGGTCTGCATTTTTAATGTTCTTGCCAAAAAACCGTCAAGCAGGTCAGTTAATACGCATATAGAAAAAATAATCAAGGGTATGCTGTTGTTATTACCTAACTTAAGGTAATAAATAAAGACAGGGACTAATAGTATTCTTATTAGGGTAATCAGATTTGCGATGTTCATTTATTTTTTAATTGTTTTTGAATTTTATTCCAGGTCAATTCATCGGTTTGAATTTTCAATTTCATTTCCGCGCCATGGTACGATTTTTCAAGTATTTTGGTATTAGAAAACACAAAATCAACCAGTTTTGGCTGGTTATAGTTTATCGATACAGTTCCTGTCGTTTTTTGAGTATATAGAACTTTATCGATTTTGTCAAGTAGTTCATCAAAACCCGCCCCGTTTTTTGCTGAAATAAACAACGAATTTTTATCATTTTTTAACGCGTCAACGCAATTTGGGTGTATAAGGTCGATTTTATTATAAACTTTTATCATTGGAATTTCACCTGCTCCCAGTTCTTTTAAAGTATCAAACACAACTTTTTCCTGCGAAATATGATCGGGATTAGATGCATCGATTATATGCATAAGACAATTTGCTTCCAGAATTTCTTCAAGGGTTGACCTGAAACTTGCTACAAGCTGGTGAGGCAGTTTATTAATAAAACCGACCGTATCCGTTATAAGTAATTCCTTTCCCGATTCCAGGATAAGCCTTCGTGTAGTCGGGTCCAGCGTTGCAAAAAGTTTATTGTCGGCATAGACAGCGTCTTCCTTGCTTTTCATTAGAAGGTCTGTCAGTTTATTCAATAAAGTTGATTTCCCTGAATTTGTATAACCAACCAGGGCGATAGTTTGTATCCCTTCATTTTTTCGCTGTATTCTCTGGACCTTCCGGTGCATTTTCACTTTTTCAAGTTCTTTTTTTAACTGGGAAATTTTATCCCTCAGGTAGCGCCTGTCGTATTCGAGTTTGCGCTCTCCGGGACCCCTGGTTCCGATGCCCCCCGACTGATTGTCCAGCCAGATTCCTTTCTGGTTAAGCCTGGGAAGAAAATAATTCATTTGGGCTAAGCTTATTTGCAGTCCGGCTTCGCTGGTTCTTGCGCGGCTGGCGAATATATCCAGTATAAGCCTGGTGCGGTCTATGATTTTCAGTTCCATTAATTCTTCCAGGTTGCGCTGCTGGGCAGGAGTAAGGTCTTCATCAAAAACTATCGTTCTGATTTTATTTGCCCGGGCTAGCTGTGAAATCTCGCGGGCTTTGCCTGCGCCTATTAAAAAAGCAGGGTCAAATTTGGCGCGGTTTTGTATTACGTTGGAAAAAACTTCCCCGCCGGCCGTATTGACAAGGCGGCCTAATTCGTCGAGGAAATTGTATAATTGCTTGTAATTCACTGCTTTGGTCTTTATTCCGACTGTAATGACTTTTTCCATAAAATTTCTGTTATCTCTCCTATTTCAAGATTATCGCAGTTTATCCAGTTTATGTCCTTATTTTTGTTGAACCAGGTAAGCTGGCGTTTAGCGTAATTCCTGGTAACCTGCTGAATCAATGATTTCATTTGTTCAAAATTAATTGTTTTATTTAAAAAATCGACCACGTATTTGTATCCAAGGCTTTTGAGCGCAGGCGAATTTACAATTGCAGGGTTTTTCGTTAAGATTTTTTCTGTTTCTTCTATCATCCCATTTTCAAGCATCCCCTCAACTCTTTGGTTTATTCTGTCATAAAGGATTTTTCTATCCCAGTTTAATGCAAAAATGGTATGTTTTTCGTACTTGCTTTTTAAGCTTTTTTTATGTTTTTCATGCCAGATAGAAATCGGAGAACCTGTTATATGGTAAACCTCCAATGCGCGGATAATTCTATGAATATTGTTTGGGTGTATATTTACTGCTGATTCAGGGTCAACTTCTTTAAGTTTATTATGAAGATAAGCCCTGCCTTCCTTCTTCTCAAGTTCGTAAAGTTCTTTCCTGATTTGTTCGTTCTTTTGCGGTAATTTTGCGATACCGTCTATAAAAGAATCGATATATAAACCGGTGCCTCCGACAAAAATCGGGATATTGTTTCGTTTTTTTGTTTCTGCAGCCGCTTCATTTGAAAGCTCTACGAAATCTCCTGCGGAAAAGAATTCGGTTGGTTCGATAATATCTATTAAATGGTGCGGTATATTTTCGTAAATAAATGCGCGATAACCTTCAATATTCACCCATTTTCCCGCCGGTTTTGCAGTGCCTACGGACAGGTGTTTGTAAATCTGGCGGGAATCGGCTGAGATAATCTCTGCGTTTTTTATTTTTCTGGCAAGCCCAATACTGACTGAGGTTTTTCCGGAGCCGGTCGGCCCTGCGATAAAAATCATAGTCGCCGGAATTTTTTTTCAAGCTCGGGTACAGTTATATTTATCATGGTAGGCCTCCCGTGAGGGCAGCATAGAGGCTGGGCGCAGTTTTTTAATTCCAGAATAATTTTCTCAGTTTCCTGAAAAGAGATTTTTTCCCTTGCCTTTACTGCGGCTCTGCAGGAAGCCCTGATGATTTTTTCAAGCGGCTTAAGTGTCAAAAGGTTTTTGTCGGAATAATCATCAAGAAGAAGATTAATAAAATCTTTTAAGAAGTCTTTCAACTGGCTGATTTCGCCGAATAGTGCGGGAATAGATTTAAAGATTAACGTGTTTTTTCCAAATTCAGAAATCTCAAAACCGAGTTTATTTATTTCTTCTATAAAATTTTTCAGGATACTGATTTCATGGGGCATAAGCTCCAGGGTAAAAGGTATAAGCAGTTTTTGTGATGGAACAAAAGAGGTGTCTGAATTTTGCTTTAAGAAGCGCTCGTAAAGGACCCTCTCATTAGCTGCATGCTGGTCCATTATAACCAGCCCTTGCGAAGTTTCTATTAAAGCGTAGGTATCATGTAATTGGCCAAGTATGTGAAATTCGTTGAATAATGTGGTTTTTTGTTCAGCAGGGTTATAAAGCGTTTGGTTATCGGATACTTTTGATTGGTTGTTTTGAGCCTGGTAAGTATGGCTTAAAATAGTTTGTTGGGAATTCTCGATGTTAAACATTGATTTTTCAGGAGTGACGGTTTTTATTTCTTTTACTGACAACGAAGGGGATGCCTGGCTTGTAAGGGCTTTTCTGACAGTCTGGTTCACGGCCTCGAAAATTTCATGTTCGTCGGAAAATTTTACCAGCATTTTTGCCGGGTGAACATTAACGTCCACATATTCCGGGTTAACTTCAATCATTATTATTGCCATAGGGTGCCTTCCTACAGGGAGGCTGTCCTTAAATGCGCTATAGAGCGCCTGTGAAAGCAGTTTATTGGCAACAGTCCTTTTATTGACAAAAAAATATTGAGTGTTTTTATTTGAATACGAGCTGTCAATGTTTGAAATGAAAGCATTTATTTTGATGTATTTGTAATCATCTTCGCGGTTTATGAGCCCGCTGAAAAATTTGTTGCCGAGAATGTCAGAAATCCGGTTTTCAATTTTATTTGACGGAGGGGTTACAAATAATAGTTTAGAATCTATTTTAACGCTGAATCCGATATTCGGATGCGCCAGGGCTATTTCTTCAAGGGTTCTTACTATATGAGCCTGTTCTACGGAAGAAGATTTCATAAATTTTTTTCTTGCGGGGATATTAAAAAAAAGATCGGTTACTTCAATAGTAGTCCCGTCATTGCGCCCGCATTCCTTGCTGCTGATGACTTTCCCGCCTTCTATGACTAATTCCAGCCCCGTTAACGATTCTTTTTCTTTTGTGGTAAGTTTGAATTTGGATACTCCTGCAATGGAAGGAAGAGCTTCTCCTCGGAACCCTAACGTTTGTAATTTCGCCAGGTCATTGAAATTGGAAATTTTGCTGGTTGCATGCCGCTCTAAGGCAAGAAGTGCGTCATTTTTTGACATGCCGCAGCCATTATCGGATATGCGGATTAACTTTTTGCCTGCGTCTTCAATCTCAATATTTATATATGTCGATCCGGCATTCATGCCGGCATCTATGCTGTTTTCAACGAGTTCTTTGACAACACTGGCAGGCCTCTCAACTACTTCGCCGGCGGCGATTTTGTTTACTATCTCTTGGGGTAGTAACCGGATTTTATCCATGAAGTTTAGGGTTGGGCAGGTTTATTTCTTTATGCTTTTATCGCAAACGGCGTGATAAGGGCACTTCGGAAAGCAAATATTATGTTCTGCCTGGACTATTTTTGTTTCGCATTTCACAAAATCTTCAGCCATTTTTTCGATATGATTGAAATCGTGATCTTCTATCTTTGTAAAAGAAATTCCTATTCTGAAAGTTTCCTCTTTTGAAATATCCCACATTACCTTACCTTCGATAGTGTTTGTTTTCAGGCCCGGCAGGTCTATTTTTGTGCATACTTTTGAACCTTCTTTTATAGGTATAAATGAAAGCAATCCCATGCCGCCTGCGGAAAGGTCAAGCAAAATTGCGGGAGCAGGGGTAGTTGATTTCCCCAATAGCAATTCAACAGGTTTTGCTATGTTTTTCATAACAGGCAGCCTTACATGTTTTCTTCTTTCATTTCCGTGAGAATGTTTCATTTTTCGTACCTCTTTTTCCAATTCGATATTATTTCAAGAGCTTCTAAAGGTGTCATTTTGTCTGTATCTATTTCTGTAAGCTCAGTTTGCAACGGATGCGCGTTTTGAAACAGGCTGGGTTGATTATATAAATTAGAAGGGCTAGTTTCAAGCCCCTGCTTTTTTTCCAATTCAATTAAAATAGTTTTTGCGCGGTTAATTACATTTTCAGGCAGGCCTGCAAGTTTTGCTACGTGAATTCCGTATGATTTGTCAGAAGGGCCGGGGACAACTTTATGAATAAAAACAATTTCATCCTGCCATTCTTTTATGCAGACATTGTAATTTTTTATTCCTTCGACTATTCCGGCTAATTCGGTAAGTTCGAAATAATGGGTCGCGAACAGCACCTTTGGGCCTATCTCATTTTTTCTGTTTTTTGAAAAATATTCCAGCACGGCCCGGGCGATGGAAATGCCGTCCGAGGTGGACGTCCCCCTGCCGACTTCGTCAAGTATAAGCAGGCTTCGCTGGGTTGCATTGTGAAGTATACTCGCGGTTTCGCGCATTTCAACCATAAAAGTTGATTCACCGCCCGCAAGGTTGTCGCTGGCTCCCATGCGGGTGAATATTTTATCTACAATTCCTATTGATGCTTTTGCTGCCGGGGTGTAAGAACCGGTTTGGGCCATTATTGTGATGAGGGCGACTTGTCTTAAATAAGTGGATTTTCCCGCCATGTTTGGGCCGGTAAAGAGTATTATCTGATTTTCATTTCCGTCAATCAAAGTATCATTCGGGACGAATGATTTTCCTATAAGCTTTTTCTCAAGAACAGGATGCCTGCCGTCTTTTATCTCAATTGTGTAAGCGTTTGTTATTTCAGGAAGGCAGTAATTATTTTCCCGGGCTATTTTTGCAAACGAAATGAAAACATCAAGTTCTGCAATAGTGGTTGAAAGAATATGCAGTTTGGCTGATTCGCTGAGTATTGTTTTTTTGAGGCTTGAAAAAATATCCTGTTCGATCCTTATGCTTTTTTCTTCCGCTGTTAAAACTTTTTCTTCATATTCTTTGAGTTCTTGTGTGATGAACCTTTCAGCGTTAACCAGAGTCTGCTTTCTGATATAATTTTCAGGGACTGATTGTAAATTTGCCTTAGTGATTTCAAGATAGTATCCAAAGACGCTTGTATAGCCGATTTTTAGCGAATTTATGCCGGTACGCTGGCGTTCTTTTTGTTCGAGTTCAGCCAGGTACTCTTTGGCGTTATGGGCTATTTTTTTAAGTTCATCGAGATTGTTGTCGTATCCTGATTTTATTACCCCGCCTTTAGAAATATCTGCCGGCGGGTTTTCAGCGATACA
>Ga0180009_10003119_pt1 | contig 19079 bp, 16 predicted proteins | sample OS_PC_MetaG_FD_123537 | JGI IMG/M metagenome (GOLD analysis project Ga0180009, IMG submission 123537) | Groundwater microbial communities from the Aspo Hard Rock Laboratory (HRL) deep subsurface site, Sweden - OS_PC_MetaG | ecosystem: Environmental > Aquatic > Deep subsurface > Groundwater...
ACTGATCCAATCCGCGGGTACTGATAGCCTCAAAAAACGTGCTTTTCTTCAATCCGTTTTCCGGGGTTACCAGCTCCTTTGCCAAATCATCTTCTTCCAGGGACTGCAGCAGATGCCTGCCGGATTCGAATCCCTGAAGATGATGATAGATCAGGACATTCAGTTGATCGTCGAATGAAAAGGACAAAGGCTTGTTTCCTTCAGCTTTTAATTCGGGACATGCTTCTTTCGCCACCAGCAAGGGCTCAAGAAATGCTCCGTAGGTTTTGTAGTTCAAAATTTTTCTAAATGCTTCGATATTCGGCTTCATCTCATAACTCCTTGTAAATATAGGCTTATGAGAACCGCCGGCTCGCATTTAGAGTAATAATGTCAAGCTAATAGTAGAATATTTGTTTGTTATAATTGATCTTTATCATATTACAAATTTTGATTTGCACTGCAATTTCCTAACCGGACACTACTGCCTTGATTTGTAAATTAAATAACCTGATCTTTTTTTAAATCGGTGATCTCAGTTTCATTAAATCCCCAGTCTTTCAAGATGGCTTCACTGTGTTCTCCGATTTCGGGTGGTGGTCCCTGTATTTCAGGGGATGTGCGGCTAAACCGGGGGGCCGGTGCCGGTTGGGGGAAGCCATTGAAATCGATAATGGTATTCCTTGCTTTCATGTGTGGGTGATCCTTGGCCTCTGCCATTGATAAAACAGGGGCAAAACAAATGTCGGTGTTTTCCATTAACTGGCACCATTCATCCCGGGTTTTCGTCTTAAAAACAGCCGCCAGCTTTTCTTTCAAGGTCTGCCAATTTTGCATATCCATCTGATCGTTAAATTCCGTATCTTTAATTCCGGCAGTTTTCAACAGGATTTTATAGAACTGGGGTTCGATGGATCCCACTGAGATCCATTTTTTGTCCGATGTTTCGTAAGTGTTGTAAAAGTGGGCAGCACCGTCCAGAATATTAGAGCCGCGTTCCTCTTTCCATAGTCCCGCTGCTTTCAATCCAAAGAAAATTCCCATCAAGGAAGAAGCCCCATCGACCATAGCAGCGTCCACCACCTGTCCTTTTCCAGATGTTTTTGCCTCAAGCAGTCCGCATACAAGGCCGAAAGCCAGGAATAGGCCGCCGCCCCCAAAGTCTCCAACAAGATTGAGGGGTATAAGCGGTTTTCCGTTCTTCTCACCCATGGCGTTTAAGGCGCCCGTCAATGCAATATAATTGATGTCATGACCGGCTGCCTGCGCCAGAGGGCCTTTCTGCCCCCACCCGGTCATACGGCCGTATACCAGTTTCGGGTTTTGTTTTATGCAGTCTTCCGGCCCCAGCCCTAGGCGTTCCATCACTCCTGGTCGGTACCCCTCTATCAGGCCATCAGCGTTTCTTATTAATCGTAACAGGATTTCAATGCCTTTTGTCGATTTCAAGTCCACGGCAATGGAGCGCCGACCTCGAAGCAAAACACTGTACTTTGCTTCAACCAGGTAATCCGAACCGCCTTTTCTGTCGATGCGGATTACTTCTGCACCCATGTCCGACAACATCTGGGCGCAAAACGGCCCGGGTCCGATCCCGCCCATTTCGACGATTTTTATTCCTTTGAGTGGTCCCATATCTTTATGTTGAATGTCAATAAATTGGCTTTTTATGGTGCTTGCAATTTTAAATATTGCTGAATTCCTCTACTTTCTGTTTAAAGTCTGGCCCAAAGACAAGCAGGCTCTGATTGCGATCTTCCAGATCGACCGCAGCTTCCAGCGAGGCTGCATGGGTGTTTACATTCAACACCGCTTTGGTCAGGCGCAATCCGGTCTCGCTTTTTGCAATCATCTGGCGTGCAGTGTTCATGGCGACATCCATTAACTGATCCTCTTCCACCGCACGGCAAACAAGACCTATTTTGTCAGCCTCTTCTGCATCGATCGTTCGTCCTGTCATAAGAAACTCAGCGGTTCGGGGCCTACCAATCCGACTCGGCAGAAAATAGGAGGTTCCAACTTCGCCCCCGGTCAAACCAAGGTTGACAAACGAAGCGGTGAACCGTGCCTGAGGTCCGGCGTATATAATATCTGCTGCCAAAGCCAGCCCCAGACCGCCTCCTGCTGCGGCGCCGTTAACTGCCGCGATTATCGGTTGCGGCAGCCGGTACATTTCAACAACCAGTCCCGAGACCCTTTTCTGTCTCGATTCAAGATATCTGGTCGTGTCCGTCAAAAGCTCTTTCATGGGGATGCCAAAACCGGCCGGTTTTTTGAAATCAAGATCGGCCCCGGCACAGAACCCTTTACCTTCACCTGTGATGATCAAAATCCTGACGGTTGTACCTGCCTTTAACACACGAAAAAGATCATACAGTTCATCAACCATCTCCAGATTTAATGCGTTCAACTTCTCTGGTCGGTTTAACCGCAGCAGACCGATGCCTGGTTCCAACTCTTCAAAAAGTAAGTGTTTATATTTCATTTTTGGCCTTGAATGAAGACAATTTCAAAAATAACTAAAGTCCCAATGATTTAGCGATAATCGATTTCATCACTTCATTTGTTCCGGCATAAATGGTCTGCACACGAGCATCCCGGGCCATGCGCACAAGCGTATTCTTTTCTGATAAACCATAATCTCCAGAGAAGCCCAAACATCTATTGATGATGGAGTTCAAGGCTTCAGAGGTCCTGTACTTTGCAATGGACGTTTCGATTATGACGTTTTCCTTGTTCATATGCCCAAGGATCAGCTGATCAATGAAGGCCCTGAGGATCCTTGATTCTGCCGTCATTTCAGCTAGTTCGAATTGAACTGCCTGTTCCGCTTTTATTGAACCGACTGCAGCATCTGAGTTTCGGAAATAGTTGACTGTTTTTTCCAGGACGTGCTCAACCCCTGCAATTGCTTGAATCGAGCAGACAAGACGCTCCTGCTGCAGCTTCTGCATTAACTGGATAAATCCGTTGCCCTTTTCCCCAATGATATTGCTTTTTGGAATCCGGCAATCCGTAAAGAACAGCTCAGCTGTATCCTGGCTGTGCATCCCCATCTTTTCCAGTTTTTTGTCGTGTTCAAATCCTTTGGTGCCGTCCTCAATCAGGTAGAGAGAAATGGCTTTATGAGGGTTGGAAATACTGGGATCTTTTGCAGCTACGATAACGATATCGCAATTAACACCATTGGATATAAAGGTCTTGGAACCGTTGATGACCACGTCGTCTCCATCTTCAACAGCAGTCATTTCCATTGATGCCACATCGCTGCCTGCACCGGGTTCAGTCATGGCAATGGCTGAGATACAATCACCTGAAGCACATCCGGGCAGGTATTTATGTTTGATCTCTTCCGAGCCAAAAGTTGATATATAAGGGACAACAATGTCACTATGCAGGGGGGCCATAATTCCCATATGCTCTGTTTTCACCAACTCTTCTGCAATGATGACTGAATGAAGAAAATCTCCTCCGGGACCGCCATATTCTTTTGGTACTTCGGTGCATAAAAAACCGTTTTCCCCCATCTGCTTCCATTTACTTTTTGGAACGATGTGTTCGGCTTCCCATTGATCAACAAAGGGCGTAAGCTCCTCTTTGCAAAATTTCTCAAATCGTTCTCGGAACCGGTGGTGGTCTTCTGTATAATTTAAGATTGTCATTCTGACTCCAGCTGAATTAGTTTTTCCCGACGATACCGGCCGCGATAATATCTTTTTGAATGTGATTATTGCCCGAGCTGTTTTCGATCATTCGAGCATCCCTGTAAAAACGTTCAACTTCATATTCGGTCATATAACCGTATCCGCCAAACATTTGAATGGCATGGTTGCATGCATTAACAGCTGTTTGGGCGGCTGTCATTTTTGCCATTGAACACAGCTTGGAATCGGTTTTTCCATTGTCCCGGATCCAAGCTGCCTTATAGGTTATTATCCGGGACAGTTCAATCTGGGTTGCCATTTCAGCAATCTTATGACGAGTCACTTGAAAATCGATAATCCGGCGGTTAAACTGGACCCTGCCCTTGGTGTATTCGAGGGTTCGATCCAAGGCTCCTGCAGCAATGCCGACCGCCTGGGCTGCGTCCATGATTCTACTGTCGTCAAAATAGCGCTGTATATAATCTGTCCCTTTTCCTATTTTTCCAATCAGGTTGGAGGCCGGAACCCGGACATTTTCAAATATCAGGTCTGCGGTATTCACCATATTTCCACCCAGATTTTTGCCACAATCCACAACCTTGATTCCGGGAGAATCTGCTTCAACCAGTATCAGGCTTCTGCCTTTATCTGCAGGCTCAACTGAAAGATCCGTCTGGCATAACAGGATGTAGTAGTTTGCCGCCCCTCCGTTTATAACGTAGGTTTTTTCCCCGTTAATCACCCATTTGCCATTCTGTTCAACAGCTGATGTTTGAAGTGCTAACGGTATTGCACCTAATTGGGTTTCAGAAAAGGCAGCACCGGAAAGGGCTTTTCCTTCGGCGATCTGAGGTAAAACCCTCGATTTGATCTCATCAGATGCAAAAAGAGCCAGGCATTCTGATGCAAACCCCGCATGAGAAATAGCATACCCCAAGGCTGAATCCTGGTGGCAGAGCTCTTCTGTGATCAACACATTTTCCAATAACCCAAGTCCGCCTCCGCCATGGTCTTCGGGGTAGTGAATGCCAATAAAACCGAGATCTGCCGCTTTTTCCCACACCTGAATAGGAAAGGTCCGGCTTTTCTCTAATTCATAAGCCAAATCCTTATCAAATTCCCCCTTTGCAAAGTCCCTGGCGGCTTTTACGATCTGCTTTTGTGATTTACTTAACTCAAACATAATGATCTCCCAGAATAACCTTTATAATTCCTGACACTTGCAGCAAAAAAATGCCCCTTTACAAAAAAGCCCCTCAATCAATAAATCTTTTATTTAGATGAAACCAAACATATTTAGCTCTAACCGGAGCGTATCAATTTCGTTTTTTGTGCCCTTTGGCTAAAAACGCCTTAACCCGTTTCTTATGCTCCGGGGACTGGAGGGCTACTGTCTGATGCACTGCCTCCCAGTTCATGGCTTCATTCAGGGACATGTCGAAGCTCTTGTTAAGTCCCTCCTTGATCAGTGACATGGCAAGGCAAGGTTTCTTTGCCAGCTCAATAGCCAGGGATTCCACTGCTAAATCGAGATCTTCATCTGCTGTTGATTTGTATATCAACCCAAGCGACTCAGCCTCTCGTCCCTTGACTACGTCTCCAAGCATGGCAAGCTCTCTGGCTTTGACCATACCGACAAGTCGGGGCAGAAGGAAAGTGCCACCACCGTCTAATATGGCACCGAGGTTGATAAATACCTGGCAAAACTGGGCATCATGAGAAGCCAGTACAAAGTCCCCATTTAATGCGATATTGACCCCGACAACATATGCAACCCCTCTCACTTTACTGATAATCGGCTGGGGCAACCCCCTCATCGTTATAACCAGATTTGTGACCCGTTTCATGTCCTGGAGAAAAACATCCGGCTTGTGTTTTTCATTCAGCAGGCTCATGCTTCCGCCTGAAGAGAAGTCAATACCACTGGTTTTACCAGTGGTATTGACCTGCTGAATAATCTCCGCAACCGGCATAACCGCCGTGTCAAGTCCAACAATCTGGCCCGCTCCTACCAATTGGCTGTCTGCGTCGATTTCTTGGTTGAGATCGGTGGCTAAGTCCCAGAGCGGCTCGTGCCCTATGATGCTGCTGGATTTTTTATTCTTCCAGAATCGCGCACTGAAATTCTTAAAAGAAACAGAAACCGTGTCTGTGTCCTTGGCATTTAAAAGCGCCTTCTTAATGTCTATATGGACCGGAGACTCGTCACTGGTTAGAAACCGGGTTCCCATCAATACACCTTCTGCTCCCAAAGCCATCGCTGCGGCCATGCTCCGCCCATCCCCAATACCTCCGGCGGCGATGACCGGAATAGAGATCGCATCAACGACCATTGGGACTAACGGTAGCGTGGCAACAGCCTCTAATGAATTGAGGCCGCCGGACTCATATCCTTTGGTGATTACGGCATCAAGACCCTGTGCTTCAGCCCTCTTTGCCTGGGATACATCAGCAACAACCTGGAATACTTTGACTCCGACCGATTTTAACTGCTCCAGATTTTTTTCAGGATTTCCCGCGGAAGAGATGATGAACCCGATTTCTTCCTCCAGTAACACCTGGAAGATCTCGATTGAATTCGGCACCGTCCAGGCAATATTGACAGCAAAGGGGGCGTCTGTTTGCTGCCTGACTTGTCGAATCTGCTGCCGTAAATCATCGATCTGCATACCGGCAGAAGCAAGACAACCCAAACCACCCGCTTGTGAAAAGGCAGATACAATCGGAGCCATAGATATTTTCATCATTGGCTCCAAGAGAAGTGGATACGTGATGCCGCACAGCTGACAAATTTTCGAGTTAAAAACCATTTACCTGCTCGAATATAGACTTGTTACACCAATCCAGCCCTGAAAAGACTGGATTTAAGCCCTTTCATCAGTTGATCGTTTCTGCAACTGCATTACCCAGAACAACCTTTCCATCTTGATTGGTTGTTCGAATAATGTATTTTCCAACATCAGTTTTCCAACCTTCTGTTTTTAGAGTGTCTCCCGGAAAGACAACGTTCATGAAACGGACGGAAAACGACTTCAGTTTGGACGGATCGCTACCGCATATTTCATGCACCAGGGCCTTGCCTGCGATCCCGAAACTACACAGTCCGTGCAGAATCGGCTTGTCAAAGCCCCCTTTCTTCGCAAATGCAGGATCGATGTGCAATGGGTTTTTATCGCCACTGAGACGGTACAAGGCGGCCTGATCTACGCTGGTTTTTTGTTCCACACTGAAATCCGGCACTTTTCCTTCCGGAGGGTCTATCTTTTCAGTCTTAGGCCCCCGGTCACCACCGAAGTTCCCGCCACTGCGATCTATAATCACGGCTCTGTTCTCAAATACAACGTCACCGCTTGCATCGCGACTTTCAAGACTCAAATTAACAATCGCACCGCTATCCCCCTTGTCATAGATTGAATCACATTTCAGAGAGGTGTTAATCGTGCCCGATGTTGCTATCGGTTTGTGCAGGATAATTTTCTGCTCACCGTGCAGAACTGTATACATGTTCAGATTGGCTTTCGGAACAAATGCATTAAGTAAAGCCGGCAGGAACGGTACCACTGCGAATGTGGGAAATGCTTTAAGGTTTTTCTCATACACAAAATCGAGCTCCCCCACACCTGCTCCGAGGCCCAGGGCGTATAAGATCAAAGTATCCGGGTCATAACTGAAAGCCGGGGTTTCTAGCGATTTTCCGATAACATCTAAATTGATGGCCATGGTTGCTTCCTCTCTAAATTTGAGAATTAAGATTACATTGAAAATCCGCCACCACAAATTAAGACCTGGCCCGAAACATAGTCGGACAGGGGTGACGCAAATATCATAATTGATTTTGCAGCTTCTTCTACTGTCCCGGCTCTTCCCATGGGAATCATCTGAATGAAAGCGTTTCTCTGCTTTTCCGGTACGCCCACCGCAATTTTTTGCCCTTCTGACTCAACTGTTATCCCCTTTTCTTTATCCTGTGTTAAGCGTGTATCGATAAACCCGAAAGCCACACAATTGGCCTGTACGTTGTACCTCGCCCACTCTTTGCTCATTGTCTTTGTCAGCCCGATGATTCCCGATTTTGCAGCGGAGTAATTGGCCTGTCCCAGGTTGCCCCCGACACCGGCAACAGACGATATGTTGATTATTTTTCTGGAAACGGCTGCACCGTTTTGTGTTATCTCTTCCTTGGCGGCATCACAAAAAAGCGGTTTGGCAGCTTGTATGATGCGAAAGGGTGCTTTCAGATGAATATCCAGGATCTTGTCCCACTGCTCCTCAGTCATTTTGTGAATCAGACTGTCCCATGTGAAACCTGCATTGTTGACAAGGATGTGCAATGCCCCAAAATTATCCGAAGCGGCCTTCACAATCCCCTGCGCAAAGTTGGGGCTTGTAACATCACCAATATAAGCGAATGCCTCGCCCCCACTCTTCTTGATTTCTGCCACTGTCTCCTCTGCTGGTTCAGCATCAATGTCACTGACCACAACCTTGGCGCCTTGTGCCGCAAACAATTCTGCTGTCGCTCGACCTATTCCCCTGCCGGAACCGGTTATAATCGCTACCCTGTCTTTCAACATGTTTTCCATTTGTCTATCCTCTGATTGTTTGATTTGAAACAAAAAACAGGATGTAAATAAAATTTACTAATTTTTGATCTGGCAAAGGCCCTTCGGAGACCAAAAAAGGAGTCAAAATTGCAAGTAAGTAAATTTAACTTACATCCTTGCTCGTAGTTGTTCCTATGGAGAAAAATTAAAACTCATGTTCAACTCCACAACCTACTTGAAAAAGTTTCGTGTCCTAGTTTATACGCATATTTATCATTCCAAAAATCACCCTTTTAGTTTTCTCAAATTAGCAACGCCATCGAACAGGGTATCACAGAATATTTCCTGCAGCTTATCAACATCAATAGGTTCATCAAAAATAATTGCAGGCAGTAGAAGATGTTCAATGGTTCCCAGGACAATTTGCCGGAAGTGTTGAGGCGAAACATTTGGCTGGAGTTCACCATTGTCAATTCCTTCCTGAACAATAGTGGAGATCAAATTAGCATAGATTTTAACCGTTTGGTATGTTTCACTTTCAAAATAATCTTTGTGGGCCCGGACTTCAAGCAAGAGAATTTTAGCTGAAACTCTGTCTCGATCGTAAAAGTTGATTGTACTCCATGCCAGCTTCCTCAGCTTTTCCAGCACCGATTTTAGTCCTTTTAGCTCAATTGTGAGTTGATTTATAAACGTTTGCAAATATCTGGTCAGCACACCATGTAGCAGGCCCCGTTTATTACCAAAATATCGATAGATTAAGGCTTCATTAACACTAGAGTGCTTTGCGATCTCAGATACCGTGATAGAACCGAAGTCCTTTGTTAAAAGGAGATCTCTCAGTGCCGATGCCAGTTTCTCGCGTCCTGGAGGTGATGTATTTCTGAATTTCGAGGAATCCGTCACTGGCTTGCCTTTCATGTCTCTTTGTTTCATTCTGATGATTTTGGTTAAGTGAGGGACTTGTTCCATATAGTTGAGCTGCCGGTAAAGTAAAAATTACTTACACCTAGGTTTTTGTCAAGTCTTTTTTTCAAATATTCTTCTGATGCTGAAAACAGGTGAGGTGAATTCGCTTTTTGCAGGTCAAGTAGAAATGAACCGGATTTGCATTCTCGTCACCAATATTAGGGTGTTTTTGAGTAAATTAGCGGCTTAAAAAGAGTTACCAGGATGTTATCAGGCAGGAATTATCTTTCTCCCCTGTTTTTTATACTCGAAACAGACTCAACCGCTCTTCGCAATCACCCTCATGACACGGGAAGTGTTACACAACAATTTCCGGTTGACGGGTACGGTCCATCCGGCATCGTCGATGGGGATCCACACAATCTTCGGGGCGTCGGTCTTCGGTGGCAGGTCCCGGGCGGTTTCCCGTGTGGTCAAAAAAGTAAAATCAGCGCAAAGCTTTAATATAAGACGATTTACAGAAGGATTTGCTTCAAAATCCCGTCCATGACCATCACGCCGCCTCCCGATGGTAGTACTTCAGCACACCTCCCAGGCGCGACCGGCAGTCAATTTCACCCTTTCGATTCCCAGGATCACAATTGGCAATTGGAAATAGCAAACAATTTTCCTTGCCTTGATGGTTTCTTTCCTGATGATAATGGATTGTGTACTCTTTCAGAGCCAGCAGCAAACTTTTCTCTCCGAAGAAAATCAGCCCAGAAATGCATTCAGACTTGATGGATAAAACCCATCTCTCAGCGAATGCATTCAAATTCGGGCTCCGGATAGGCAACTTCAATGGCTCCACTCCGCCGGATTTAATTATGGAGCAAAAGGAGCTGCAGAATTTGGAGTCTCTATCGTGAATCAAATATCGACAACCTGACAAAATGCCCCAATCTGCCATTGTCCAATTTCGTGCTATCTGCTTCATCCAGTCTTCATTGGGATTCGGTGTAACGCCAGCGATATAAATCTTCCGACTGGCAAGGTGGATGAAGAACAAAACGTAATAGGTGATCAAACCAACTGGAGTAATGACTCAGCGGTGAAAAAGTCACAAGCGGCCAAGACATTTTGATGTTTCTTGATGAACGTTGCCCAAGTTGTATCTTGGTTTCTGTCTTGTGCTGGAGGAATGCCGTTGCGTTTCAACACATTTCCCACGGTCTGGTCACTTACTGAATATCCCAAGTTGGAAAGTGCTCCCACAATACGATCATATCCCCAGCCAGGGTTCTCTTCGGCAAACTGGAGGATGAGGTGCTCAAGTTCAAGACTAATCGGTGGCCTGCCAAATGTCTTTCGATAAGAAGATCCGTCGAACTTCTTTGCCACCAGTCTTCTAAACCATTTTAGAATCGTCTCCGGTTTAACAATACAGGAAATCTCTTTTAAAGCCTTAAGTCCCATTCGTTTGCCAATCTTGGCCAATTGAATACGTTCTCTATTGTTAAATTGCACTGGCTTATTGAGTTTCGATTTCAGGATTTTGTTTTCAGCTGCCAGATATTCGTTCCTGATTAGCAATTCTTCGTCAACATGACCACCCACCAGTAGAGTAGAACCTCGGTGCTTGATTTTAGGCAGGGGAAGTGGCAGTTCGCCTGTGGTTTTCACCATCGCACAGGTGCCTTAATCCTTACCGTGACCAATTCCCTTAGCCCCCTCGTCGAACCGTAAGTCGAGTTTTCCCCGTTACGGCTCTCCAACGACTTTCACCAGTAGCTTATCAATTACCGTTGTCGTAGAAATACTTTAATCAACCAAACCGAATCAAACCCAGTCGGAAAAGTTGATAACCGGAGATCCTCCGAAGACCTCTTGTTTGATCATTGTATTTCCGCTTCAAGAATATGCGAAGACGATTAAAGACAAAACCATTCAGTACCAGAAGACGTTTCCTTTGACTTGCAGGGACACTATGATAATTGTTCCACCCACGGATCATCGGATTCAATTCTTTAATGATCTCCTCCAAAGATAGGCTATAACGACCACCTATCACTTGACGAATGCGCTCTCTGATCCGTTTCATAGATTTATTAGACGGCCAGAGTCGGCATGAATGGGTTAGCCGAGATCCCTTTTTCTTGACCGGGCTGAGACGAAAATGCATCCCTAAAAAGTCAAAACCATTGGCAACATGAACTATCCGTGTTTTCGTCGGGTGCAGGGTCAGCTTAAGACGAGACAGCATCTCCTTTACCCGCTTCAAAACGGTCTTGCCGTTACGCTTCAACAGGACAACAAAATCATCACAATACCGAACCAAGAGTCCAGGAATTCCGGATTGCTGGAACATTTTATCGAACGAATGCAAATAGATATTCGCCAATAATGGCGAAATCACAGAACCCTGGGGCGTTCCCAATCCATTAGAGGCTAAGAATCTGCCATCCTCCATCACCCCCGATTCCAACCAGCTTTCGATCAGACCTAGGAGATGGGGATCACTAATTCTCTTGCGAACCAGTTTCATGAGAAGTGCCTAGTTAATCGTATCGAAATATCCCTTGATATCCGCATCTATCACAACTTTATAGCCTTCAAAGGTGATCTTGCGTCGAATAAATTCGATCGCCTGGTGAGTGTTTTTCCCCGGGCGAAAGCCGTAAGAGCAGTCTAGAAAATTACTCTCAAATATCGGTTCAATCACAAGTTTTACCGCCATCTGGACCACGCGATCGCGAATGACAGGAATTCCCAAGGGTCTCTTTTCAAAGGCACCAGGTTTTTCGATGTAACAGCGAAGGACTGGGCAGGGTTTATAGTCATGACACCACAGGTCCTGACGTAATTCCTCCAGGAAACGGGTTATGCCTATCTCCTGCTCAATATACTCGATGTTCTCTCCGTCGATACCGGCAGCACCTTTGTTCGATCTGACCCTTTTCCAAGCCTCATATAGAACATCTTCTCGGTACACCTTGTCATACAGTGCTCCGAATTTTCTCAAAAGCGATTGTTTCGCTAGATGGTAAAGTTTAGATTGCAAGTCAGGCACTTTACTGCGCATCTTAATAGCCATAGGCACTCATGCTTCCTGAATCGTTAATCGATAGGAACGGAATCCCGCTCCGGCATACATCTAAACATAATCGAGGTATGGCCTCTCGCTCAAGGGAAGTTATGTTGTCTTCCCCGTCATCACTTCAGGGCCACTCCGACTTCCCTACGCCCATCACAAAGATCTTGCCGGTTTCATCCGACTTGATTCGGCTTACCACGATCGGAGACCGTGGAGACGCAAGGATCTCCGGTCCAACATCTATTTTCTTTCTCCGCATGCCATCGGCCTTACTCCGGGTCTCAAGTGAGTGCAAACGCCCTTTGCTTCCTCACCTGTAATAGCCTTCCCCCTTAGCATAGAAGGTCGGCAGGTATCCCCTCCATCGAGCGGGTTTATCCCACAATCAGACTCTCCCAGCTATTTTTGTCTGATTAGAGCTTACGAATCTGCACCGTTCGCTTTATGCTACGGCCTGCGGATTTGGTTAGCCCCCCTGACTGGGTAAGACCGTCTTATGACAGCCTGTCACGGGACATTGTCGGGGCAAGTTCAGCCTGGATGTTACCACCCAAGCCCGCCCCCAACCTACATACCCAAAAGGGCAATTGGTATGGTTGTCACCTTTCAGACAACTAGAAAATAAACTCGAAACCGCGTACATGCCAATGCTTCAACCGCTTCCATAAAGCCTCCTTCCAATGCTGCATTGCCCTAATTTTTTGAGAGAATTCGATAAAAACAGACAGCTTACCAGGACATATTGAAAAGCTCAATCTGAGCGATGGACGGAACAGGGCAATCGCATGACTTTTCCCCGCCATTACTGAGCTAGCACCATTGCTGATATTAGGGTGTCTGAGTATCATTATTTGAGTAAGCATTATCCTTTTGACGCTGATTCATGCAGAAAGGCGCAGCTCAACGAACCCGTGGGATCGCCCGTTATCATTGAGATTTTCATGCGATTGCCCTGATGGACGGAATTATTGTCTTATTTTCGGTTGTATCTTTTGTAAACAGGGGCTTTAGAGAGATTTTACTTTTTTGATAATCATTAAAAGTGTTCTTATTTATTGAGATCCGGAAGGGGGTCTGTTTTCGATCGAGAGGCACTGATAATGTTCTTGCTCGCAGATTTCAAATTGGAAAGGAGATTGCAAAGACACCTCCAGTTTTTCAAACTTTTTAAGCGACCAAACTTAAGAGTTAAAAATTAACAGGAGGTGCCAAATGAAAGCATACGCTGGAATCGATTTGCATTCAAACAACAATTTTATCGGAATCATTGACGAACAGGGCCAGAGGCTTTTTAGCAAACGCCTGGTCAACGAGCCTGATCGTGTCATCGAAGCACTAAATCCGTATAAAAAAGATCTGGCTGGAATTATCATTGAATCTACCTACAACTGGTATTGGCTGGTGGATGCATTGGAGGCTCAAGGTTACAGGGTTCATTTAGCAAATCCCAGCGCGATTAAGCAGTATGAGGGGCTGAAATACACTGATGATCAATGGCATTCGTTTTGGTTGGCCGAGATGAAGCGCTTGAAGATCCTGCCTGAAGGATACATTTACCCAAAGGAGCAACGCCCAACTCGGGATTTACTGCGACGTCGGATCTTGTTTGTGAAGCATCGGACTGCTCATACACTAAGTCTGAAAAGTATGATCGCCAGAAATCTGGGGATAACACTTGGTGGCAAGGTGGTACAGCGACTGAAGAATACCGATGTTGCTGACATGTTCACATCACCGGATCTTTACCTAACCGCTAAACACCATATTTCAGCGATTAGTAGCCTTGGTAAGATCATTAAAGAGATAGAGAAGGAAGTAAAATCCAAGGTGGAACTCAAGGAAGAATTCAAGATGCTGCTTACCATGCCTGGTATCGGTGATGTGCTTGGAGTAACTATTATGCTGGAAGTAGGAGACATCACCAGGTTTCCCAAAGTTGGCAACTATTCCTCCTATTGCCGCTGTGTGGGCACTAAGAGGATGTCCAACAACAAGAAGAAAGGCGTGGGCAATCGAAAAAACGGGAATCGGTACCTGAGTTGGGCCTACGCTGAAGCAGCTACCTTTGCTATCAGGTTTTGCCCTGCAGCGCAGAAGTATCATCAACGAAAAAAAGCTAAAACAAATGGCTTTGTTGCTACCAAAGCATTGAGTAACAAAATTGCCAGGGCTACCTATTACATGATGCGCGATCAGATTCCTTTTGATGTTAAAAAACTTTTTTCTTGAGCATCTTGTGTGCAGCGGTAAACCGGACTGTAGGGTTGGTAATAAGCCGATTATTTTGATTGGAACCCGCCGCACATTCTTTTGAACAGAACTTGTGCGGCGGGGAACCGGATCGTGTGGTTGGTATAAAGCCGTCTTTTTTTGATTGGAAACTGCCGCATATATGTCATCAGTTAAAAATTTTGAAGTGGAGATTATAAGGTACTTTTAACAACCAGATAATAAAACAAGGAGGATCCAAGATAGTTACACTTAATCAATAACTGGAATGTTTTTACAAGAATTCGGTTCGCCCATGTCATGAACCGGAAAAGGGTTGGCTAATAACCAAAAATTTTGTGACATACCCATTGGACATGGCATGGAACTGAAGGCTTTCTGGGAATCATTACGATTCAAGGGCAGTGTTTTAAGTATGTAGTTCAATTCACATAAAACACAAACGCCTTAAACCCGATGGATGACTGGTGCGGATCAATGCCTGTTTTTCCAAATTCGATAGACAGGCATTCTGATTGAGCAAAGAGATAGAAATAACAGGTGCGGATTGGGCGTAAAAACAACGTTAGTGGAAATGTAGAGATAAAGCCAAGCGAAAAAACAACCATTTTTTGCGGGGAGGAGTGTGTTTATTGTTGACTTACACTTTAATGGATGACCACACGACCAAAAAACTGCCTGTAAAATTACACATTTTGGAAAATGAGATCCTTTGAAGTTCAGCTGAGACATTCTGCTTCCTTTGCAAATTTAAAAACACTATCAATTCTCAGCTTCAATGTAAAACGGATTTTTGCGACAGAACCCAAGATTATTCAACCGGCAGCTGCACCAAAGACCTTGGAGAATCCAAAGAGAGGAGCGGACTCTCCGCCACGACATCTTAACCCGCCTTAACATCACCCCCGTCCTTGAAGTGCTCCCCTTTCCGAGATTACAGATCCAGTGCTGCTACCAGTTTTGCGTAGTGGTAGTCGGTATCACCCATCACATATTCAAACGCTTTGGCGCGTCGGTAGAACAGCCCGATGTTAAACTCCCGGGTGGTGCCGATACCACCGTGGATCTGGACGGATCGCTCGGTGATGAACTTGAACTTTTCATTGACCTGGGCTTTCAGAGCGGAAATTTCCGTGGCAACATCCATCCCTTCGTCAATCATCCAGCAAACCTTATGGTAGTAGTAGAGGCTGGTATCGTAGGCCAGCAGCATATCGGCCATATAGTGCTGAATGGCCTGGAATCCGCCAATGGGAGTGCTGTATTGTTCCCGTTGCTTGGCGTATTCCTTCGTCATATCAATGGCCTCAGCACAACCACCCAGCATCTCCGCACATTTGGCAAGGGTCGCCCGGGCTTCGATTTTTTTCAGGATCTTCCAGCCTTCCCCAATCTTTCCGATCAGATTGGCTTCCGCCACTGCCACATCCTTGAATACGAGTCGGCAGAGGTTGTCTTTACCGATACTGGACAGTTTCGTGCAGGTAATACCCGGGTCCCCGGCATCCACCAGAAACAGTGTTACCCCGCTGCCAGCAACGCGGGCAGCAACGATCAACTGGTTGGCGATATTGGCGTCCATGGCAAACATCTTGACCCCGTTCAGCACAAATCCACCGTTGCTTTTCAACGCCGGCATGTTGATGCCGGACTCCAGGTAGCTGCCCTCCTCCTCCAGTTGTGCCAGTGACATGATCCGTTTTCCGGCGGCAATTTCGGGCAGCAGCGCTTCTTTCTGTTTTTCCGATCCGCCTTCAACCAGGATCAGTCCGCACTGGATGACAGTTGAGAAAAAGGGCGAAATAAAGGCCTTCTTACCCATCTCCTCCATGATAATGGCCACGTCACCAAAGGGGTCTCCCAGGCCACCGTAAGCTTCCGGAAAATACAGCTCCATCCAGCCCAGTTTCGCCATTTTCTTCCACATGCTGCTCGAGTAACCCGCCTCACTATCTTCAATCTCCCGCACTTCATCAAAGGGACACTCCTTGGCCAGAAACTCTTCCACGGACTTGCGAAGCATACTCTGTTCTTTTGTATAATCAAGATCCATTGTTCTTCTCCATCAATTATGCAGTTGTTCGTTGGTTATTTTCGCTTTAATCATTCAGGGTTCGTAACTATTCACCGTTTTATCAGCCATTGGAACAGGGTTATTTGAACTTCAGCCGTGGCAGTCCAAGGCCGGTCCAGGCAATCAGGTTCCGCTGGATTTCGTTGGTTCCGGCGAATATGGTTGCTCCTTTACTGAATTGATAGAGATCGACCATGCTGCCGCCAATGGGGGCAAATTCTCCATGATCCAGTTGACCGTAGGGCCCCATGATTTCAGTTGCATAATTGGAGAGCTGCTGTGCCAGTTCGGTGGAAAACAGTTTGGACTCTGAGGCGGCTGTAATCAGCGACATGAAGTCCTGCTTCTGGTGCAGGTCAGCTATCTTATAGGCCAGGGTCTTACCCACCTCCGAACCGATGAACAAATCCACGATCTTGCGTCGGGCCGTGGGATCCTGGGAAATCGGCTGCCCGTTTCGCTGGGTGGTTTTGGCATATTGAATCAGGTCTTCCAGCATACGCTTGGCGCCTGAAAATCCGCCCGCCCCGCTTCTCTCAAAATTCATCGTCTGCCGGGTCAGGTTCCACCCCTCCCCTTCAACGCCAATCAAATCCCTGGCCGGGATGCGGACATCCTTGAAAAATACTTCGTTGTACAAATGCTTACCATCCATGTACAGGAGGGGTCGAACCTCGATCCCCGGCAGATCCATGCGCAGGTGGAAAACAGACAGCCCCTTGCCTCTCTTGGAATCCGGGTCCGTGCGGGCCAGCAGAAACAGGTATTCAGCCTTGTGCCCGCCGGTGGTCCAGGTTTTCTGGCCGTTCACCACAAAATGGTCACCATCCCGCAGGGCGGTGGTGGTCAGTGAGGCCAGGTCGGAACCGGCATCCGGCTCACTCCAGCCCTGGCAATAAAAAGCCTCCCCCTTTGCAATGGGGGGCAATAACCGCTGCTTCTGCTCTTCGGTAGCTCCGGCCAGCAGGGTGGGCGCAAACATCCCCACAGCAAATCCGCATACGCCGGGCGCCCCATAGTATCCCCTGACATCGTCAAAAATCACCTGCTCCATAATGGTCGCTTCCAGTCCGCCGTATTCTTTCGGCCAGCCCAGCGACAGCCATTTCCGCTCGCCCAGTTTCCGGGCCATGGTCTTATGGAATTCAAACCCCTCATCCGAGTTGTAGATGCCCTCCAAACCCCCGTTTTCGAACTCCGGTGGGGCATTCTTCATTTCCGCTGCAAAGAATGTCTCAAATTCCTTCTTTAATGCTTCTTCCTTTTCAGTCAATTTAAAATCCATCTCCTCTCTCCATTTTTGGATTTATTGTTCGTGGTCTGCACCCGGTGAAACATTCAGTCGCTCTGAACGGCAGTGATGACACCGAAGCCATTGCCTTGATCGGTATCACTCCGTGCTCAATGACTTTGACCCGATGGCATGACGGTTTTATTCCCCTTTGTATTCAGGGGCTCTCTTCTCTTTGAACGCCCGTGGTCCCTCCTGGGCATCCTTGGACATGAAAACCGGCATCGCAATTTCAAGCTCCTGTTTGAGGGCTTCCTTCACGGGAACCCCCATATTGGCCTGTACTGCCTGTTTAATCGCTTTCACGGCCAGGGGTCCGTTGGCGGCGATCACCCTGGCTGTTTTTTCCGCCTCTGCCAGAACCTGGTCACGGGGAACAATACGATTGATAAATCCTGCAGCCAGCGCTTCTTCCGCCGAGATCAATTCCCCGGTCAGCAGCATTTCCATTGCCCTGGCATAGGGAAACTGCCGGGGAAGATGAACCGACGACCCTCCCATCGGGAATATCGCCCACTTGACCTCCTGCAGGCCAAATTTTGCTTCAGGACAGGCAATCCGAATATCGGTTGAATACAGAAATTCAAGCCCGCCCGCAATGGCATGACCATTAATGGCTGCCACAACCGGCTTGAGAAGGCTGAAATCCCGCAGGATCGCCACGTTCATCAACTCCGGATTCTGCTGAACCCTGCGGTCCGCCTCCGTTTCTGCCTTGCGGGCACCGGTCATCAGGGGTATCAGTCGCCCTAGATCCACACCCGCACAAAAAGCCTGGTCTCCGGCACCCGTCAGGATGGCGCACCGCAAACCATTATCCTCCCGGTACTCCTTCCAGACCTCGGACAGCTGCACCAGCATCTCCGGGTCAAACGAGTTCCTGGCATCCGGACGATTCAAGGTAATATAGGCTATTCCACCCTTTTGTCAAAAATCAGGGACATCGTCTCTCTCCTTCTCTGTGTTCTTCTTTCAGCAGCGACTCTGAAACTGTTTCATTTATTGAACTTGATTCAATTCGAATAAAAACTATGCCTTTTTAACCTGAAAGTCAAACGGTTCTGTCGCAAAAAAATCATACGGACAGATTTTCTTTCAATTTAATCTGATTATGTCGCCAAATAGCGTTGGTGCATGAATCGACAGATCTTCATATATCAACTATATTACCCTTCATTTGATCTAACAGAAATGAAGGGATGTGGCAATGCCGTATAAACATAACCAGGATAGAAGGCATAAATTTGAAAAAGCTCGTTACAACGTAAAGAAATGGCCCGAGTATGATCAAGCATTGAAAAACCGTGGTACTTTAACCATTTGGCTCACGGATGAT
>Ga0180009_10003120_pt1 | contig 19076 bp, 11 predicted proteins | sample OS_PC_MetaG_FD_123537 | JGI IMG/M metagenome (GOLD analysis project Ga0180009, IMG submission 123537) | Groundwater microbial communities from the Aspo Hard Rock Laboratory (HRL) deep subsurface site, Sweden - OS_PC_MetaG | ecosystem: Environmental > Aquatic > Deep subsurface > Groundwater...
CCCCATACTCTCTTTCAATGCTCTTTGAACTATCGATTTTAGATCTTCCCTGCAAATATCTCGCTTCATGAAAGGATCCTTTACCACCTCCCAAAAAGTCCCTCCATCTTTGAGCTCCTGCCATATTTTTGTTAGCTTACCGTTTTCAGGGACAACACCGGGCGAGGGGAAATCCTTTTCAAAGAATTCTGCGATCTCAGGACCTATCTCAGAGCCCTCGTATTCGATCCCGGCCCGGGTCAATACCGACTGCAATTCCCTGATGTTGCCTGGCCAGGAATAACTATTCAAAACTTTGAGGGCCAGCTTGTTGAGCTTTTTCCGCCGCAGTAGATTCGCGCTTTCGGCCAGCAGGTCTGGAATATCCTCGCGCCGCTCACGCAAGGGGGGAATGAGAATGGGCAGCACGTTGAGGCGGAAATAAAGGTCCTCGCGGAAAAGGTTTCCCGCGATCAGCTTCCTGAGTTCATTGTTGGTAGCGGCGACAATGCGCACGTCGGCCCGGCGTTCGACCGAGTCACCCAGGCGCGTGTAGCTCTTGGTGTCGATCAGCCGCAACAGCTTGGCTTGCGTGTCCGGGGAAAGTTCGGCGATCTCGTCCAGGAACAGGGTGCCGCCCGCAGCCTGCGCCACGAAGCCGGTAGTGTCCGACGTGGCGCCGGTGAAGCTCCCTTTGCGGTGGCCGAAGAGCTGGCTCTCAAATAAGTCCTTGGCCACTCCCGGCGTGTGCACCGAAACAAAGTCGCCCTTTTTACCTGAATACTTGTGGATCAGCTCGGCCACGCGGTTCTTCCCCACCCCGGTCTCGCCCAGGAGCAGCACCGGCTCTTCCACGATGGCATACTTGCGCACCAGCGACCGAATCCTGTCGGCTTCCCGGCTGCGCCCGGTGATTCCCTCGGGGCTTTTCTCATTTCTTTCGATCTCTTTGATCAACTGTGAAAAGATCTTGCCCAGGGTTTTCAGTTCATTGATCTCTTTTTCCCGGAACGACTCGTTGCTGCCGCTATCCAGGTAGAAAAACAGTTCCGCGGAAACGGGGAAGATCATCAATTGCTTGATGTTCAGGATCAGCGCCGACTCGCTAAAACAGTGACCGTTGAGATTGATCAGGCAATCAACCTCGGCAATTTCTTGGTTTTTTTTCAGGGCCTCCAGGCAATAGCTGCGGCAAAAGCCCTTGCCGTCAATAATGTTTCGGCCCCTGACCTCGCGGCCCTGGTGCCAGAGGATCTCGCCCTGGTCGCTGAAGATCATGAACAGCGCGACCTCTTTATCCTTGATGCAATCCCAGATACTATCTTTAATAGACTGGATCATCATCTTTCCCTCATTAAAAAAGTCGGCTCCAGATCACCGCGAACAGCTTCTCTTTTGCCTGCTTCATCCCGGATCAAATATGCAATTTTATCGAGCATGGAATACTCTCTCTCCTACTGACATTGTTTATATACAACAAATCTTTGTTGCTGGCAAGCCCCTCAGGACCGCGGTAGGACGCGCCGCAGGTAAAGGTGCAGGCGCTGCAGCAGGTCGTAGAAAACCGGGATCACGACCGGGACCAGAATGGCGGAGGCGGTCAGGCCGCCGACCATGCACAGGGCCAGGGCCGACCAGATGTCTGTCTGCCCGGCCTGGCGGAACAGGACCAGGGGCAGGGCGCCGAAAACGCCGGTGGCCGAGGTCAGGAATATCGGCCGGATGCGCTCGAAAGCCCCCTGGGCAATGGCTTGGCGGACCGGCACCCCCTGGCGGACGTAAAAGTTGATGTGGCCGACCAGGATGATGGCATTGTTGACCACCACCCCGAAGAGCAGGATCACCCCCACGTAGGCGGTGGAGTCGAAGGGAAAATCGGCGATGACGAAGGCGAAAAAAACCCCGATCAGCGCCAGCGGGATGGAGATCATGATCAGCAGGGTCTGCAGCACGCTTTCGTAGAGGATGGCGATGATCAAAAAGACCAGTGACAGCGAAAGGGCCATGGCCCAGTTGAGCTGCTGCTGCTCCTCCTTCTTCATCATGAAGCGGTTCTCCTCCTCGCTCTTGGAAAAGCCGGGCGGCAATTCCAGGTTCTTGTACACCGCCTTGTAGACCCTTTCCCCGGCCTTGTTCGAGCCCAGGTAGTCCCAGCGCACGAAGGCCACATACTCCTGGTTTTCCCGCGCGATGCCGCCCTTGACCTGCCGCTCTTCCACCGCGACCACATCGCGCAAACGGAAAGGCCGGCCGGAAGCGGAGGCGAACTCTTTGTCCAGCAGTTCCCGCAGCTCGATGCCTTCGCTCTCCTTCATGCGGATCTCGGCTTCGTATTCGCGCTCGCCGACGCGCATCCGCGGCAGGGCGCCGCGCGGAGCGATGACGGTGGAGATGAGCTGCAGCAAATAAGCCGGGTCCAGGCCGAAGTGGCGCAGGGCCGCGAAATCGGGACGCAGATTGAAGTATTTGCCGCCCGCGCCCCAGAAATAGCCTTTGTCGGTCTGGATCGACACCTCGCTGATGCGCCGGTGCAGGAGCAGGCTCTTTTTGAGCCCGTCGCAGATCTTCAACAATCGTTGAAAATCGTAGCCCTTGATCTGGACGCTGTAGGGCAAAAACGAGCCGCTGTTCGGGGAATAGTAATAGCCTTCGGGATCAAAGCCGGAAATGCCGATGCCCACGCCGGCGAGGTTCTGGGCCACGGCGATCAGTTCCTCCTTCAAGGCGTAGGGCGCCGCTGAAAATTCCAGCGCCGGCGGGAAGGTGATCTCCATGGCGGCGCTGTTTTCGTTGATGCTGGCGTTGATCTGCCGTTCATAGGTTTTTTCCAGCGCCACCCGTTCGAATTTCAGCAGGGCTTCGCGCACGTCGGCAAATTCGCTGCCCGCCGGCAGCTGCAGCCAGACGTTCAGGCTCTGCTTTTCATACCAGGAAAAAAAGCGACCGAAGCTCACTTTTTCCCTGAAAAGCAAAAAGGAGAACACTAGCACGGCGGCGACCGGCAGGATGACGAACAGGGGGTAACGCAGGAAAAAACCGTAAATCCCGTGGCGGCGGCTTTTTTTCTCGGGAGTGAAGCGGAACTCGGCGCGGGCGGCCAGGGGCGGCACCAGCGTGTAGGCCACCAGCACCGAGCAGAGCAGGGCGACAGAGATGACCTCGGCCAGGGGAAGATAATAGACGCGCAAGCGGCCCTGAAAATAGGCGAAGGAAAAGAAGACGATGATGGTGGTGAAGGTGGCGGCCAGCACCGGGACGAAGACCCGACGCGGCCCTTCCAGGGCGGCGCTTTCCCGGGACCAGCCTTTTTCCCGCAGGCGCAGGATGCTGTCGTAGACCACCACGGCATTGTCCACGAACATGCCGAATCCCAAGGCGAAGCCTGACAGGGTCAGCAGGTTGAGGGGGATGTTGAAAATATAAATGGCGGTGAAAGTGGCGAACACCGAGAAGAAGACCGAGGCGAAAATGAGCAGCGCCCCCCGCCAGTCGCGCACGGTGAGGAAAAGGATGATGAAAATAACGGCCAGGATCAGCAGGGCGATGCGCGCCAGGCCGGAGAGGCGCTTCTCCAGTTCCTCGCTTTCGTCGTTGACGATCTTGTATTGCAGCTTGTCCTTGAATGTACGGTTCAGCTCCTCCAGACTGCGGCGTATCCTCTTGGCCAGCTCCATGGTCGAGGCCTGCGGCTGCTTGTAGACGTCGACGACCACGGTGGGCTGGCCGTTGTAGCGGCCCTCTTCGCGCATCTCCTGGTAACCCATGCGCGCCTGGGCCACGTCGCCTAAATAAACGGCGCGCTCGCCGAAATATCCCACCACGACCTTTTCCAGGTCGCGTACATCCTGGGCCGGGTTGGCCAGGGCCAGGGCGATCTCCTTGCCGTGATCGCGGGCCGTCACCGAGACCACACTGTAAAAGGAGAGCGCCAGGGCCCGCAGCAGGCTGCCGGTGTCGATGCCCAGGGCTTTCATCCTTTCCATGTCGGTGCTGATGCGCACCGCCATGGGCACGCCGCCGGTGATCTCCACTCCCTGCAGCCCGGGGATGCTGCGCAGCAGCGGTGCCACTTCACGCTCCACGCGGTTGCGGGTGGTAAAAACCGAGGCGTCGCCAAACATGCTCACCGTGAAAAACGGTTTTTTCTTGAACTCGTCGGGCTCGTAGGCCAGCACCCGCGGCAGCCCCACCTGGGCGGGCAGCCTTTCCCGCAGCTTGTTCATGCGCTCCTTGAGCAGCACGTAGACGAAATCCATGTCGGCGCCGCGGGAGAATTCCACCCGCACCGTGCAGAATCCTTCGTCGCACTGCGTCTCCACTTTGGAGGTCCACTTGATGCCCATGACCTCCGCCTCGATGGGCAAGGCGATGCGCTGCAGCACCATCTCGGCCGAGGCGCCGTACCAGCCGGCGCTGATAGAAAGCGCGGGCAGCTTTTCGTCGGGCACCAGCTCGATCGAGGAGTTGTTGAGCGAATAGATCCCCAGGATCAGCACGGCGGCAAAAAGGATCATGGCCAGCACCGGCCGCTCGATCATGAATTTCATGACGTTATGGTTTGACCTTGTCGCGGGTGAACAATTCGTAGAGCACCGGGATCAGTATCAAGGTGAGAAAAGTGGAGGAAAGCAGGCTGCCGGCCACCACCACCGCCATGGGCCGCTGTAGTTCGGCGCCCACGCCGCTCATGTAGATCATGGGCAGGACCCCGAAAACGGTTGTGAAGGTGTTGAGGATGATGGGCCGCAGCCGCACCCGCGAAGCTTCCAGCAGCGAGTCGCGCACCGACATGCCTGCCTTGCGCATCTGGTTGGTATATTCCACCTTGACGATGGCGTCGTCGACCACGATGCCCACCGCCACCATCATGCCGATGCCGGAGATGACGTTGATCGACTCGCCCAGGAGCAGGAGGCCGACAAAAGCGCCGAACAGGCCCATGGGCACGGTGGACATGATGATCAGCGGGTGGATCAGGTTCTCGAACTCGGCCGCCATCACCATGTAGACCAGCAGGATGGAGAGCAGCAGGGCCACGCCGACCGAAGCGAAGGCCGCCCGGCGCTCCTCTTCTTCACCGGAGATCTGTATCCGCACGCCGCCAGGCAGGGCCATACTTTTCATGGCCCGCTGCAAACGGCCGGCGGCCTGCTGGCTTTTGCCGTTCTGCAGGTTGGCGGAGATCAGGAAATAGCGCTCCTGGGATTCCCGCGCCAGTTCCTTGATGGAGGGCACACGCTCGAAACGGATCAGCTGGGAAAGGATCAGGGATGAGCCGTTCACGGCGATGGGCATGTCCAGGATGCGCTGCAACTCCCGGTCGTCGCGGATCGGTGTGCTGACCACGATATCGTAGGATTTTTGGAATCTTTTCAAAACCGAGACCTGGTCGCCGCGCAGGGCGTTGCGGATGGTTTCGGCTATGGTTTTTTTGGGAATATGCAGCCGGTTGAGGAGTTCCTCGTTGATGCGCATGGCCAGGATGGGCTTGCCCTCCTCGTCGTTGCTGCGGACATCGACCAGTATCGGCATGGTTTTCATGACGGCCATGATGTCACTGACGGCCCGGCGGCCGTCGCCAATGCGCTCGTAATAGACCATGACCTGGAATTCATCGGCGCCGAAACGCAGGTATTCGGAAAGGGTGTTCTTTTCGGGAAAAACCGAAAATTGCGCCAGTCCCGCCGTGGCGGCCAGGATACGGCGCGCTTCCCTCATCACCTCATCGCGCTTGCCGCGGCCGCGGCATTCGATGATCCAATCCAGGCGGTTGACCGAAATGTCGGCATTCTCGACGCCCAACTGGCTGGTGGTGCCGAAACGCGAGAACACATGGGTTACCCAGGGGATTTTCTGAAACCGCGCTTCCAGGGCAGCCCCCAGGCTTTCCGTCTCTTCGTAGCCCAGACTGGGATCGCTGCCGGCGCTGATCTCAAAGCGGGCGCTGCGGGTTTGCGGCAGAAGCTCCTTTTTGAGCGGCAAATAAAAAAGCACGGTGCCGGCCAGCATGGCCAGGGAGATCCAGGCGGCGATGCGCTTGCGCTCCAGGCAGCGCAGCAGGAATTCATGGTACCAGCGAGCGAAGGCTTCATAGCCGCGGTTGAAGAGGCGGTACAGATATCCCAATCCGCGATCAAGGACCCGCACAACGACCTTTTTTACTTTGAGAATCGCCATATACAGAAAACCGAAAACAGTTTCCAGGACGAACCCCGCCACGCGCAACGGCCAGGTCAAGGCCTGATGGGACCAACCCAGGATCTTGGCGCCGCCGCCATCGGCAGCGTCCGCCGCTTTTACGCTTTGCTTTTTTTGCGGGGAAAACACCCGGAAAAGGGCGGGCAGCAGCGTGACGGTGACGATCAGGGCGGCCACCAGGGCGAAGGAAATGGTCAGCGATTGGTCGCGGAACAGGCGGCCGGTGATGCCGTAAATGTAGATGACGGGCAGAAAGATGACGATGGTGGTCAGGGAGGAGCCCAGCAGGGCCGGAAAGAGCTCCCTGGTGGCCAGGATGGCCGACTTTTCAGCATCCTCGCGGAAGCTGAAGCGGTACATGTTCTCGATGACCACGATGGCGTTGTCCATGAAAATGCCGATGCCCAGCGCCAGGCCGCCCAACGACATGATGTTGAGGTTGACGCCGGCAAAGAACATGAGGACGAAGGTCGCCAGCACCGATATGGGCGAGACGATGGCGATCAGGATGGGATCGCGCCAGTTCTGGAAAAAAATCAGCAGCACAAAAAAGGCCAGCAGCCCTCCTTGCACCAGGGCTTGTTTGAGGTTGGATATGGCCGATACGATCAGACCCGATTCCTCGGCCACGGTGACGAAATGCAGTTCCGGAAACTCCTTTTCCATTTGACGAAAGGCTTTATGTACCTGGGCCGTGGCCGTAACCGTATTGCCCGCAGCTTCCTTATAGATCATCAGGGCAATGGCCGGCTGCCGGTCCAGGCGGATCTCGCCCTGCTTGATCTTTTCCGTAAAGCGCACTTGGGCCACGTCTCCGATCAAAATATGGCCGGCTGTCAAGGCGCGCAGCGGGATTTTTTCGATCTCGGCAGGTTCCTGGATCTCGCCCTCGACCTTGACCACGAAGCGGATGTTGTCCTTCTTGACCGTGCCGCCCAGGACCTGCTGGTTCCAATTGCGGATGGCCTCGGCCACCTCCTGGTAACTGATATTGAAAAGCGTCATCTTTTCCGGCAGCACCGAGACCACGACTTCTCTTTCGCCGCTGCCCTGCACGTCCACCCGCGACACGCCGTCCAATTGTTCCAAGCGAGGTTTGATCAGGAGTTCCGCGGTTTCACGCATAGCGGCCAGGCTCTCGCGGCCGGCGGCCGGCCGCCGCGTTTCGACCACGGCAATGACGATGGGTTTGGAGGCGGGGTCCATCTCGATGATGCGCGGGGTTGGGCAATCGCCGGGCAGCAGGCTGCGCGCCTCCTCCACTTTTTCCTTGGTGTGCAGCAGGGCGAAATTCATGTCCGTGCCCCAGTGAAATTCCAAAGAGACCAGGGAGATGCCCTCGCGTGAAACCGATGAGACGCGCTTGACACCGGGGATGGGCGCAAAAACCGATTCCAGGTTGGCGGTGATGAGCTTTTCGATCTCTTCGGGCGAGGCGCCGGCATATTCGCTCAACACCGCCAGCTTGGGAAAGCTCAGGTCGGGCAGCAGGTCGATGGAGAGATTGCGCAGGGAAATGATTCCCAGCAACACCACGCCGGCAAAAATCATGACCGTCGCCACCGGGCGTTTGACCGCTGTTTCGGTTAATTTCATTGTTCTCTCTTTGGCTAGGGCTTGTCGCTTGCCGCTGAAGCCGGGTGGCTCTATTCGATGATCTTGACTTTCGCCTGGTGGGCCAGGGTCAACTGTCCTTCGATCACCACCCGGTCGCCCGCGCTCAATTCGCCGGCTTTGACTTCGATCTCTTCTTCGTTGCCGGCACCGGCTTCCAGGTACTTCCATAAGGCCATATCGTTCTCCACGATGAAGACCAGGGTGCGATTGGAGCGCACCAGCATGGACTGGCGGGGGATCTTCAATACGTTTTTGACGGTTTCATATTCGATGTCGGCCTCGGCGTTGAGCCCGGAGCGCACGTCGCCGGGATTGACAAAACCGATGAACACGGTACCGGTCTTTTTTTCACGGTCAATCTCCGGGGACAGCGCCGTGACCCGGCCATAAAGCGGCCGGCCGGGATCACTGATAAAACGGATGCGCACCCTCTGGCCGACCTTGACCTTGGCGATCTCGGTTTCCAGGACAAAGGCCTTGAGGAAAACCGAAGCGAGGTTGACGATGCTGAAAACCTCGCTCCCGGCAGCGAGGCGTTCGCCGACCGCTGCCTTCAAGACCGCGATGGTGCCGGAGAAAGGGGCGCGCATCACGGTGCGTTCCAGGTCGAGGCGGGCCTTTTCCAGTTCGACCTCGCTGCCGGTGAGGCCCGAAACACAGCGCTTGACCTCGTCCTGCAGGGTGCCGCTTTCGATCATCCCGGCCAACAGGAGATCCTCGGTCTTTTCCATTTCGTCCTTGGAAATCAGGCCCTTTTTGAATTTTTTCAGGGCCGCCTCGTATTGCTGCTTCTTTTCTTCCATGGCGCCGGCCCTTGTGCCGTCGCCCGTGACCAATATTTTATATTGTGACAGGAATTTCGAGTACGCTTCCAGGCGGACGGCTTCGGCCCGGCGCAAGGCCAGTTCGCTTTCGCGGCTCTCCAGTTGGATGATGGGCTCGCCGGCAGCAACGCGGTCGCCTTCGTGGCGGAAGATTTTTCTCACCACGCCGCCGACCTCATTCTTGACCACGGCCCGTTCACGGGCCTCGGTCTCGGCCGTCAGCGCCAGACGCAAGGGCAGATCGCCGCGCCTGAGCGCGGTCACCCTGACCGGAACGGCGGCCTCCACTTCGGCGTCATTAGCGGCAACCACGCTTTTTGCGGTTCCCCCGCCCTCCGGCTTGCCATGATTGCTTTTAATATACTTGGTTCCAAAAAAAATCAGAACGGCCAGCGCTGCAACCAGAACGACAACCCGGGCGATCTTTTTCATGTCACTCTCCGTTTTTTAATTAATTACACCAATTGCCAAAGAATTGCAAATTACTTTTCTATCCAATCTAAACTCCCCTGGAATTTTGCTTCAGCAGTGACCCGAATGGAGAGAGCAATCTTTCCAGCAAGCGCTTGTTTTCAGTAATGATCTCGGCTTGGCCGCGCATTCCATGATTGAGATCCAGTGTTTTTCCCTGGGTGGATTTCAATCCCCATGGGAAATAAATCTCCAACATGTAATTATTTTCGGCCGGCAGCAGCAACCGGGAACCAATCTTTCCCCAGATAACTCCGAATTCCATGAAGGGATAGCCATCCAATTTTACCCGAACCCTTTGTCCGATTTTGACCTTGCCGGAACTTCGAGCAGGAAGAAGCAGCTGGCCGATCCACTCTCCCGTTTCTTCAGGTATTACAGTGAAAACCTTGTCGCCTGCCGTCACGTTCTGGTTGTTGCTCCAAAAGCGGGTAAAAGCTATGGTGCCAGCTGCGGGCGACCGGAGCACATATTTACTTTCCCAATGCCCAAATGCTTCCAGTACATTATTGTAACTTAACTTCAATTCTAGCTGCAGCTGGCTTTTTCGTCGGTTATCCTGATGGGATAAACTTACAAAATGAAGATAATCGGCATAACTTTTCTGGAAAATCTCATAGCTGTTTTGCATCTCTCCCAGGATCGGCTGGCGTCCCAAATCAAAACTTCTTTTCAGCTCGAAATTGTCTAGAAATTCCTGAAGCCGGGGAAGCAGTTTTTTTAGTTCCAGAATATGCTGCAACTCCGCAGTGTTTTCCAACACCCCCAGGTAATCCCCTTCGGCCACCATCTGCCTATCCTTAACCAGCATATGCAGCTTGCCGCTGCTGCGGGCGATGATGGTGGCGGAAGGATTTTGGGTGGTCAAGGTGACGGTTGCGGATACCACATCGGGATAGGTAAAAAACCAGGTGCCCACAAGCAAGATCGTGATCACGAGAAAAATCAGAGTAATCCCCCGGGAAATAAGCCAATGCGGCATTCTGCCGATGACTTCCTGCATCTCGGAGCTATGTATTTCCATTCGCTCCATAGAGGTCATGGAAACTTGTTCCGGGGAAATATTTGATGAATTCTTAAGCTTTGACATTTTACTCACATTCCCAGGGTCAATTGATCTTTGACCAGATTAAAATAAGGACCTTTCCTGCCGATCAGTTCCGTGTGGGTTCCCTTTTCGACGATGCGCCCCTTGTCAAGCACTACGATGTTGTCGGCATCCTTAACCGTGCTCAGCCGGTGGGCTACGATCACCACCGTCCGGCCGCAAAAAAAATGCCGCAGGTTGTCGATGATGATCCTCTCGTTATTGGCGTCCAGGGCATTGGTGGCTTCGTCGAAGAATATGTACTGCGGGTCCTTGTAAACCGCCCGCGCGATCAGCAGGCGCTGCTTCTGACCGGCGCTGAGCCCGTGCCCTTCCATGCCGATCACGGTATTGTATCCCAGGGGCAGCGCTTCGATATACTCCTGAATGTTGGCAACTCTGACGGCCTTCAGTAATTTTTGTTTGTCTATCTTCTCTTCACTTATGGCGATATTCTGGGCAATGGTATCGGAAAAAATGAAACCGTCCTGCATCACCACCCCGCAGCTTTGCCGCCATAGCCGGTTTTGCAGGTTCTCCAGCAGGTACTCGCCCACGCGGATCTCTCCCTTGCCTGGGGGATAGAAACCTAAAAGCAATTTTATCAAGGTGGTTTTGCCGCTGCCGCTGACTCCCACAATTGCGGACGTCTTGCCCTGGGGTATGGCCAGCTCGATGTCCTGCAGCACCCATTCCGAATGCGGCCCTTCATACTGAAAACCGAGATTGGTAATGGCAATGGACTTGTTTTCAGGCAGCAAGGTAATCTTCAGATCATCGGGGCTCTCCTCGTCCTTTTTATCATGAATTTCATGCAATCGTTCCAGGCTGATCTTGGCGTCCTGAGTGGATTGGAAAAAACCGATCAACTGGCTGATGGGGCTGTTCATCTGGCCGATGATGTATTGCACCGCCAGCATCATGCCCAGGGTCATTTGGCCCTGGATGACCGCCCGGGCCGCGACAAAAGATATAAGGATGTTCTTGAGCTGGTCGATGACAATGGAACCCGACTGTTGGTATTGGTTAAGCGACAGGCTCTTGATGCTGATCTTGAAAAGCTTGGCCTGTATCCTTTCCCAGTTCCAGCGCTGCAGTCTTTCGCAGTTGTTGAGCTTGATCTCCTGTATGCCGGTGATCAGTTGAAAAAGGTTGCTTTGATTTTTAGACAATTGCTGAAAACGCTTAAAATCCAGGACTCGCCGTTTTTTCATGAACAGCACTACCCAAGTTACGTAGAGAATACTGCCGACCAGGAAAATGGCGAAGATATTCAGGTTGTAAATCGCCAGGACCAGGCCGAAGATCAACAAATTCACCAATGAAAAGAGAATGCTCAAAGAGGTGGAGGTAAGGAAGGACTGGATGCGGCCGTGGTCGGAGATCCGCTGCAAGATATCGCCGATCATCTTGCTGTCAAAAAAGCCCAGGGGAAGTTTCAGCAATTTGATCAGAAAATCGGAGATCAGCGACACATTGATGCGCGTACTGATGTGGAGCAGGATCCAGCCGCGGATGAACTCCACCGCCGACTGGCTTAAAAACAGGACCAATTGGGCGATCAGCACCAGGGTGATGAAACCAAGGTTCTGGTTGCTGATGCCGACGTCGACAATGGCCTGGGTTAGAAAAGGAAAAATCAGTTGCAGCAAGCTGCCCAGGATCATCCCCAGCAGCAACTGGTAGAGGAAGCGCTTATGGGGTCTTAAATAAGAAAAGAGAAAGCCGAAACCCGATTTGTGAGGTTTCTCATCGCCCTGCTGGTAAAATTGATTGGTAGGCTCCAGAAAGAGGCAGATACCCTGATCATCTCCTTTCGAAGTCGTGCTGATCCAGCCATCCAGAAACTCTTTCTTGGTGTAACGCACCAGGCCATGCCCTGGATCTGCCACATAGACTTTGTCTTTTTTCACTTTATAAACAACGACAAAATGATTCTGCCGCCAGTGGGCAATGCAAGGCAAATTGGCTTCATCGACAAGGGTTTCATAGGAAATTTTTGCGCCGATGGTCTTGAATCCTATAGCCTCCGCCGCGTCGCTTATGCCCAGCATGGAAACCCCGGCCCTGGATATGAATGAGCTATCCCGTAATTTCTGGATAGGGAAAGTTTTACCATAATATTTGGCGATCATGGCCAAGCACGCCGGTCCGCAATCGCGGGCATCAAGTTGTTGTATGAATGGAAAAAATTTCATAATATAATTACACCATTCATTTTATTTTTATAATTATTTTCAATATTTTCACTTTCATTCAAGCCGCTTTCCGTAATTGGAAGATTTAAAACATCTCTTTATAAAGTTGATTACCAATAACTACGCTTGCAACTACTATCACTCTTTTATTCAAACTCATAGATTCCATTCAAAACAAATGCTTTGCGTTCCCATCTTTTAATTATTTTCCAAATAATTAAAAAAACAATCAATATAAATAAAATTAAAAATTCAGGGGCGTTTATCAACCACAAAGCGACCCAGCGTGCAACCAGAATATAAATGACTGAAATCAGCAAATAGAAAGGCCAGGTATTTATTGAATGGGGCTCGCCTTCCTGATGCCGGAATCCGGTAAAGGGGATAATCGAGTCATAAGCAAAAAACAAGGTGGCAGTGATGGAAATATACATGGGCCAGAATCCAAGGCAAAATAAGAGCGCCGGGGCCAATTGCCAATGGCTGGTATAAATAAGGATCATGAAAAGCCAGAGCAGGGGGGAAAATACAAAAAAGAGAACCTTCATAATCGCATGAAAAACAGTAGCCAGCGAAATGGAAGGCAACGCCTGCCAAATCCAATTTGCTTTTAAAATAACCGTTTGCTTGAATATCAGGCGCGAGAAAAAAACAAGTAAAAATCCTAGGGCAATACCGACCAGAACGCCTTCGCTCTGTTTCCCGGAAAAAACATTCAGATAACTAGCGTTATCATCGGAGAGAGTTTGAACCACCAGCAAACCAAAGAGCGGGGTCCAAAGCAGGATCAGGAAAATCCACAGGAATCTGTTTTTGAAAAATGTTTTTTTCATGAAAAAAAACAGCCCGCGCTCGGGCGGGTTTTTCATCAACCTTCCAATCAATCGCCAACCAACCCAATTGAAAAAGGCAAAGGTCTTTTTGCTTCCGGCAGGCGGGCGTTTTCGGGAATTGGTCTGGAAACGCCGGAAAATAAGCGAAATAAAAAACAGAGTCAAGAAAACAATCCCGATAGAACTGTAATCCAAAAAGTGACTTTCCTCGGAAACAACGGCCGTAACCGGCATATGAAGAGCGGCTTTGATTTTTTCCACAAACAGAAAAGGGATCGTTAATGGTGACCATTCTGCATTATTCTCGGCTTCATTTGCGGCCATGACCATCATCCTGGGAAGATAGAACAGTACCCCCATGAAAAGCGAAATCCCCCCTATATGAAAAATATGGAAAAGCCAAGCCCCGAAACGCCATCTTGACAAATACTGACAAGTTCCCAACAGAGATGCCAAGGCAAAAAATATCCAGGCATTTCCCCACAAAAAATATCTGAAGATAGCCCAGCCATATCGAAATGCTGACACATCGATTTTTCCCTGTGTGAAACCGAGGATGACCGGCGTAACGCTGACAATATGGATCAGGCTTAAAAGAACGAGCACAAACAATACGACCGCAATCTTGGCTGTGACGATCGCCGACATGGGGACCGGCAGGTGCGCCAAATTTTCATGATCACGCGGAGTCAAGAAAATGTTGTGCCAGGAAATGAGCACAAAGATGCCGCTCATGATCATTTGTAGGGCCAGAAGGAAAGCGAAGGAGATCCAAAGCCTATTCAGCGAAAATACTTCGGAGAAACCGGAAAAAAGCGCCCAGGACGTATAGAGGTTGCAGCCGGCAATAGCCATTAGAACCAGGCAGGCCTGTCCCCATTTGCGATCATCATGGTTGTCCATTTCACCGTAAATAAATCCTTCAAAAAAATGGGTGAACAACATCCGCCACAACCTGAACTTCGGCCAATTCATGGTCATCGGCATTTTCCAATATTTACGCATGGACGATATCAAGGACCCTTTGGGCCATGGTTTGATGATCCATAGTGCAGGTCAATTCCTTGAATGTACTTTCCAGCGAATGGTTAGATCTCAATAATCCGAAATTATCGATATTCTCATCCAGCACCAGCTCCCCTTTCTTGATGATCACTACCCGGGTGCATATTTTTTCGACCACTTCCAGCACATGACAGGAAAACATAATGATCTTCCCTTCCGCCGCCAGGCATTTGATCAATTCCCGGATGAGTAACGTGCTGTCCATGTCCAGGCCGGACAAAGGTTCATCCAATAAAAGTATTTTTGGATTGTGTAGGATCGCCGAAAGAATAAGCACCTTTTGCTTCATGCCTTTGGAAAAAAGAGAAAGGGGTTGGTGCGTTTCCAGTTCCAGCCCCAATGTCGACAGAAGTTCGTGAATTTTGTTCTGCAATATTTTTTCCTCGATCCGGCGCAAGCGGCCGACTAGTTGCAGATATTCAAAAGCGCTTAAATAACCATACAATTCGCAATTTTCCGGAACATAACCAATTTCCTTTTTATATTCATCCAGGCCATGGACAATATTCTTGCATTTCCACAACACTTCGCCGCTTGTCGGCCGTAAAATCCCCGCCATGATTTTCATGGTGGTAGTTTTCCCAGCTCCGTTTGCTCCCAAGTATCCCAATATTTCTCCGGCATCCACACAAAAATTCAAATTTTTTATCGGGGAAAAACTCCCGTACCTTTTGGTTAGCTTGGTAACCTGCAGGCTCATTCCGGGCTCCCGGCCTCCCGGCCATGTTTCATAAATTCTGCAAACCCCGCCGTGTATTTCCTTTTCATCATTTCCCTTTTGCCGGCGCGCTGCCGGCTTTCCAAACGCTTATTTGGATCTCTTCGCCTTCATTCTCACTCATGATATATAATCGATCCACATGCGGATTATAATAGATAAAAGAACCAGCCGCTCTTTGCCCGTCGAGGTCATTCCAGCCTGGGAAATAGGGCATCTCGCCTGTACCCAAATACCTCAGATCGAAGTCGAAATAGTCGACCTTGATCATTCCGCTTTTTTGCTCTCCATAATTATCGCGGATGCCGACGGCGAAGCAATTCCGCAAGGGAATGATCCAGCAGGCCGGCCAAAGCTCAGCAGGATAGTCGAACCGCGAGATCTCTCTTTTTTTAAAAATTTCAAGCAGCCATTTTTCCCGGAGATCCCGGGAAAACGATCTTTTTTTGAAAGGCTGTGTTGTCACCTTTACAATTTTGCCGTTGAGGTCGATCTTTTGGATGCGGTAAAGATCGCAATCGAGGATAAAAACGGAATCGTCAAAATACCGGAAATGAATGCTGCTCAATACATTCATTGCTCCTGTCTGTTTATTGCTCTTGAGATAATCTTTTGAATAAATCTTCTTTGCTTCCGTCACCCGATCCTTTTCAAGACCGATCAACAATACGCCGAGTTCACTTTTTTCGGGAGTTTTGCGGAGTTCGACCCCATCCAAGACCAGGTTGTGATCAGGAATATAACGGAAACCGAAATACAGGAACTGCCCAAGTTCCGGCAACTGGATATGGTGGAAAAATTTAAAATCTTTGTCGAACAACAAATAACGTTTCGCAGGGGCATCATAAATCACAATATGCTTGTCATCATTGCCATACCAGAAAGGATTCAGCACCTCGCCGGGTCCCTGGCCCCGCCTTAACGTTTTTTTTGACAGCAGTTTAAAATCTCGATCAAGGAATTGAAATTCCATTTCCTGTTTCAGATTCCAGAACATGATATTGCAACCAGCATCATCCCCGGTTGAAAAGAATAACGGCAAATCGGCGTTCGCGATAGGCAAAATGACTTCCTTCTCTTTTGTGAAAACCATTTGCGGAAAAAGAAAGGATTCCTGGATCAAGAGCCAAAAAATCGAAATAAGGAAAACTGTGACCATTTTTTTAATTTTCAACTTTTCCTCCCGATAACCCGATTATTTTATATTGGATTATAATTGCAAAAGAATGGCTTCTCATATATAGATAATTCATTATTTCTTATAATTCTACAATCATCACAAAAATATCTCAACTCACATTCAGAGCAAATATGGATCTTGTCTTTTGTCAATTCCCAATAAGGGACAAATTGTTTTGTCAATAATAATTCATTTACAGATTCTTTTTCTACATTCCCGATGCTTTTATTAATCCACAAGCATGGTTTAATGCTTCCATTGCAATCAATAGCGATCTTCCTTCCCAAGCACGGATTAAAATGCTGATTAAAATAAAATTTAAAATTATCGACCTTGACGGTTCCGAGGTTAACTTCACCTTTACGCTTTATTTTAATTCTTTCATTCCTCGCATATCGACTTGACATTATCACAGATTCACCCTTCGTTAAATTCTCATTCTCAACATAAATATCAATTTGCTTTTCAGGAAAATGCTTAACTATGATATCCAAATCATCAATCTCTATCATTTCGCATTCGAGCCTCAAAACATCAAATGTGATAAATTTAATTTCATTCAACACTTTTTCGAATGTTCTTCTCTTCATTTTTTTTCTGCGAACAATAGAGGGCAATCGTTGCCAACAATTATTTTCGGTTTTGCCATTTAAACGAATCTGTATTTCATCTACTAGAAATGAATGCAAATAAGCATCAAAAAAAGGATGCTTAATCTTTGCTGGAACAATCCCTTTGCTAGTGAAAATCAAATTTGCTTTTTTTAATTGTTTGATAAACTCAATCAAATTTCCTTTTTTTTCAATTTGATAAAGTTTCCCATTGAACGAATCATAGAAAACAACTTTTTTTGCACCTACAACTTTATATACATATGGTTTCAATAAAATTTTTTTCATTTTTTAACCACACCAAATATTAAGTAATTAACATTTCGACAGACCTAATTTAGAATGCTAATAAAATCGGAAATACTTTCTACACTTCTTTTTCTGGGTTCCCTTTCCTTTTCTAAAGACTCAATGTACTTAGTCATCATTTTATTTTTGGAATCGAGTTGACGATTACATTGAAAAACTATTTTATTATCTTTCATAGCATTGCTCCAACAAATGGAGCACAAAAACCAACAATCACATTTCCAACATTTATTTCTTACTATTTCCCTATTATATTCTACTATTATATCTCGAATGACATCAAAATCAAATCCAGTAAAAGCATTTCCTATAAATGGGAAATGGTCATCCATTTTTTCACATATTTTAAAATCTCCTCGCGAAGTAACAAAAATTCGATTGCCGCCTGGAAAGCATGCTCCAGTAAATTTGGTTTTATTACTAAAATATTTTGTATTAAGCTTTGATTTTAAGTCATCAAAAACCATCTTTTTATATAATTTACTCTTTATGAATTTGTTCGCTAAAATATCTTTATATTTTCCCTCAATATTTTCAAAATCAATAAGATTAAACTTAACCCTATCTTCAAATAAATGTTTATTGGATAAAAAAAACGAATCGATTTTACTTCCATCATGAGCGGGATGAAGAGTACACATAAAACCTACTTTGTTGCTACAATAAACCTTATCTTGACTCCAAATTTTTTCAATCCCGTTCATGATTTTTTGCCAACTACCACTATTATTTTTAAAAACTCTAAATTGATCATGCTCGCTTTTTGGCCCATCGATACTTATATCAAGATAAAAATTGTTTTTTATAAAAAAACATATTTTATCTTTATTCAATAAAGTCCCGTTTGTTGTGATTCTATAATCAAAGATAAAAGCATCCAAGGCTCGATTTGATTTTTTTTCAATATTTATATAATTATAAATACTTTTTATTAACTCAAATTCCAAAAGTGCTTCTCCTCCATAAAAACCGAAAGTAATCGTCTTTTTTTTAGATTTCCTTAAATTTGAAGTTATTAATTTAAAAAGAATATCTAAGGATTGTTTCGCGATATCGAAATCCATTGAAATATCCTTATGGGTACGATTTTTCGGATATTTCCCCGAATATACACAATATTTACAAGCCAAACTACATTTTTGTGTTATTTCAAAAACCAGTTGCGAACAATCAGAGAGATTGCTTAAAATCTCATCATTGTTGGGGATTTTATATAAATATTCAAAGTCTTTTTTTTTTAGTTTTCTTTTAAAACTGACAAAATCTTTTTTTAACTCTGAATTTATTACCGTTCCAAACTGGGGCAACCATAAATATTTCGAATAATTAGTTTTAATCATTTTATGAAAATGCTGGGAGAGATCATCTCTCTCCCAGCATAACTGAACTTTAAAGATTCAAAATCTCTACCTCAAGCCAGCCCAAAACCACACTCCGTAATCATAATTCATACCAGCAGCGCTTCCTTTTCTAGTTCCACAATTGCTGCAATCGGAAGTCCCACAGTAGCCGCCCCCTTTGATCGAGTTCAGTTCTTCATCATTCAGTTCTTTTTCATCTTTCAATCCTTTTCCCTGTGCAATTTCTTTTAACATGTTCCTCCAATAGTTTTTTTTAATACACAAGTTTTTTTGATGGAAACTTTAAAAACCCAATTTTCAGTTTATTCTAGAAATAAGCTGAAGATAAAAAGAAGGCAATAATGGTGCCAAATAGATTATTTATTTAAAAACATTTACCGATACGCATTCCTGGATAATTTCACTTCTTCTGAATTCCAACTTATTCGGAACCCGTTCCGAATGTTATTGCTAATTATCAAGTAAAATAACTCTACAAGCAAGTTCCCATCTGATTCAACACCATTCGGAACCGGCACCGAATAATTCGGAACGGGTTCCGAATAAAATCATAGAACATGATAATCTCTTATAAAATCTAAAAATTTTTTCAATTCTTTTGGTGGAATGTTTAAAATGGGCAGAC
>Ga0180009_10003121_pt1 | contig 19072 bp, 20 predicted proteins | sample OS_PC_MetaG_FD_123537 | JGI IMG/M metagenome (GOLD analysis project Ga0180009, IMG submission 123537) | Groundwater microbial communities from the Aspo Hard Rock Laboratory (HRL) deep subsurface site, Sweden - OS_PC_MetaG | ecosystem: Environmental > Aquatic > Deep subsurface > Groundwater...
ACACATCAACATTTGCAATAAATCAAAAATTAATTAAAAAGAGTTTTCCCGGCGGAGTTTATCCTGAACCAAGCCGAGGGACTCGGAACGACCATTAAAATATATGACTAAAAATAACACTGCTCAAAAAGTCAAAAAAATAATAAATGCTGTAAATTCATTCAAAACTAAAAATAAAGATATACGTAAAAAAATGAAATCCATACTAGACCAAAGACAGAAACGTTTAACGACGGAAAAAATAGAAAAAGTCAAAAACAAAATTAAAGAATTATAAATTCAAATTATTTTTAATAAAAAAATATGAAAAACAGAGAAACTGGAGAGGAACAAGTAGCACAAGCTGAGCAAGCTAAAAAACCAAGCATTTTACAACGTCTAAAAGGTATTTTTAGGAAAGAGGGAGGAGAAACTAATGCTGAAGAACTTACAGGGGCAATAGAATCAGGAGAAGTAACTATTGGAGATGTTGCTGAATCTGCCGAAAATGCAGTGGATGAGCAAGCAACAGAAACAACCGAAGAGCTCCAAGGACAAATTGGTTCAATTGAAAAAGAAACTCCCAAAGATCCTATTTTAGAAAAATTAAAAGGTCTTGTTGCAGAAGAAGATAAAATATCAGAAGAAGCCAAAAATGAAATTATTACTTCTACAGAAACTGCTGAAAAAAAATATGCATCATTAAAAGAAGCTTTGGCAGAATTAATACCTAACTCAGAAGTAATGGACAAAGAATTGGCAGAAAAATGGCGCAAAGATAATAGAATACCACTATACGATTTTAAAGGAGGGGAAATTAATATTTCTAGTGATGAAATTTCATTAAAATTCGTAAATAAAGAAGGTGGTATATCTCAAATCAAAATAAATCCTGCTGAGGTGGAAGGGTTAAGGGATATGGGTGAATATGGTATAGAACAAAAAATAAGAGCATTTGGTTTTCAAAAATATAATGGTGAAAAATCCCTAAATGGTGCTTTATACAAACTAGAGTCTCAAAAAGAAGATATTAGAAAACAAAATAGATGGGATGAATTTTCAAAAGAATCTACTACTGAAGAACAGGCTGAGGGTGAACAATTCAAAGACCTAAATGCATATTTAATGGCAACCGAAAAAAAACAAATAGTTCCTCCAGATAAAGTAAAAAGTTGTGCTATAAAAAGAAATGTAATGCCTGGCGATATAAAAGAAAAAACAGGCAGTCTAACAGAAGAAGCTCCTGGTATATATAAATTACAATATGTTGACAATGGTGGTGGCATATCAGAACTCGTCATTGATTCTTCCAAAATTCAAGGATCAGACAATATGATTGCCCAAAAAATGGCCGGCGAATTACGCAACACTCTTGGTCTCAAATTGCCAGACGGAACCACACATCCTAATGACAAAAATATTGGAAGTATTGTTGCTGAGGAGACATACCGACAAGATAAAAAAGTAAAAGAACAGGACAATGAACAATTGTTTTAATATCTAGATAAAATATGATTACACTGGTCGCTGCAATTTCAAAAAACCTCTGTATTGGCAAAGACAATGACTTGCCTTGGGATATTCCAGAAGATATGGAACATATGCGAGCTGTAACGCTTGGCAAGGTTTTGATAATGGGAAGAAAAACTTGGGAATCAATTCCAGAAAACCGTCGTCCCCTACCAAAACGAACTAATGTTGTTATTACACGCAACAAAAATTATGAATTACCAAAAGGAGTTGAAAGATATGATTCTATTGAAGAAGCTGTCGAAGCTCATAAAAACGAAGAAATCATTGGCTTTGGCGGTCAACGTATTTTTGAAGAAATGATAAAGATTGCCGACGAGTTAGATTTAACTTTAGTTAATCAAGAAATTGAAGAATGCCATGCTTTTTTTCCCGCGATTGATCCTAAAGTTTGGGAGGAAGCGGAGAGGGATGATAGGGATGGATTCTCATTTGTTAAATACACTCACAAATAAAAATGTACGAACTACGAAATACTTACGAACATACGAACTACGAATACATCCTAATAAGTTCGTAGTTCGTAATTTCGTATCTGTTCGTAGTTCGCACATTTTATAGATAACTACCAATATATGTCAAAAGGTCTCTTTATCATGATAGAAGGCACAGACGGTTCAGGCAAAAGCTTGCAGACCAATCTTTTGCTAGAAAAATTAAAATCAGAAGGACACGAAGTTGAACAAATTAGCTTTCCTCAATATGGTGAACCTTCTGCTTTTTTGGTAGAAGAATATTTAAATGGTAAATATGGTAGTGCCGAAGAGGTCGGACCATACAAAGCCTCTATTCTCTATGCTACCGACAGATTTGCTGCTGCACCAAAGATTAAACAATGGCTGGAAGACGGCAAAATAGTTATTGCCAATCGTTATGTAGCATCCAATATGGGGCATCAGGGCGGAAAAATAAAAGATATAGAAGAACGTAAAAAATATTTTGACTGGAACTATAATCTTGAATACAAAATTTTAGAAATCCCCAAACCAACTGTAAACTTGATCCTACATGTTACTCCTGAGATATCTCAGCAGTTAGTTGATAAAAAAGAAGAACGTGAATATTTGAAAGGTAAAAAGCGCGATATACATGAAGATGACCTAAATCACCTGGCTGACGCTGAACAAGCTTACGTTGAAATTGCCAAAACCTATCCTGAATTTAAATTGATCGAATGTGTAAAAGATGACAACATCTTACCTCCCGAGCAAATTCATGGTATAATATGGAAAGAAATATCGAAGAGTCTCAAATAAGTTTATTATACACAAGTAACAAGATACAAGAAACAAACAATTATCAAAGAACAAAGCTAAAAACTATTTTGTAATTTGGAAATTGTAATTTGTTTGTTTCTTGTTTCCTTGTACCTTATTCTTAAAAAAAATATATGTTAATTAGTGCCAAAGACATAATTTTGCAAAGTATTGATCTTTATAAAAAAAATACCTATTTGTTTGTAAAATACATGCTTTTTTTATTTATCCCAACTGGAATCATTGCGATCTTGGGGGTAGTAATGGGATCAATTGCCCAAATGATTTTTTTGTATGGTTTTACAATCACAATAATTTCATATATGTTGCTCATAATAGGTGGTTTGATTATAAGTTTATGGATTTCAATGGCCTTTATCAAGACTATCAACGCAGTCTACAACCAAAAAAAGGTTGACTCAATTAAAGATGAATTAATAAAAACTAGACCACTTATTTTAACAGCAATAATAGCTTATATTTTAAATGTTTTAATCGTTTTAGGTGGATTTATTCTGCTTATAATCCCTGGTATTATATTTTCAATATGGTTTATCTTTGCCATATATAGCATAGCGATTGATAATAACAACAATGCCATAGATGCTCTGAAAAAAAGCAAAGCATTAGTGCAAGGACGCTGGTTTGAAACACTCTGGCTACTTATTATTCCGGGAATAGTATTTTCCATCTCCGCCCTAATAATACAAGCGATGGTCGGCTGGCCACTTAATTATATTTTAGAATCAATGGGTGAAAATTCCTTCACTTTCTTATTTTTATCTTCCTTGTCAGCTCTCTTGAGTGTTATAATATCTTTAATCTTTACCCCTTTAACCACTGCCGCCCCCACAATCCTCTTTATAGAATTAAAGAAAACACCACTAGAACCAGGAAAAATTTTACCCCCTGATAAAACTAAAGCCCCGACTGAACCACCGGCGAAGCAATAAATATTACAAAGACCCTTAAAAGAGGGTCTTTTCAATTAGGGCAAATAATGGTAAGATTATAAATGATAGGTGATAAATGATAAAGTGCTAAGAAAGTATCATCTATCATTTATCATTTATTACTTAAATATAGTAAAATTTCTCAGATATAAATAACTACCACAAAATATGCCTAAATACACACCCATAATCGGCATGGAAGTCCATGTAGAACTTAAAACCAACTCAAAAATGTTTTGTTCGTGCAAAAATGATCCTGATTTTGCCAACGCTAACACTAATATCTGCGAAATCTGCACTGGACAACCCGGAACATTGCCAGTACCAAATAAAACTGCCATTGAATGGACAGTAAAAATAGGGAAAGCTTTAGGTTGTAAAATTCGCAAACTGTCAAAATTTGACCGCAAGCATTATTTTTATCCTGATCTGCCAAAAGCTTATCAAATTTCTCAATACGACGAGCCAATCGCTGAAAACGGCGAGATAACTTTAAGTTTTACGGTAGAAGAAAATATTAGAGACCTAGCCAAAATCGGTATTGAGCGCGTACACTTGGAAGAAGACACTGCGAAGCTGACTCACGCAGTGAGTCATCCTGAGCGTAGTCCTGGCGAAGCACAGGACGAAGTCGACCGCGTGTCGCCAAAAGCTTTAGCGGTGGCGCAAGGATCCCCTTCGGCTAATCTAGAAGACAGTAAAAACACAAACGCCACCCTAGTGGATTTTAATCGCGCTGGCACTCCCCTAGTTGAAATTGTTACTAAACCGGATTTTAAATCATCAACCGAAGCCAAGGCTTATTGCCAAGAACTACGCACACTTTTACGTTATTTAAATGTTAGTGATGCAGACATGGAAAAAGGTCATATGCGTTGTGAAGCAAATATCTCTGTTCAAGAAGCAGGAAAATTTGAAATTGATGACAAATTAGTTAAACCTCTTGGAAATTATAGATTAAACAATAAAGTAGAATTAAAAAATCTAAATTCTTTCAAAGCTGTAGAACGAGGAATTGAATTTGAAATAAAACGCCAAACTGAGCTATTAGAAAAAAGCGAAACCTGGGGACAAGAAACGCGGGGTTGGAATGATGACAAAGACGAGACAGTTTTACAGCGCGTCAAAGAAACTTCAGCCGACTACCGTTATTTTCCAGAACCAGATATTCCCCCATTTCATCCGGCCAAAATTGCCGGCACGATTTCTTTTCCAGAATTACCGCAAGCTAAACGCGCTCGTTTTCATGAGGAATACAAATTATCTTATGCTGATGCAAAAATCTTAAGTGAAGACAAAAACTGGGCTAATTTTACTGAGAAAGTAATGAGTGAACTAACTGAGTGGTTAGATTCTTTACCCGAGAGTAAAAACAAAGCTGAAAAATTACCGGAAAAAATCGCTCGCCTTGCCGGTGGTTGGATAACCAGTAAACTAATGGGAATTTTGAAAGAAAAAAATCTTGATATTACTCAAGTTAGTTTTTCAGCAGAAAACTTTGCCGAGCTCATTGCTTTAATCTATACTAACCGAGTAAATGCCACAAATGCTTACAAAATTCTTGTCATTATGGCTGGATCTGACAAAGACCATGACCCAACTCACTTACTAGAAGAAAAAGGCTGGGGTCAAGTTTCTGACGAAGGTAAAATTAATGAAGTTGTAGATGAGGTAATAAAAAGTTATCCTAAACAAGTTGCCGAATTCAAATCTGGAAAAGATCCAATCATAAAATTCCTCATCGGCATGGTGATGAAGGCAACAGAAGGCAGTGCTGATCCTAAAGTGGTGGAAGAAGTATTGCGGGGAAAATTATAATTCCCCTCTTGAGAGGGGCGGACACGAAGTGCCGGGGTGTGTTGGATATAGATGATAAGTGATAAGTGATAGATGATAAAATATTAATAAAAAATATTATAGAAATATTAAAATGTAACTCAAAACTTTAGTTTTGACCATTGTATGATAAAACTAACCCTCCACAAACAATCCCACGGCATCTGTGGACCGTCAAGTCTAAAAATGGTCTTGTCAGCTTATGGAATAAAATAGAGGACAAAGGCCGAGGTAAAATAGAAATTAGAGATTTTAGAAGTAACAAATAATCAAAAAACCTATCCCCACCAACACCCTTTCCAAGCCGAACAAAAGCTGATACAATATATGAGTATGACATACCGAACTGACAGCTTACAAGGAGGGCTGGTACGAAACAAAGGAGTCATTGTATCCAAATACAAAAGCATCGTATTATAAGTACGGTGTTTTTTTGTTCATTAGTTAATCCCGAGGAACCTCAGAATCCTTAAAAACTACTACTAAACTAGACGAGGGATCTTTCGGAGCTGACTAAGATAGATTAAGCTAATTAGTAATAATCGAAATTGATGATTGGAATAATTCACAATCACAAGTAACCAGATAGAAACAAAACTCACTTTTACTAAAACAAAATTATACTCATTAAACAAATTAATCTTTAAGAAAGATCCCTCGTCGTAGAAATTTTTTGCGAAAAAAATTTCTACTCGCTCGGGATTGACGAATACTTTATGCACATCCCCCTCGCCCTAACCTATGATGATGTTCTAATAGTCCCCCGCAGGTCTTCTTTAGCGTCTCGCAGTGAAGCTAATACCAGAACCAGACTGACTAAAAAAATAAATTTAAATATTCCAATTATTACTGCCAACATGGATACTGTCACTGGCGCTGATATGGCCATTGCTATGGCTCGGCTTGGTGGTATTGGTATTTTGCACCGCTTCATGAGCATAGAAGAAAATGCTGAAGAAGTAAAAAAGGTAAAACGTGCACAGAGTATGATTGTTCAGGATCCTTATAAAATCGCACCTGATAAAACTGTGGATGAAGCCACTGATTATATTGCAAAAATTGGTGTGACAGGCCTACTAGTAGCCAATGGCGACAATCGACTTCAGGGTATATTATCTCGTCGTGATTTTCTTTTTGCCAATGGTGACGATAAACTAGTTAAGGACATTATGACTCCACGAGAAAAATTAATCACTGGAAATGCTTATACCACTTTTGACGAAGCCAAAAAAATATTTTCTGAACATAAAATCGAAAAACTTCCACTAGTTGATGATGACAATCATATTATTGGTCTAATAACTAGTGATGATATTAAAAAAGTTATAGAATATCCACTAGCCAACCGCGATGAAGATGGTCGGCTAATAGTGGGAGCTGCTGTGGGCGTACATGGTGACTATATTGAGCGCGCACAAGAACTGATAAAGGCTGGAGTAGATGTACTAGTAATTGATATTGCCCATGGTCATTCAGATCTAATGTTCAATGCTATTGCCAAATTACGTGAAGCTGTTGGTGATGTTCAACTAATCGCGGGAAATATAGCTACTGCCACTGCGGCCAAAGAGCTTTGTGAAGCGGGTGTAGATGCTATTAAAGTTGGTGTGGGTCCAGGAACAATTTGTATTACCAGACTGGTAACTGGTTGTGGCATGCCACAACTCACAGCTGTTTCAGAAGTTGCAAAAGTTGCTAAACGCTATGGTGTGCCAGTGATTGCTGACGGCGGTATTCAAAAATCAGGTGACATTGTAAAAGCCATTGGTGCTGGAGCTGATTCAGTAATGATGGGGGGAATCTTTGCTGGAACTGATGAAAGTCCGGGAGTTGTTATGACAAAGGGAGACAAAAAATTCAAAGTTTGCCGTGGTTCTGCCAGCTTTACTCAATCTCATACTAGAAAAAGATTTGGTTTAGAAAAAAAGAGCCTAAAAGAAGTTGTCCCAGAAGGAGTAGAATCCTTGGTACCATACAAAGGCCCAGTAGAAGATATAATTGGACAAATGGTCGGAGGATTAAAATCCGGCATGAGCTATACCAACTCACACACTATTGCTGAATTACAAAATAATGTTGAATTTGTGCGGATGACGAATTCAGGAAGTAGGGAGAGTGGAAGTCATGATGTGCAAGCTCTTACTTAAGCACGACACACGACTCACACAACACGGCCTCCATCGTAAATCACACTAAAAACATGGTAATATTAATAAATGATAGATGATAAATGATATTTTTTTAAGCAGGTATCATTTATCATCTATCATTTATCATTGAAACAATCTATGTCACATCAACTAAACAATCCGAAACAACCCCCACAAATAACCGTAATAATCGGCACCCAATGGGGTGATGAAGGTAAAGGAAAAATTACTGATTTTTTTGCGCGCGATATGGATTATGTGGTGCGATTTCAAGGTGGCAATAATGCTGGACACACAATTATTGTGGATGATAAAACTTACAAACTACATTTAGTTCCTTCCGGAGTAATTAATCCGCAAGTTACTAATATTATTGGCAATGGTGTGGTTGTAGATCCAAAAGTTTTATTAACAGAAATTGCTGAACTGGAACAAGAGGATATAAATCCACGGCTTTTAATAAGCCAACGCGCGCATGTAATCATGCCTTATCATATTGCTATGGACGAATGCTTGAGCGGACACCAAGGTGAGCTCTCGGCTGGCAGTACCAAGCGCGGGATTGCTCCGGTTTTTGCTGACAAGGCCTATCGTCATGGTATTAGAATAGGTGATTTATTAGAACCAAAAATATTTAAAGAAAAATTGGAAAAAGCATATAATTTTAATAAAAATATTATTGAAAAAGTTTTTGAATTAAAATTTGAAACAGAACTTCAAACAATTTATCATGAATATTTAGAATACGGAGAAAAATTAAAAAAATATATTCACGATACTGAGCTAGAACTTTTTAATGCATTTAAATTTGGACAAAAAATATTGTTTGAAGGCGCCCAGGGCATGTCACTAGACCCTGATCACGGCATGTATCCGCATGGCACCAGTTCAAATAATGTAGCTGGCTATTGTGAAGTCGGCTCAGGTGTTGGCCTTAATCAGAATAAAAAAATTGTGGGTATTATGAAAGCCTATGTCAGCCGAGTTGGCAATAGTCCTTTTACTACCGAACTAAACGATAGTGATGCTGATTTTATTAGAGAAAAAGGCGCTGAATTTGGCACTACCACTGGCCGACCAAGAAGAATTGGCTGGTTAGATTTAGTACAAGTTAGACAAGCGGTCAGAACTAGTGGGATAACTGATATTGCCATTACCAAACTAGATGTTTTATCAGGTATTGAAAAAATAGAAGTCTGTGTAGCTTATCAAATAAATGGAAAAATTGTCACAGAGATGCCTGCTAGTTTAGAAGCTATGCGAACAGCGATACCGGTTTACAAAACACTACCTGGCTGGGGTGAATTTGATAATGAATTAAAAACTAAAATAAAAGCTGGTGGTTTTGACGAACTACCTGACAATGTAAAAAACTATATTAAGTTTGTTGAATATAATATCAAGTGCCGTGTGAGTATTGTTTCGTTTGGGGCTGATCGGAATGATACAATAACCCATTGTCATCCCGAGCGGAATGAAGCGTAGCGGAATGAAGTCGAGGGATCCCTTTTCATGACTCGAAAAATAAAATAAAAAAAATCAATCTTTAAACTATTGTTAAAAAAGGTGTGACACCGTAATAACTAATTATAATATCTCCCACCACTTACAAATATAAAAGGGATCCCTCGGTTACTCCCTGTATTTCATCAGGGCTTCACTCGGGATGACATACGAGTATGCAAAATATCTCCCCCATAGATGGACGTTATCAGGAGGAAACAAAAGAGCTTGTTTCTTTTTTTTCTGAATCTGCTCTTTTTCGTTATCGGTTAATGGTAGAAATTGAATATTTGATTGCTTTAAGCCAGGAAGAAAAAATAATTGAACTTAAACCTTTTACATCGGCCGAGGAATTAAAATTAAAAAGTATTTATATAAATTTTTCTGATAAACACGCCGAGATAATTAAAAAAATTGAAAATCAAACTCACCATGATGTCAAGGCTATAGAATATTTTTTACAGATAATTTTAAAAAAGGTTGGCCGACAAAAATACATTCCTTTTATCCACTTTGCTTTAACTTCTGAAGATATTAACAATCTGGCTTACAGCCTAATGTGGCGGGATGCACTGCAAAATTGTTATTTATCACAAATTCAAGAACTAACAAAAGAACTTCAACACAGGGCACTGGAATATAAAAATATTCCACTCTTGTCCCTCACTCATGGCCAGCCAGCCAGCCCGACAACCCTTGGTAAAGAATTCGCAGTCTATACCGAAAGATTAAAAAGACAGATCAAACAATTAAAATCCCACACGCTTCCAGGAAAATTAAGTGGTGCTACCGGCACATGGGCCGCACACCAAATTGCATACCCAGAAATTGACTGGGTTGGATTTAGTAGAAAATTTATCAGATCTTTTGATTTGGAACCACAGTTAATTTCTACACAAATTAATTCTTATGACTCTCTCGCCGAGAGCTATCACAATATTATTCGCATTAATAATATTTTGACTGACTTCTCTCGCGATATTTGGCTTTATATTAGTCGAGGAATTTTTATTCAAGAAAAAAAAGCTGGCGAAATCGGATCTTCCACCATGCCACATAAAATAAATCCAATTGATTTTGAAAATGCCGAAGGTAATTTGGGACTAGCAAATTCCGTTTTAAATCATTTGGCTGGAACCTTGCCGATTTCCAGAATGCAACGAGACTTAAGTGGTAGCACTGTCATAAGAAACCAAGGTGTCCCACTCGCCCACTCTCTTTTGGCTTGCAAAAGCATTATCAAAGGCCTAAACCGCATCACACCAAATGAGCAAAATATAAAACAAGAATTGAATAATCACTGGGAAGTCCTAGCCGAGGCTATTCAAACTATTCTACGCAAACATGGTCACGTGGATGCTTATGAACGATTAAAAAAACTTACTCGCGGTGAAAAAATAACTAGGGAAAATTTACAGAAAATTATTTTGTCTCTAAATTTACCAGAGAGAGAGAAAGAGAAACTTTTTAATTTGAGACCGGATAATTATATTGGTATAGCAGATAAGCTTGTAGATTTAATCTGAAAAAGCAATGGCCGTCGATTCCGAAGAGTCGACGGCCAGATGAGATGGTTGCAAGAAACTAGTGTCGGGGAGATTTTACTCCTTGGGCGCGAAGGTGGCCATGATGAGGGCGTCGCGAAGCATCCTCAACAGTGTCTCATCCATCATCTGAATGGCCGCGACGAAACCTCCACTCGGCTCCTGGGCAAAGACCTTGAGAAGCGACGACGCATCTCGATACACGATATTGGTCATGGCATCCATAACCTGATACACCGTGAACCCAGTTTTCGCTAACTTCTTCGGCAACCCACGTTCCTTGAGATGCATCTCAAGACGCAAACGCATCTCACCGACATCTTCAGGAAAACAGGCGACCAAACGCACTACTTCACCACGAAGTTCTTCAATTCTACTCATCTCTTTACCCTCCCAAAAGAACGTTAGTATATACAAAAATGATAACACAAAAAGACCAGAGCGTCAACAATCTATACTGAGCTAACCAAAGAAAAAACTTGGGGGTTTGGGGGTAAAACTGTTTGTTCTTTCCTGCCTGCCGGCAGGCAGGTTGGTTACAAAAAGTAAAGATACTGACTAATCGCAAACAAATCCTAATTCAAAATTTTTACCCCCCAAAAGATCTCTCCTCACCTCTACGGGATCGTTCGAGATAAACTTAGAATCTATCCACAAACTCCCACTTGCACTACTCTCAAAAACCTGATATAATATTTGAGATATGAACAATAGATACACACAAAAAGAATGTCGATTCAAAATGCCAGCCAAGGCAGGTCAATCAATTTATTTCTAATAATTCCGTCCCGATTAACCATCGGGGCTTTTTTAAACCTGTCATTGCGAGGAGTCTTCGCAGACGACGAAGCAATCCCCTCCTTTCATGCATTAAAGTAAAGTCTGGGATTGCTTCGCCCTGATGCGAATCAGGGCTCGCAATGACACACATTTCATAATTAAAATAATTTACACAAACCTATGCCACCAACATTCCTCAATCGAGATATAATCTCAATCAACGAACTAAGCAAAACCGATATTTTACACGTTTTAAAACATGCAGGAGAACTAAAGAAAAAACCTCAACCAAAATTACTAGAAAACAAAATCATGGCAAGTTGCTTTTTTGAACCATCCACCAGAACCAGGCTTTCTTTTGAAACAGCCGTGGAAAGATTGGGTGGAAAAGTTATGGGATTTGCTGACGGCCAAGTTACTTCGGCCAAAAAAGGTGAAACAACTTGGGATGCTATGAAAATCATTGGTCAATATGCTGATGTGATTGCTATGCGACACCCACTTGAAGGATCTGCCAGACGAGCAGCTGAAAGTACAGATAAACCTGTATTAAATGGAGGCGACGGAACAAATCAACACCCGACCCAAACCCTGTTAGATTTATTTACCATCAAAGAATGCCAGAAAAAACTAACTGGTCTAAGTATTGCCCTAGTTGGTGATTTAAAGTACGGCCGTACCACACATTCATTAGCACAGGCATTAGCAAAATTTGGCGCTAGATTATATTTCGTAGCACCGGAAATGCTTCAGATGCCTGACTATATTTGCGATGAATTGAAAAAACAAGAAATAAAATTTTCTTTTCACGATAAAATTGAAAATATTATAAACAAAGTAGATATTTTATACATGACAAGAATCCAAGCTGAAAGATTTGCCGACCCAATGGATTATGAAAGAGTAAAGAATGTCTTTGTGTTGACTACTAACATGCTAGAAAAAGCAAAACCAAGTATGAATATTTTGCATCCACTACCAAGAGTCAATGAAATTGATATCAATGTTGATAAAACAAAACATGCCTATTATTTTCAACAAGCAGAAAATGGCCTCTACACCCGCCAAGCTTTGCTCGGGCTTGTGTTAGGTAAGTTAAAATAATAATAACATTCTAATTACGAAACTATTCGAATTTTCGAATTACGAATATGTTATTTCGAAATTCGTAAATTCGTACCATTTCGTAATTAGAATGTAATTCTTTCACTTTATTCCTTAATTCAACAAATATGACCAAAGACAAAAAACTACTCGTTGCCGCCATCAAAGACGGCACTGTAATTGACCATATCAAAGCCGGGCATGCTTTAAAAATTATTAGATTACTTGACCTGGCCAATCACAAAAGTCTTGTAACTGTTGGATTAAATCTGCCCAGCAGGGCAACTAAAATAAAAGATCTTATCAAAGTAGAAGGGCGAGAACTGACTCAAGAAGAAACTAACCGCATTGCTATTTTTGCACCACAAGGGACGATTAATATTATAAAAAATTATGAGGTTGTAAAAAAATTCCATGCGCAAATTCCTGATGTGGTAGAATATGTAATTGTCTGCCCTAATCCAAAATGCATTACCAATCACGAAAATATGGACAGCAGATTTCATGTTGTAGAAGAAAAAAACAAAATAATTCTCAAATGTCATTATTGCGAAAAGAGTTTTTCAGAAAGAGAAATAAAAGAATACAAAAATAACTAACTCACCTTAGCACTAAAACACCCTAAAACTGGAGCACTTGACCAGAGAATAATATGAAAGTAAAAACCTGGAACAATCAATTTGTTGAAATAGATTTGCCAGAAAATACTCTGGGTAATCTTATGGCACTCCCAGCCCTAATCGATCCACACGTACACTTTAGAACTCCAGGAAGTGAACATAAAGAAAGTTGGATTACTGGCGCGGAGGCGGCCATAGCTGGCGGTGTTACTACTGTCATAGATATGCCTAATAACATACCAAGCACTGTAAGCACTTTAGCACTTAAGCACAAAAAAGAAATAATTGATGCACAACTTAAAACAGCGGGCATTCCTCTACACTATTATTTATACTTTGGCGCAACAGCGGATAATTTAGAAGAAATTAAAAAAGTTAAAGATCAAATTATTGGTGTTAAGTTATTTATGGATGCCAGTACTGGCAATTTATTGGTGGATAAATTAGAAGATCAAGAAAAAATATTCAAAATCTGCGCTGAATTAAACCTGCTCCTAGCTGTCCATGCTGTAACATCAGCCGAGCGAGCAGTTGAACTAGCTAAAAAATATCATACTAAATTATATATTTGCCATGTTAGCACAAATGAAGAAATAGGGATAATTAGACAAGCCAAAACAGAGGGATTTGAAATATATGCTGAAGTAACCCCGCATCATCTGTTTTTAACTGAAAATGACCACGAACGCCTGGGAACACTAGGGAAAATGAACCCCCCTCTTCATACTGTTGAAGATCAAAAAGCCCTTTGGGAGGCCATTTTAGACAATACAATTGATACTATAGGCACAGACCATGCCCCGCACACTTTAGCAGAAAAAAACGTCCCAGAAGCTCATGCCCCATTTGGCGTGCCTGGAATTGAAACCAATTTACCGCTCTTGTTAAATGCCTATAACCAAGGTAAAATAAGTCTAGAAAAAATTGTGAAACTAACTAGTTTGAATGCCAAAAAAATATTTAATGTTAAAAATAATGACTGGGTTGTAGTTGATTTGGATTTGAAGCGTGAAATAAAAAACGAAAATTTAAAAACTAAATGCGGTTGGTCGCCGTTTGCTGGACTTAAATTGAAAGGTAGACCGATTGCAACTGTGTTAAAAAATATAATTTACAAAATGTAACTCAAACCTTCAGGTTTGACTCGCCGAAGCAATGCCCGTTGTAATGCGAGTCAGACCTAAAGGTCTGAGTTACACTAACAATTAATTTATGCGCCATCTCATAAGCCTCAAAGAACAATCAAAAGAAGACATCCTCACCATGCTCGACATGGCAATTAAAATTAAAGCTAAACGCAATGCTGGCGAGCTGACTAATTATTTACCAAATCAAACATTAATAATGCTTTTTGAAAAAGGATCTACTAGAACTAGATTATCTTTTGAAGCTGGTATGACTGAACTTGGTGGCCATGCAATTTTTCTTGATAAAAAAACCACTCAATTTGCTCTAACCAACTTTGTCCATGAGGCCAAAGCTGTAATGCGTTTTGGTCAGGTCTTAATGTTCCGCGCCAAATATGCTAAAGATGTTATTGCATCAGCCGAACAAAATCAAATTCCAGTAATTGATGCTTGTTCTGAAAAATATCACCCAGCTCAAGCTCTAAGTGATATTCTAACCATGGCCGAACACTCTGGCGGAATTGAAAATGTAAAAAAAATCACTTGGCTCGGTATTGAAAACAATGTTTCTAATACTCTAATGCTTGCTTGTGCTAAGCTGGGAATAAAAGTATTTATAGTTGCCCCAGAAGTAGATCCAGATAGTGTAGATGAGGAGCTAAACAAACAAGCCGAAGCAACTGGTAATGTGGTTAGAACACTTGATTTAGAAGAAGCTTTGCGAGACAGTGATTATATCCACACTGACACTTGGATGAATATGGAATTCTTCTCCGATGGCGCTGTAAAAGAAGATAAACGTGGCGAATATGAAAGAAGAAAAACAACTTTTATGCCCTATCAATTAAATACTGAAGTAATAGAAAAATACTGCCCTAATGCAAAAATAATGCACTGCATGCCGTGCCACTTAGGATATGAAATAACTAAAGAAGCTGTTGAACATATTAACTCGATCATTTTTGATCAAGCAGAAAATAGAATGCATATGCAGAAAGCAATTATATTATGGCTATTGGGTCACAATGTCATCCCGAGCGAAGCCGAGGGATCCCTTTAACATGGCTTGAAAACAAAATTAAAACAAAAGAATTCGCCGAAGTACTGGAAAGAAATTCCTCCGCTTCGCTCGCTCGTTCCTCGCTCACTCCGGTCGGAATGACAAGCGCAAAAAATTATGCTAAAAACAACTTTTCTCAACAAACAATTTAACAATCCCATCATCCTCGCATCGGGTATTTTGGGATTAACCGCTGCCAGCATGAACAATGCTGTAAAAAATGGTTGTGGTGGAGTGACTGTAAAATCTGTCTCAAAAGAAGCTCGATTGGGCCACCCAAATCCTACAATGACCGGTACTGAACATTATTTTATCAACGCGGTTGGCTTATCTAATCCGAGTGTAGCCGAGGGTATAAAAGAATTTATAAAATTTAAAGAAATGATAGATGCGCCCCTGATTGGAAGTATTTTTGCCGGCACACCAGATGAATTTGCTGAGGTGACGGAAATAATTTGTCAGTCCCCGATTGATTTTCTAGAAGTAAATGTTTCTTGTCCCAACGTTAGCAAGGAATTTGGAACACCTTTTGCTTATGATACCAAAGCGGTTGAGACAATTACGAAAAAAGTAAAAGAAAAATCTACTGTACCAGTTATAATAAAATTAACCCCGCAGGCTTGGAACGTGGCAGAGATTGCTAAAGTGGCCGAAGACGCTGGGGCTGATGCAATTTGTGCTGGCAATACTATTTCTGGCATGGCTATAGACATTAAGGCAAGAAAGCCGGTGCTACATAACAAACAAGGCGGGGTCTCTGGTCCGGCTCTTTTTCCTGTGGCATTAAAAGCTGTATATGATATTTATAAAACTGTAAAAATCCCAATCATCGGGACTGGTGGAATCACGACTGGCGAAGATGCTATTGCCATGGTTATGGCTGGAGCAAGTTTGCTTGGTGTTGGGTCGGCGATTTATTATCGCGGACAAGATGCCTTTGCTAAAATTGCTGAGGAGATGAAACAATTTATGGAAGAAGAAGGGATTGGGAGTTTGGATGAAATTAGAGGAATAGCACATTTATAAAATTTTTAATTCGAAATTTACAATTTTCAGGGAACACTGATGCCCTGTGGGTAGAAAACAATTTTAAATTATTAAATTTATAAATTAAAAATTGTTTAAAAATTTCAAATTGAAAATTGTAAATTAGATATTATGAATCTAATAAAAATATCAAAAATAATTGACGAGGCAACCAATATTAAAACTTTCTATTTCAACCATACCCTCAACAGTCTACCTGGTCAATTTGTCATGCTTTGGGTACCTGAATATGATCAAAAACCATTTTCTATTGCATACGATGATGGAGAGTCGTTCGGCTTAACAATTTTTAAACGTGGCCCAGCCACATCAAAACTTTTTAATATGCAAGTTGGTGATAAAATTGGAATTGAAGGTTCTTTTGGCACTAACTTTTCCATAAAACCAAACACTCATTATATTATGGTCGCCGGTGGTTACGGCGCCGCCCCTTTAGGATATCTCTCGTCTGTCATCCTGAGCGACCCTGAGAGAGCTCGCGCGAATGAAGGGGAGTCGAAGGATCCCTTTCCTATTGATTTTTTGCTCGGTGCCAGAACAGCCAACCTTTTGTTATTTGAAGAAAAATTAAAAGACATACCAGGACTTAATTTGCATATTGCAACAGATGATGGCAGTAAAGGACATAAAGGGTACGTAACCGATTTATTAAAAAGTATTCTTGAAGAAAGGGATCCCTCGGCTCATCCCTCGGCTCCCTCCGGTCGCTCGGGATTCGCTCGGGATGACAACGAGTGCAGTACCCTCGTCGTCACTTGTGGGCCAGAACTAATGGAAAAAAAGGTTTTAGATATTTGTAACGAGTACGACGTTGATTGTGAAATCAGTATTGAACGTTATATGAAATGTGGTTATGGTATTTGTGGGCAATGTGCGGTTGATCCAATCGGTATCTGTATGTGCCAAGAAGGCCCCATAGTAAAACGCGAGCTTGCTAATAAAATTACAGAGTTTGGTATTTATCATAGAGATAAATCTGGGAAAATTATTTACTTTTAAAATATATACGGATTACGGATACCCGCAGGGCATTCCTCTTCGGGAATAAAAACTGATCCGTTCAAATCTGTTTGATCAGTTAAATCTGTGTCCTATTTAATTTAATAGAAAAAATATGCGGGATCTAATTCTAAAACTGCATAAAATCAACGCCATAAAATTCGGCGAATTCAAACTCAAAAGCGGAATCATATCTACAATTTATATTGATTTGCGCGTGACAATTTCCTATCCAGAAGTTTTGAAAATGGTAGCCGAGGCTATGTGGGACAAAATCTCTGACTTAAATTTTGATATTCTTTGTGGTGTACCCTATACTGCATTACCTTTTGCAACTGTCATGTCTGCAGAACATAACAAGCCTATGGTCATGCGTCGCAAAGAAGTAAAAGACTATGAAACCCGAAAGGCAATTGAAGGTTATTTTGAAGCTGGGCAAAATTGCCTAATAATAGAAGATTTGATAACCAGCGGATCAAGTGTATTTGAAACAATAGAGCCACTAGAGCATGAAGGTTTAAAAATAACTGACATAGTAGTCCTGGTTGATCGCGAACAGGGCGGAAAAAAACATATTGAAGACAAAGGTTACAACTTACATTCTGTTTTAACAATTTCACAAGTCTTAGAAACTCTGGAAACAGAAGGTAAACTTGATAAAGAAATGGCTATAAAAGTAAAAGAGTTTATAAAATCAAATCAAGTTTAATTAATCTATTAACTATGAACTATACTTACTCTCAACGTGCTGAACTCTGTTCAAATCCAACCGCTCACCAACTACTAAAATTAATGGATGAGAAACAGACTAATCTAGCAATTGCTGCAGACGTTATTTCAAAAAAAGAATTACTAAAAATCGCTGACGAACTTGGCCCAGAAATTTGTGTTCTAAAAACTCACATTGATATTATTGAAGACTTTGATGATGATCTGGTTATACAATTACAAAGACTGTCTGAAAAACATAACTTTTTACTTTTTGAAGATAGAAAATTTGCCGACATTGGCAATACTGTAAAACATCAATATGAAAATGGAATATATCATATTGCTGATTGGGCTGATATTACCAATGCCCATACAGTTCCTGGACCAGGAACTATTGAAGGTCTAAAAGAAGTTGGACTTCGAAAAGGACGCGGGCTTTTACTCCTAGCTGAAATGAGTCCAAAAGGAAATCTAGCAACTGGTAACTACACAAAAGCAAGTTTGAAAATGGCAGAAGACCACAAAGACTTTGTTATTGGCTTTATCACAATGAAAAAATTACTTGATAATCCATGTTTTATAAATATGACCCCAGGAGTAAAGCTTGTCCATGGTGAAGATGCTCTAGGCCAACAATACAACACACCAGAGTGTGTTATAAAGGAACAGGGTAGTGATATTATAATAGTTGGCCGAGGAATTTATGAAGCCAACAATCCATTGGTCGAAGCAAAAAAATACCGCCAAGCTGGCTGGCAAGCCTATTTAGATAGATTGTAGATAATATTTCATAGTTATTAAAAAATCCCCGTTAGGGGCTGTCCCAAAACTCTCGCAAAAACGAGAGTTTTGTGATATAATAAATGCATAAAT
>Ga0180009_10003123_pt1 | contig 19056 bp, 11 predicted proteins | sample OS_PC_MetaG_FD_123537 | JGI IMG/M metagenome (GOLD analysis project Ga0180009, IMG submission 123537) | Groundwater microbial communities from the Aspo Hard Rock Laboratory (HRL) deep subsurface site, Sweden - OS_PC_MetaG | ecosystem: Environmental > Aquatic > Deep subsurface > Groundwater...
AATCACTTACATTACTATTCCTCATGAGCGTGTCCTCCTGCTCGGATAAACCCGAGTTCTCTTGTTTACTATTAAGAGGATACGCTCATTCTATTCTATCCACAACTTTTGAATATATCTCATGCAGTCTCTCCGCAACCTCACCCGTCCTCTTCAACCGAGGGAAAACTATACGCGCACTCTCTGTGCACTTTCGCCATGCCTCGCTTACACCCTGAGTTGTCATTGCTAAATACTCATCACCACTCTCAAGTGATACCACACCAGTCAACCGAGTGTCAGTGGTGTCAAATATCGGATCTGCCAGAGCAAAAAGAGGCTTAGCAGAGGAAGCCTTATTCAGTGATCTGATCATAGTTAGGGAAGTCGCTGACTGGTAGTAACTGATTAGATAGTCATCTCCAAAGTATCTTAATCCTTTCGGACATGGGCCAAACTCAGTGTCTACCATCTCTACTTCAGAAGGTAGTTCCGATATAAGCATCTCGAACGGAAGGATACAAAGTATCTCATCGGGAATGATGATTAACTTCTTGTCCTTGTCAAGCATGGGGATTAGGTCCTGGATCAGTAACTTATAGAGCTGTGTGCCTAGTTCAGGATCGTACTTGCGGAGGTCCGATGCGTATTGAATGCACTCTGTGAATCCGCGATACTGTTTGATCAGTTGCGAGAGGCTGTCGCGCGTGATGGGAATGCTGATTGCACTAAGAATTCTGCCTCTCTCCAAAAGCAAGGCGATTGTCTCCGACTCGGTTACTTCGTACTCGAGGAGTAACTCATCTTCCTGGAGAGCGACCTCGCTAACACCGATAGGTTGAGGATATCTCAGCGATACGTATTCAGGATAGGTTTGTCGGAGCGAGGCAACGAACCTCGTCTGCTCTTCTTTCAAAGGCTTTAGCTCTTCCTCAATCTCACGCAGTCTTTGCTGATTGTCTTTCTCAAATGCCATCTTCTGCTGCTTGTAGAGAGATGCAATCTTGTCCGTCAGTTCTTCTTCCTGCTTTGACAGCTCTTTGGGGATGTTCTGTGTGCCACCGCCATGCCTCCGGGAAATGACGTCTAAGAACAGTCTGGACTTGGTGTGCTCAGAATAGAGAAAGCAGTCGTCTGCCCGACCCATCTTGAGAGAAACCCGTACCAGACCCTCGTACGGCTCAATCCGCGAGAAGCCATGTACTGCGGCAAAGAAGTGTTTGCGCTGAGATTCTGTGAGTGACTCCCGCTGCAGCTCCATGAAGTCGATCGCCTTACAGTAGTAGTCTTTAGCCCCAGCATAGTCCCCCAGCCCTTCCAGGGCAAGACCCAACCCGATGTATTCGGTCAGTAGAGACTCGGTATCCTTCTGTTTCTCATCGGTCTCGAGTGGCTTGGTGAACTGTTCGTGAGCCTTCGAGTATTCTCCAGTCACCAGGTAATATTTACCCAGGCGTAAAGGGGCATTCAACAGCTCAAAGATCTCAAAGGCTTCATCCAGTCTGCCCAGTTCCAAGTAAACAGTGCCTATGTTGCCTACAGTTCGAGACATCTCAGCATTAGCTCCAATCTCGAGATGTATCTCCAAAGCCTGTTTATAGATAGAGAGGGCACTGGGATAGTCACCCAAAATCTGGTAGACAAGGCCTATGTTGTTAAGGCTTACTCCTTCTCCCTTGCGGTCACCGATATCCCTACATACATCCAGGTCCTCTTCATAGAAAGAGAGGGTCCTGGGATAGTCACCCAGATTTTGGTATAAATATCCAATGTTGTTCAGGGTTGCTCCCTCCCCCTTGCGGTCACCGATATCCCTAAATATCTCCAGCGACTGTTCAAAGAAAGATAGTGCCCTGGGATAGTCACCCAATTTTACGTAGACAGTGCCTATGTTGGTCAGGGTTGTGCCTTCGCCCCGGCGGTCACTGAAAGCCCTACTTATCTCCAAGGACTGTTCATAGAAAGAGAGTGCCCTGGGGTAGTCGCCCAAGATTTCGTAGACAAGGCTTATGTTGTTCAGGGTGCTTCCTTTTCCCTGGCGGTCACCGATATCTCTTGCCATCTCCAAGGACTGTTCATAGAAGGAGAGGGCTTTGGCGTAGTCGCCCAAATGCCGGTAGACAGCGCCTATGTTACCCAGGGTGCTCTCTTCCCCCCGGCGGTCACCGATAGCCCTTCTTATCTCCAAGGACTGTTCAAAGAAAGATAGTGCCCTGGGATAGTCACCCAAAGCGGTGTAAACAATGCCTATGTTGTTCAGGGAGTGCCCCTCGCCCAGACGGTCATCGATAGCCCTTCTTATCTCCAAGGACTGTTCAAAGAAAGATAGGGCACTGGGATAGTCACCCAAAATCTGGTAGACAAGGCCTATGTTGTTAAGGAACTCTCCGACAGCTTGCGGACCGGCTGCCGCGCGCGCGCTCTCCAATCCCCTCTGCCATACCTCAAGCGCCCCATGATAATCAGAACGGTCATACCTCTCTTTCCCTTCGTCTATATAATCCTGCAATGTCTGACCTTGCGCTGTCTGAGAAAAGCCCAGAGACAGAGCAACCAGCAATAAAGCGATCCAATCTCTTCGATTCAGTCTCATGACAATAGTCCCAAACAAAGTATCTGATCGGCACTTCTCAGGAAGTGCCGCGATCAATATATCAGCCTGGCTGATGCTAGCCGTTTTTCTGGATTTCTTGTTGGCATAACCGCTGGAGTTCTTAAGTCTCAATTTAGATGATGCTGTCGTTCAAGGCAAGAGGTTTCCTGAAGATGCGATCACAATTCATGACTCTGCTGTCTGTACGTCAGCGGCCACCTGTGATGTCGCATGCCAGAAAAATCTTAACTCCCACTACTCAACTGTTTCCCTTAATGAATAGACCTGATGCCTGATCTTGTCAGCGTCACCATTATGGCACCTTTGATCGCTCAGCTCAGAAAGAACTGCATGAAGTTCGTTCGCCAAGGTCATCGCCTTGAGGGACTTAGTCATCGTTTCCGCTTCGACACCATTGATTGCCAGAAGATCCAGATAGGCTCTTCCGAGGTCGGCTTCGATCTCTATGATCGCATCACAAAGCTGACCGTACTTTGTCATTATGGGTATGACAAGTCTACGAAACTCTTCGACTCTCATATCTGACTCCCGTCAACGCACATATAATGTGCTTTCATTGTTTACCTTCCTATTCTCTAAATAGACGTATCGTCCCCGAATGTGACACGAAATCTTCGAGTTAGAAGAGTTGGCAGAGCAGCTCACCAAGGCTTTCTCAGACCTATGGCTGGATTCATGGCGATCTTATGATCTCGATCAGTGTTTCGATCTGGTCCATTTACTTCTTCTTGAAGAAAGACTGTCACATTTTAACATCAATCTTCTATTGGGAAATCAGAGGAAGCGAGCAAAGCCCAACTTAGACTAGTTAAGGAAAGGCAGGAATCATGAACGATATAAGTGATGAACAAGACAGACCAGCACGTAGGTCTTCGAAGATGGACGTGCCCTGCGATACACCATGGGCCGACGGTATCAGGAGGAGTGAAGCTGTGCAGAAGGGATACTCTGACAGCCTGTTTAAGAATCCAATCATCCTACTATGCATATGGGCGGCTCTCGTATACGGAACGTTTGCTGTTATTGGGAAGCTATGTGATCCAGGAGACTATATCCATGAGTTCTTCTTCAACAGAGGGCCTATACAGTACATCAGCACAGGTTTATTTTGGTGTGCAGTTTTGATACTGGTAGCTAACTGCATTGTGTTGAGGCGGGAGCAAAATGCAGTACGTCGTCTGTCAGATCCCGGGCAGCCAATCAAGCCAGGTCAAATGCCCGAGGCTATTCAACATATAATACCGGTCAAAGATAGAAATTCAAGAGTAGGGCTGGCAACGCTGCAAGTATGCGAAGGCTACGCCAGAGGAGAGGATGTTAACTCCCTCATATCAGAGTCTACGAGCAGCTGCCGCGAGTCATTCGAGCGCGCTTACGCGTTCTTGAGCGTTTTGAAACGGGTACTCCCTATTCTGGGATTTCTTGGGACAGTAATTGGCTTATCAGTAGGAATGGTCGCCTTCGCAAACATCAGCGGGATGGGACAGAATGTGGAAGAGCTGAAGAAGCTTCTCCAAGAATTCGCTGTATCTCTTAGCAGTGCCTTTGATACAACACTTCTGGCTCTTGGGTACACCGTGATTCTGACTATTGTCTCAGCGTTGGTCAAGACAAGGGAAGAATCCTCGCTGCAACTGTGGGAGAGTTTCCTGCAAAATAGGCTAAGAAGATGTCTATCCAAGCCCGCCAACCCAGCGGAGGAGTGGTCAGCAGTCATCCACGATTTGGCTGACGACATCGGGGCGAAGTTAGAAACCACGCTAGGCCGGGCGACAATCCAGTCGCTTTCAATCTTTGAGCGGAACATGAATAATGGGATTAGTGGCATTATCCAGGAGTGGTCTGCAAAATGCCTGAGTACTCTCTCAAATGCGACAGAAAACGCGTTTGGCCGGATTTACAGTGAAAACAACAGATGGAGTAGTCTCGTTACGAAAACGGTCGAGGAGACAGCAGGTGTGATTACTGATAGGCTCGAAAAGGTGGAATTGGCTGCTCTGAAGCGACCCAGAATTGAGATTAGAACTTACGAGAACGATCGGAGCGATGGAAATGCTGTTACAGAAGGCCAGTGAGAACTCGGTGGATGTGCTGCCACTGCTTTGTTGCCTGGTTGGAGCAGTAGCGTTCGTTTGTTTTGGGATCAGTGCAACACGTATTGCGGATCCGGATTCGCTAGAACCATCAGAATTGCAGACCTGGGAACACTGGGTACAGCAAGCCAAAGAAGAGATTGTCCGTCTAAGCGACTCTCTGCAATTCCTGAACCAAGCCAACCACGGTCTCAATCAGCAAGTCGACCGGAAGGAAGAAAAACTAACCCTTTTCCAGCAGGATAACCTTGCCGGAACGTCAGATTACGGACAGGAAATGGAACGCATCCGGGAGCGATTATCCAAAGAGAGGCAGGAAATCCTGGAACTGCAGGGCAAGTTGAGTGAGAGTGAGTGTGTTGACGTGGCAAGCGCCTACAATGGGGCAGGGGGTGAATTGGGGCGACCCCAGTTTGTCGAATGCGTCAAAGATACAGTACTGCTTCAACCCCAGGGCAGAGCAATTCCGTCAAGCGAGATTTCAGCAGCCAGTCACGAGTTCCTGGACGGCATTGGATCGACGGGCTATGTCGTGTTTTGCGTTCGGCCCAACGGCTTCGAATCGTTCGTCAAAGCGCGATCAATAGCTGAAGAGAACGAGATCGCAATCGGCTATGAACCCATTAACGAGAACTGGACATTGAGGTTTTGAAGGGAGAACGGATATGAGACGCAAGGAACGTGCGGACATCAGCTCAGTCCTATCGATTCTCAGAGACCCTTTGACGATGATCGTTGGCGTCTTTCTTGCTGGATGTGTACCGCTCATACTACCAGCTGCAAGTGATGCCATTGTTCATGGGATAGCTGATAATACAGAACTGATGGACGAAAAGACGATGTTAGAAGAGAAAACCGATTCGGCCAGATCGTACGGCGGAAAACTCGTCGACAAACTTGAAGTTTTAGATGCTCAACTCAAAAGGGCACAAGAGCGTACTGCTGAAACGAGGAACCGGAATGAGCGGGACAGCGCAGCGTTGTTTGCATTGCGGGAAGAGCTCGATCAGTTACAGATGAAGTCGACCTTTCTGGGAGAAGAGCTCTCCAGGAACAAGAGCGAGAGCCCCAAGTTCAAGCCGGGAAACCCAGTCAACTCAATGACCGAGAAGGCTCCCATATATTTCATAGTGCAGGGAAGCGCGATCGCCCCCGACACGGAGAAGTACTTCGAATACACTGAAGAATATCTCCTAGGTTCGCATGTTCGCACGGTAGCAACCAGAATCCGAGTGGGGGAAAGCGTGGATCAGCTCTCCAACCCTACGAGTGACTTTGCCAAGTGTATTTCAGAGCTGAAACCGGACAGTCAATGTGTGGTGTTCGTAGTTGACAGACACGGTTTTAATGCCTTTCGGGCAGCTCGGGATATCGTTCGCAGGGCCGGCGTTCAACTGGGCTGGGAGCCTTACATCTATGAGGATAACAAACTGTACTTCGGTGCAGGAGGAAGGGGTGCACACGTGAATCCATGATCTGACAATGCAGCCCGCCCCGCTGCGAGCAGATGTTATCTGGTTTGGCAGCGGCAGAGCCAATGTGATCAGCATAAACTATCAGGATGGAGGTACAGAACATGTCTAAAGTTGCAAAGCAACTGCTCGCCTGGCACGTGAAGGCCGCTTTCGTGCTTGCTGCAATTCTGGCTGTACAAAGTGGGTTCGCGGGAGAGATTGCTCCGGTAGGCGGTGAACTTGAATCGGCCATTCTTGCAGAAGATTGGGATGGTGTCTTGAACGTTCTGGACAGTAGAGAAGACGCCGAGTTGGATGCCGCGGGCCGTTTCATCAAAGGACATGCATGCCTAGCGGTCAACCGGAATAACGAGTCACTATGTATGTTTCTGAATGCAACCAAGGACGATCTTGAGGCGTGGAAGGAATGGACTTCCGGTTGGGCAATGGCGAATGCAGGATCAGCGATCGCTAATTATTTCCTGGGAGATGCACTCGCACGATCAGCGGATTGGGATTTTGCGTTTAGGACTTTTGACAGAGCGTTGGGGATAAACCCCAAACACTTTCTTACCTTGAATGCAAGAGGGGTATCATTTGCCAGTAAACAGCGGTGGAATGAGGCAGTTCGCGACTTCGCGGAGACGATAGCCTTACAGCCAGATTTTTCCGATGTCTACACCAACCGCGGAGCAATGTACATTCAGATGCAATCTGGTGCTCCTGGTGCACTGCGAGCATTCAACCAAGCGCTGGCTATCGTACCTGACTTCTTCCTTGCCCTGAATGGTCGAGGAGCGGTTTGTGTAGTCCTCGGCAACTGGGAAAGCGCAGAGGAGGATCTCTTGAAGGTCGACGATACCCATGAAGAATGCCTCGTAAGTTTGGATGAAGTAGTTGCTCAGAATCTAGCTGCCCTCGCCAGCTCGGAGTCAAATGCGGTTTCAGAATTAGTAACCCAATTTGCAGGTATTGAACCAGGTTTTTCCATTGATAGGAAAACCGAGGCCTTTTCCGGCATGTCGTACGATCAGGTGAGTCAACTGAAGGGTGTATTGAACAACAACATCCCGCACAACCAGTGGTATGCAGGTATTGCACCAAACAAGACGACTATGGAGCTCGGGGTCGACTTAGGTACGGATCTCACCGCGAGTTTCAAAGTCGGAGGCACTTGGAATGAATATGACAGGACTACGAATAACCTCGGGTATCAGCAGGAGAGTCTTGATCTTCTCAACCAAATGTACCCTGATATCCACGCGCAAAACACGGGCAATATCGGCGGATTCCTTGGAAGTAGAGGGGGGAATTACGCATTCACCCACAGCGACGCACAGGGCGTCTCGACTAAGGGAGTGGATGCTATTCCAATTGACCCTGGTGATTGGCACATTACGACAGTATATGGACTGTACTATCCGGTCAATGAATGAGCCATCGCAGTTAGGAGGAGATGAAAATGAATAAGTCGATTGTATGGGTTCTTCTCGCTTTGACAGGGCTGTTTGTTTGCTCCTTAGCCGGGATAGCTCAGGCAGCAGTATTTAAAGCATATTCACTCCAGGAGGCTGAACGACGGCTGCGGCGCACAACTCCAGTTGATTCAGAACTAACGAGACTTGGCGAGATCACCGCAATGGCGGGGCTAGTGTATGACAAAGAGACGGGCGATCTCATCCTTGTAGGACAAGTTGAAGAAAACAGGGAGCCAATACTGCTCGACGACTTCGTTGTAGCCATGCGTTCTCTCCTTGTTCACAATGAATGGCCATTGGTCAGTATCGACAAGGATACCGACGAATCGGATTCACAGAAACGGCTGATACGTTTTGAAGGCGGAATTGAGAATACGCAGTTCGGAAGAGACTTCCTTGAGGCCGACATCACTCTGAAGAAAATGTCGCTTGACTTGCTTCCCACAGATATATGGGGCATTCGGTCATACTTCGCGCTTGCGGTCGATGAATTCGAAGAGAATACTTGTCTGGACGCGATCAGTAGCCGCTTCTGGTATGACGTGTTCGGTAAAGGGTCCCTCGCCGTACGGGATGGTGTGTTTGCCATCGATGGATTCCGGATCGGGATTTATCCCCAAGTCATCAGTGTAAACGGAAAGCCTGTGTCCCATGCACAAGAGATCCGCGATGAGGTTGCTGAAAGATTCGCCGCCGCAGTGAATAACAACATGGCTGATTTGTGTGCTTACTACCCAGAAATCGGGCGATTGAAAACTCTATTTGATCTTGTGTGTTTGGCAAAGGGAATCCAGACGATGTCTGCCAGGCCTGATCTCGATTATTTCCTGTATGATTACCTCCTCACCCACAACGAGATCCCTGCAGAATTCACGGCAATTACGCGAAAGGCAAACCGTGAAGTAGCCGGTGTGAACCATGTTCTCCATGTCGAGGGAGGTGTGGAACTCAGAGCATTGATCATGCGGATTGAAGATGGCGATGTGACCGCGCTGCGTGATGTCGTTCTCAAATCACGCCCGACTAGCAGGGCGCTGACGTGGGAAGTCCCGCTTGACGGCTGGCAGATTCCCGGACACTCGCGTGAGGAGTTTGTGGATGAGCCTGCCGGTATGGGGACTTTTCGAGGTTTCTCAAGTGGGGACGCCCGAATCGGGTGTTATGTCTCACGCAGAGTTGGGATTTTAGGAGGACTCAACTTGAACAGTGAAGGTTTTGTATCCCCGCCGTTCTCCCGCAAGAGGCCGGACTTTGACATGGTTGAGCGACTATCTACACCTACGTTTAGTACAGATGTTGGCGGAGTCATGCTTCAGGGAACGGCCGCAATCAGTGGTGACAGTCAGGCTGACGTCGATCTAAGCAGCGGCAGTTTCTGCCTCATTGTCGGTGGTGAAAGGGCGCGGCTTGATCCTCAGGTACATCGCAAGTTCAACACTGCACTATGGTCTGTATACTTCAGTGATATCGATCCCGGAATTTCCATCGACCCGATCGCCCCCGGGGCGGACAAACATCTCGTACGGTACATCGGACGGGTGATCAATACGGATCTGGGCCGAATTATGCGGGAAGCAGACTACCTCATGAAGAAATGGGCCGTCGGCACCGAACGACCTGCCATTCCCGGGTTTAAGTGCGTTGATGACCTTACGGCGAGACACGGCCTTCGGTACATTGGGGCGAGTCGAAGGTTCTGGTTTGTCCCCGAACAAATGAGGTTCAGAAGTGGCGATGGGATGCTGCTTTTTGATGATGGGAGGATGACCTGTCGGACGGAGTATGTTTTTCAGGATAGAACCTATAAGGCGGAGCCAGCGGATGAGGCGTTCGCCGAGTTCTTCAGCGAACATTATCAGGAGATCGCCGAAGAATACCCAGTCTATGGGGATCTGTTTGACTACGCGAAGATGGTCAGTCTCGCTAAATATCTCAAGCAAAGCGGCGTCCCCCTCCTGTGGTATCTGATGGCCAACCGGGATCTGATTCTCACGGAGGATTCGCCGGGAACGGTGGAGGCGCTGGCCCGGGGGTCTGCATATTTTGAAGGCCTAGAGATTGAGGGTGGTGTAGACCTTGGTTCCGAGGGAGAATATGTCTACGACGCAATGGCAGTGGACGCCATCGCTGACGCGAATTCCAGACTAAACAGCACGACCCATTCGCTTTCCGGTCTGTCTCCTTCCGAAGACGCACACCAATTTGCGGGAAATCGCTTTTCATTTGACCTGGAGAATCACAGCTACAGCGTCATCCCTCATCATTCGTTGACCTCCGGCAGAGACCGTAGGGGTATCCGGTATCAAACTGACCTGGCCTTCCGGCACAACGGCGAACCTGGATTGGAATTGGTTCGCTATTTCAATCCGCGGCAACAGACAGCCGAGGAGTTCGGGCAGGGCTGGCACCTTCTCATTCCCTACCAGATCAAGCCGCATGATGCCACCTCCCAGGAGTTTCTGAACGCAATTATCCCGGAACAGATGGTCCTGGAAAACCTGCTTACCGGGGAAGGAGAGGTTCTCACATTCAGTACCGATCGGTATACGATCGCTGGTTATGTGCCTGATGTTGCAAGGTCCAGCCAAACGATTGGGCTGTTCATCATGTCGGATGCCTCGTACCGTCTGGCCGACAAGCTTGGAAACGAGTTCTGGTTCGATCAGGCAGGTTACCTGACTGACATTATCCTTTCGGATGATTATCATATGCACTTCGATTACTTCAGCGACTTCACCAATGCATTCGACAAGAGCCCATACGAACTGCACCAGTTTGGCGAAAATTGGGTCGATGTACTCAATGCCCGTATGCCGGAAAGGCTAATTGTAGAAGATGTCATTAATGGCGACAGCGAAGTATTTGTGTTCTGTGACACCACCGAGTTTGTCGGCTATGTTCCGGAAAGCGAGCAAACCAGCAGGTTTGAAGCGCTGGTAGTAATGTCTGACGGCTCCTTTCGTTTGCTCGACAATGCAGGGAATGAAAATGCTTTCACACCTGCCGGCAGATTCCAAGGCGCAGTCGTTTTTTCGGAGCGACCGATGATTGCGTCCATATCTCTAGGACAACAAAGAGTCGACTTCATATACCAGTATGATCAAATGAGCAGAGCACGCATAGTCAGCGCGCATTACTCCATTGAGGGCGGGGCAGCGAGCCCAGCACACATTGTGAGGTACCACTATGATGATGCGGACAGACTATGCCGCATCGAGCGTGTATGTAACAGAGATAACGATTTGAGATTTGATTGATTGCTTCGCGTGTGTCATTCAGGACAGCGATCAACAAGCTTTGGCACCAGCGGAGATAAGTCCGCAGGAAATGTGGGTTGAAGAAATTATATCGGTACAGCCACATGGTGTTAGCTGCGGTATTAGAGGGGGGGGGGAGGATCACTTCAACCTCCTTTCAAGTGCCTCACTTCATTGAGGACATAACGCTGTTCGAGTTATCAGTCTTACTGTGGTTAAAGAGACATTACAGTCCAAGCAAATAACCGTGTTTCCTGCTGTTTGGACAGATTCAAGGGCTCATAACCCGAAGGTCATTGTGGTTTTGTCTGTTGCTTTCTGTTGTTCCCCGTGAAGGCATGGTTGATCTTCAGGCTGGAGCAGGCCTTCATGAATCTAAGTGACGTCGGCTGCGAGCCATTGTCGGACATCAGATGCAGATTGTGACCTCGAGCACCATTTGGAAACTGACGGTTCAAACCCCGCTCCAACGCTTCAGTTCAGGCCAGTGACGAGATGTGGCCAGAGGGCCAGAGTAGTGGCCGACAACTTTCTTGGAGTACCAGTACAAAACTTTCACAATATGGCTTCCGGCCCGGTCCTCGTAACAGATAGTAGATGTTCCCTCCGGATCAAATATGGAACTACTCGTTGTAAGACAACAACTTGTGGTATAACTCGTCGTCTACTAACACGAAGAACCTGAATCCTTGGTGCTGCCATAATTTGATGACATTTCTGTCCGGTGACCTCTTGAGATGACATTCGACACACTAGAGGGTTAAGTCTCAACCGCGTCTGCTTCAGCGGACCACTTCGTGAAATCTGCCTTGTCCGTCTTGACTTTTGCTGAAGTAGTGACTATACTAACTAGAGTTGGTCCGGTACAGTAAGCCGAAGGGGAGCTGATCCTGACAACTCGACTGACATCATGCCATTTTACGCTTCAGGTTCTTACCCTCCGGTGGTCCGTAAGCATCGCAAAAAGTTGAGAAATTGACACTGGAGGTAGACATGTTCAGATACAACTCAGGTGCCATCCGGCTAATCTCGCCGGTCATTTGTCTCATTTTGTTAATCGCACCACTTCAAGATCTTCTGGCAGCAGAAGGTGCAGTAGCCAATCAATCACAGAATGACCAAACGCAGACAGGCTCCTCTACTACGTACGGCCCAAAACGCATTTCAGATCCATCGGCAATTATCATGAATGAAAGTCAGGAGATTGAGTCTCAAGGTGATTCCGAGCCCGCTCCGGCTGGATCATTTGGCAGTGGCAAACTGGCTACCGATTTGCAGTTGGGATCTCAGAATGTGACTGCACACGAGAGCCAGAATGGTGAGAAGTCGCATTCGCCGGTAGTGAGTAAGTCTGGATACATTGACACTGGACAGAAAAATAACGAGGAGCAGGGCGTTGAATTCGAAAACCCTTTTCAATCGTCCATTCTTGTTCTCACGCTGGAGTGGCATGAGACTGTTGGTGGCCTACCCAAAGACTTGGCCTTTAGTCTAATCTCGTCAGACGGCACGGTTTCGTTTCAAATGGTGGACGGGTTGGTTGAAGCCCCCAATCTTGCGTCAATCACGGTCCGTGATTTGGATTCAATTGCCACGCTCGACTACCGTTCTCTGTCTGACAGTTTGTCACAATATGATCAGTTTCTGATAATCGATGAGGATTCACGGAGGCTGTTTTTTGTCAATCCAAATTCTGCCGAAGGTGTGTGGCATTTGTCAGCTGTAAACTCAGGTAGTGATGAATTCTCTTACAGGATCGCTTCTATCCCTATTGCTACTGGATCGACTTCTGACGGATGCGATGTCTGTCACACAGTGATGGGCGCAGCGGCCTACCTCGCGTCTGAGCTCGCCTGTTCAGCCAGTCCGTGGTTGGCACCTGTGATTATCTGTGCGCTGTCCATTGAGATCTGGGCTCTCATTCCTCTTTGCGTGTCGTCCGCTCTCTTTGTTGCTTCCTGGGGTGACATCTTGGGACTGATCATTTGTCAACTTTCTGAAGGTCCCAGACGAACAGCTGAAGAGAGTCTCACGTCTTGGTTCTGTACGGTTACAGGTGCATGTACTGACACATACCCTCCACTCGTTTACCTGCATTCTCCGAGCAACGGTGATCAATACTCTGGTATCTTCAACGTTACAGCAACCGTCGCCGGTGATGCGTCCCCGATAGACTATGTCGAGTTTGATTATTCAACAAACGGTGGTGCTACTTGGGCTGATGTGGTAGGTCCCGGACATTCTGATGGAACTGTGGTTTTCGAAGGCGAAGGATCGATACTATTCGATACAGAAGAGGCCGGCATAGTTTTCAGCAATTCGATGAAAGTACGCGTGAAGGCGGCAGATACTGAAGGTAACACCTCGGATTGGGTTGAAAGTGAGGGGGTTTTTGTCGTGGACAATCGCGACCCAGATATTACTACCATTGCCGTCATCTTAAATCTTACTCCGAACCCTGTGTCACCTTACTCGGCTGTCGATGCCTATGGCACGGCTCAGTATAACACTGGCTCTCCTGTGACAAACGGAACAGTGACAATCAGCCACTCGGCAGACAGTTGGACCGCGTGGCTGGATGAGAACGGCAGCTTTAGCCGAACGATAACAGCCCCTCCTTCTTCTGAATTGGTGACGTCGTCTGTAACGGATGGCAATCTGACTGGCCAAGACCAAGAATACTTGACGGTTACATCGGACGGAAGCGGCGATGGTTTCACGTTCTACAGATCAACAATGTGCCGGGATGCTGACAATGATTATCCATATGATCCTATTGGGGAGACTCATTGTTTTAGAACTGACGATGACAATGTATATAGCTGGGTCCATCTAACGAACCTATATGTCCCTGTTCAGGTTCGGTGGTACTGGTATCTGCCGGATGGATCACAGTTTCAGAATCCACTCACATCAGATTGTACAGATGATCCTCAGGATTATGGCTATGAATATTGGGACTGGTGGAAACTATATTATGGTTGGAGTATAGCTGGATACAGTTTGGCCGACTATGAGGGTCGGCATTCCATAAAGATATATGCAAAGGAGTGTGGTGAGGGCTATGAGTACATGGAATCTCAGTATTGGGTTCTGGCATACGACCTGTCCCATCATTTGATGTGCAAAGATGTGGGTCCTTATCCTAGTGAGCCAGTGGATTCCACTAATACCTTTGTAACAACTGATGGAAAAGCTATGACATGGGCCAAATTCGTTGATGTCTCGGAGAGCATTGAGGTCAAATGGGAATACTATGAACCGAGTGGTGCTCTCTATGATAGCTTTGAACATACGACAGATGACCCTGATCCGGGATCATGTTGGGACTGGACAAAGGCGTGGGGTTGGATTTGGATAGATGGGTACGCTGCTGCCAGCAAGTGCGGCCGATGGACGGTTAAGGTCTATGAAAAAGACGTGTGGGGCAATTGGGATGAACTGTACACTGATCACTTTATCATAGAAGAAGCAGTGAATCAAAATCCATCTGTCAGTGTTACCCTGAATTCCGATCCGCCATTAGAGGGTCAGAATCTGTCCGTGACCATTAGCGGATCTGATAACTGTAGTATAGAAGCTGCTGTTCTGTACTGGGATGTTGGCGCTGAAAATTCGACTGAATGGCAAGCGATTCATGAGCCAAGTTTCTCTCAGCAAGCATACATAGGATCATTTCCAGCAAATCAGTCAGTTGAAGTGTATGCAAGAATGATCGACCTCTCCGGAAATCTAGGTGAAAGTCAGCACTTGTTTATTACCGTTGTCGATACGGACACCGAAGGTCCTGAGATATCGTCCGCAACGGTAAACGAAAACGCTGGCAATGGCAACGGTAGGTTGGAAGACTGCGAGCAGCTACACATATCGTTTTCAGCTTCTGACCCTAGTGGTGTTGACTCTATAGCGCTGATTATCGACAGCACTGAAGTTGTTCTCCAAGGAACTTATTACTCAGTGGTTGATCCGCTTCAAGCAGGTCCGCACACAATTACGATATTTGCGATGGATGGTGACGATCCGCCGGCAGCAAATGTCTTGATCGATACATTCTGGATAGACCCCATGCCAGACGCACCAAACGAGATTGTGAGTCCTACGGAAGACGATACGGTCAGTGCGGAGTCTGTCAATTTTACTTGGCGAAGTGTACCAACAGCTGACAGCGGATACGTATTTGAGGCTGATTCCAGCACGGAGTTTAATTCGGCTCAGTTGTGGTCCGACACACTCAGATCGGTTGAAGATACATCTTTGAGTGGATCGCTGATGGTCGGTACGAGGTATTACTGGAGACTTGCTTCACGGAGTTATTGCGGCTTGAGCAGTTTTTCCGCCCCACGGAGTTTTGTCACAAGTTGTCCAACCTTGATTGGGCCCAACCCAACGACGCTTAGGCCTGAGGATGGTTCGGCTGGAGGGACAGAAGTAACTTTTGAATGGGGGGAGGTCATAGGTGCGTGGGCATATGCATTACGGATAGACACACTCTATCCAGGTACGCAATATCAATGGAGATGTGATACTGTTCTTGACCCCAGCTCAACGATCAATATCCCTGAGATGACCATTTATTGGCAAGTGCAAGCGCTAGGAACTTCTCCCTGTAGTGACGGTCAGTGGACGAGTCCAGCTCAGTATCTAGACGTAGAGGAAATTCCTACATCGACACTTCCGCAGACCTATGCATTGAATCAGAACTATCCCAACCCTTTTAATCCAGAGACACGAATAGGTTTCGCCCTACCTCGAGCCAGTTTCGTAACACTTGATGTGTTTAATATTCTAGGTAAACGGATCAGGGTGTTAGTTAGCCAACGTCTTTCGGCCGGCCATAAAGTGATCGTGTGGGATGGCAAGAATGACAATGGATCCGAGGTCTCGTCAGGAATGTATTTGTATCGGATCACGGCGGGTGAATTCGTAGAGACGAAGAAGATGGTGCTCCTGAAATAGAGCCAGAGAGAACTGGATAGAATCCATATGCTATCGGTACCGGAGTACCGGAAAGCTGATAAACGGTGTGGGAGAGCCCAAGAAACGGAGACGCACCAGAGGATCCAACTGACACTTTCAGGCTAAATCCCTGTCGCTTGAGAATTCAAGAAACGTATTGATCAATTGTAATGATCTTAGACGTCAGACAATGTTCTTCGACTATAAGCAATGAAGAGAGTCGTTGGTGGACATGAGTATATGGCATACGAACGTGCGGGAGGTAGGAGCAATGAACAGGATCGTCAACGTCTACCTGGGCTTTTGCCTGACGATCGTTCCCTGGCTAATCCTCGTGACAACACATCCAGTTGAAGCCAGTTCGGATTCAACTCACATCAGCTATGGAAGCTATATCGAGGCTTCCATTGACTCACTTGGTGACATGGACGCATACAGTTTCATAGGTCAGTCGGGAGAGCGTGTGATTATCCGCATGGATCCTGAGGGAATAGACACGGAGTTTCGGGGGATACCTAAGGTATTTGGTCCTTCTGATACTCTGCTCATATCGGATTATGATAGCTGGACGAATTCATGGTATCCCTACAACTACGGTGGACGTCAGGTGAGCTTTGTGGACTTCGAGTTGCCGGAGGACGGACAGTATATCATCTATGCGAGGGAGAACGACGGTGACATGATAAGCGACTATTGGCTGAGTCTTCACTGTCGTGAGAGCCTTCGAGCCAACGCCATAGTCATACCTTGATGGATGAATCTCCGAACACTTGTGCAGCTCTCGATTATTCATACGTCAGCTTAATCTCCGCATCTGCCAGATGATCCGGCGCAAGATGAGCCTAGATCATCGTTGTCTTGATGTTGGAGTGACCCATCAGCTTCCGAACGGTGGGTACCGCGAGTTTGAGGTTTCGAGATCAAAGTTCTATCGGTGGAAGAAGGCTTATTCTGAACAAGGGGAAGCTGGATTGAACGTGAGCGAGATATTCCCGGTCACTGGATCGAACACGACTGTCTCAATGAGTTGGCGCATGAGCTTGACTCTCTCGCGCTGTGCCAGCACCTCCCACAGCGAACCAAATCGGGTCAGAGCGTCGAACAGGCGCTCTCTATCGACAGTCTCAGATTCGAGCCCTTTTAACTTCTCTTCGACGTCAGCAAGCCCTCGCTCCGTTTGGCTGACGATATGTTCCGCCTTATTCAGATGTTCTCGAACCGTGGAGAGGGATGCGTCGGATGAATCGATCATCGCAACCAGCCGTTCAATCTTGATCCTTGTCTTCCGCTGCTTTTCAAGTAATTGTCGTCTCTCTTGCTCGAGTTCGGACTGCAGTGAGTCCCTGTGCTTCACTGTTTCTGTGAATGCCTGCTCCAAAAGCTCAGGATCGCTGCCGATCCGCTTGATCATTTCTACAACAAAGTCCTCAATATCTTGAGCAGGGAGGAAGGGCGTGTCGCAGGTTTGTCTGCCTTGCTTCTGCTTAGTTGTGCATAGGTAATACCGGTAAAGCTTGTTCTTCTTCTGAGTATAAGTGTGACCCATTGCGGCACCGCAGTTACCACAGCGGAGTAGCCGTTTCAAAAGGCCAGCATGAGGATTCCGGTATGTCTTACCGCCAGCGTTCCTGTTCTTCTTGATCAAAGCTTGCACCTGTCGGAATACAGACTGATCAACGATTCCGGAATGTTTACCGGGGAAGCTCTGTTCCTTGTGCCGCACCTTGCCAATATATGTGATATCTGAGAGAATACGTTGGAGCCTGGCTTTATCAAATGGTCTTCCTTTTCTGATTTTGCCATTCTTCGTCACCCAGGATTTGGTCTTCCAGCCCCTTCGATTAGCCTCCCTGGCTACCTTCAGCATCGATTCCTTCTTCAGATAGAGAGCAAACAGCTCCCGGACAATCTTCGCATCGTTTGGATCGAGGATGAGACGCTTTCGCTCCCGATCCAGATCATATCCCAAAACTGGCGGTCCACCTACCCACTTTCCCTTCCGCCTCGCAGCACACATTTTGTCTGACGTGCGCTCAGAAATGATCTCCCGCTCGAACTGCGCAAACGACAGAAGAACATTGAGAACCAGTCTTCCCATCGAGGTGGCGGTGTTGAACTGTTGTGTGACTGAGACAAAGGAAACTTCATGCTGTTCGAAGACCTCCATCAACTTTACGAAGTCCAGCAGAGATCGAGAGAGACGATCCACTTTGTATACCACTACACAGTCGATCTGACCGCTCTGGATATCGGACAACAGTGCCTGCAGCGCCGGTCTCCCGGTGTTGCCTCCGGTGAAGCCGCCATCGTCGTACAAGGTCTCTGATGCAAGCCACCCTTCCGCTCTCTGGCTCAGGATGTAGGCCTCGCAGGCTTCTCGCTGAGCATCAAGGGTGTTGAAATCAGAATCGAGTCCCTCTGTCGTCGACTTGCGGGTATAGATTGCACAGCGGATGATCTTTGCTGGGGCAGGGAGACGCACTCCCTGCCCCCGGGATTGTGAAGCAGCAGGTCTCAACCCTTCTTATCCTGTCGCTTGGTGAGACCAAAGAAGAGGAATCCGTTCCAGGTCGATCCAGTGACATGCCTGGCGATTGCTGATAGAGACCTGAACTCATGGCCCTCGTACTCAAACCCCTTTTGAAGCACTCGGACATTTATGGTCTTGCCCTTGTACTTCTTAGTGATCGTGGTGCCTGCCTTTGGTAGTCGAGGATCTCTGCTTCCGATCGGTCTGGTTTGACGCTTCTTTTGCTGTCCGCGACCGTCTTTCTTCTTTGGCTGTTTTCCCTTTGTCTGAAACTTTGCTGTGAGGACGGTGTGACCCGATCCTGATCCCTTTCCTGCTTCTTGCAGTTTCCGAGAAATCTGAGCAAATAGTTGTTTGCGGTTACGAGACTTCGTCGGTTTCCCGAAGACTCGCTCATACTCGGCACTGAGCTCTTTGAGTCCCATCTTCTGCAGATCTGAGATCTTGCTCCAGGCGGGGCGTTCTGTCTTCGTGTTGCTCTTGTCTTTCATCTCTGTAACTCCTTGATAATGTGTGTGTTATGGTGTATTCCCCGTTACACTAGATCACTTTATTCCGCCGGAAGTCAAGAGGAAGAAGCGCGGATTTTGGAGAATCTCCTACTTTCCCGTGCTCGTCTAACCTGCTGTGTTATCGTCAGTTAGCAGGGCTTACCAATGAGGGTGGTCGCCACGCAGGATTGAGGCCTCAGTGAT
>Ga0180009_10003124_pt1 | contig 19054 bp, 18 predicted proteins | sample OS_PC_MetaG_FD_123537 | JGI IMG/M metagenome (GOLD analysis project Ga0180009, IMG submission 123537) | Groundwater microbial communities from the Aspo Hard Rock Laboratory (HRL) deep subsurface site, Sweden - OS_PC_MetaG | ecosystem: Environmental > Aquatic > Deep subsurface > Groundwater...
GGTTGAAGACTGAAGGCTGAAATATATCAAGAAAACGAAGATAATCTGCCTGACTGTCACGTGCGCAACGATGTTAAAAGGAACCGAAACCGCTGCCCGTCGCATTTGGGAAGTCAGACTATATGACTTTTCTTTCGGAAACCCTGCGGTCACCCGATAAACCAATACAGCTGCCTCGTCAGCCAGCTCAAACGCCCTAAAAGCCTTCCACCTTCAGTCTATCCACCTGGGTAGTTACGTTAATCGCCAAATAGGGAGATCCTAACCTATCAAGTTTCCAGTAGAAATATGACCTCCATCCTTACCCTATACTCATCTATCTTTTCATCTTTAATGGACACTCGCTGCTCTAAGATACGCAGACCAGTAATGCCCCTCAGTGTCCGGTTTGCCCGCTCGAAACCGATTTTGATGGCATCTTCAAAGCTTACGGGTGACCCCGCTATGATCTCCGAAACCCTGGCTACACGTTCCATAGTTTACCTCCTAACCACTAACCTTCTGTTTCCCATTCTATCTCGGTAAGCAGATTTTCATTTTCAGTCATATCTTCCCATAATAGAGAAGATAATCTGGAATAGACAGGACCTGGGGAACCATTACCTATACGACTACCATCAAAGCTGACGACAGGAATTAGATTGATGGAAGTTCCCATGAGTATAATCTCTGACGAAGAATAGGCCTCTTCTAGTGGTATCTTGGCGAACTGCACTCCCTTAATGGCCTTCTCTTTAACCAATGTTCCGGCCAGTTGGAAGGTCCTGGTAAGGGTAATGCTGGCAAGGGTATTCTCGAACCCAGGAAATTTTAAGATGCCATCCCCTGATAATACACCGATACTCTCTGTTGAACCCTCAGCCAGGAATCCATCATCATCCAAAGCGATGGCATATTGACATCCGGTGTTAATGGCCTCCATCTTCATAAGAACGTTGGGCAGATAGTTACACGATTTAATGGTGGCAAAAAATGATTTTTTAATGGGTACCCGGCTGGTGATAACAGCTACACCCTCCTGGTAAACTTTATGAGACAATTGATGGTAACGTATTATGTTTATATACATCTGGCTTGCCGGACATTCAAAGGGGTTCGTAGAAAAACCTCCAGGACCTCTGGATAGAATGATCCGAATCAGGCAATCCTTCTCCTTTCCTTTTAGGACTAGGGTCTTGATAATCTCTCTAATCCGGTCATAGTCGGGCGGTAACTCAAGGGAGATGGCATCGGCTGAACGTTCAAGCCTTTGGATGTGTGCTTCCATCTGATATATCTTACCATGCACACAACGCATTACGTCGAATACACCGTCACCCCTGTGAACCAGGTGATCATCAATGGGAAGCAGCATCAAACCTGGATCAGTAACAAACCCATTCCAAAGGCTTGAATACATAGCCACATAGGCATCTTGCCATACCCTTTCATGATGCCCAACATTGGAAAAGAAGTTCTCTCTGGTGATCAGTCTTAGATCTGTGGACATTTTTTAAACCTCAGGCATTCATGGACCCGGAGGCGATCATCAGAATTACTGATGGTCCTGACTATCCCTTGACAGTCCCATCTGCCAAATCTATTATGGATGCGTCATTTCCATGCAAGCTAAACAATTAAGCCTGAAAAATCAATCAATTTTTATCATTAACATAAATATTCAAGAATATGAAAAGGAGTTAATCCATGCGCGAAAGACAGTACGTCATAGACGACCTCACCATTAAGGATACGTGGAGAATGTTTCATATTCTTGCCGAATTCGTGGAAGGATTTGAAACGTTGCCGGATGTGTATCCCGCTGTTACCATTTTTGGATCATCCCGTTCACATACCAATAGCTCTGTCTATAAGACCACAGAGAATTTAGCTAGATTACTTGTAGAGAACGGCTTTAACGTGATTTCAGGTGGGGGCCCGGGGGTTATGGAAGCGGCTAATAAAGGGGCCGCAGAGGCAGGAGGTAGATCGGTGGGGCTCCATATCCATCTTCCCAATGAGCAGCAACCCAATAGATACGCCAATGTCAGGCTTAATTATAAATATTTTTTCATCAGAAAGGTTATGTTCATAAAATACGCCGTGGCCTATGTCATTATGCCCGGTGGTTTTGGAACGCTCGATGAACTATTCGAGGCCATCACCCTGATCCAGACCAACAGAATCAGATCATTTCCCGTCATTCTCGTTTATCCAAAATATTGGAAAGGTCTTATTGACTGGATGAAGGGAACACTTCTCAAGGAAAAGTCCATATCAGAATCAGATCTTGAGATAATTAGTCTTGTTGAAACTCCGGAGGAAGCCGTTAATATCATCAAGAGAACGGTGGTTATCTGATATTGAGTGGAGATGACCTTCAGTTACTACGTGATAAGGCCCGTGATTTCGGAATAGATCTATCCCAATACCATCTGAATCTCTTTAGCATTTATCTTAACGAACTCAAGGATTGGAACCAACGGATCAATCTTACCGGTCTCAAATCCGTAGAGAGAATGGTTATAGAACTCCTTCTTGATTCACTTATCCCGGCCCCTTTTTTCCCAGATACGGGGAGAATGCTTGATGTGGGCTCCGGCGCAGGCTTTCCCGGTATCCCCCTAAAGATTTACAAGCCTCAGTTAGAGACCCACCTCTTGGAGACGAATTCAAAAAAAGTCAGTTTCTTGAAGCAGGTTATTCGATTGTTGGGTCTAAAGGAGATCCATGTCATCAAGGGGCGGATTGAAAGGGATGGGGATACTCTCCATCCTGATGGCTATCACTTGATTACGGCTCGTGCATTAGCTGGTCTGCATCAGACGATAGCATGGTGTTCGCCGTTTCTTCTGCCGGGTGGTCTTCTTGTCAGTTTCTTAGGGTGTCGTGCAGAGGAGGATCTAAAAGGATGTCAGCAGATTATGGAAGAGAATCGTATTTTTATACATAGAAAGATCCTTTATGTATTGCCGGGAAAGAGATCAAAGAGGAACACAGTCATCTTCAAGAAAAGGAATTAAAAACCCCATTCCTTAAGCTGGCTCATCATATTATTTCTATGGTTTCCCGGCCAAAAGTAGCGATTACAGGACGGGCAGAATCGGATTTCGGTCATGTTGTTATAAAAGACATATTCCGGGACATTTTCTCGGGCATATTCTGCTTCTGCTATCTTTAAAGTTACATTACAGATCAGGCATCTGGTGAACCACTCTGATCTTTCAAGGGTGAGATGGCCCTCGTTCCTCATTTCATGGAGTTGCTCCTTCACATGATCTGACCTGATAAGCAATGAATTGGGATACTGGTGGACAGTGGGGCTGTGGCGTGACAGGAGGATGCGTCCATCATCCACAAGATGGCTGATCCTCTCCTTCGTATAAAAAGATTGGTAGTGAGTGTCATAACCCATTATCCTGAGCCATTTAGACAACTTCCCTAACATAGAATCGCATAAAAACTTCACTTTCCCAAAAATCCTTCATATGAAATCTTATGGATTCGTAAAAAGTCGAAAAACACCATTTTTTGTCATTCCGGCGGAAGCCGGAATCCAGTCTTTTCAGATGGTTACAGATGATCTGGACTCCGGTTTTCACCGGAGTGACGACTTTTTACGAAACTATAAAATCTGAGAGTCAAATGGATTGACGATCTACCTTTATTAGTATAATTTAATTTCTAACTTGAATCCCTAAAAAAGTGAATTTTTCGTAACGGAGCTGCGGAAAACGCTCCTAATTGATCTACACTCCCACCCAAAACTTACTCCTGCGGGGGCATGAGCGCTAATTTATTAATGAAGGCTTGTCATTCGTCATTCCGGCGAAAGCCGGAATCCAGTGCGTGCTCCAGACCCTGATCTGGAGGAGGCAAAAATGAATAAACAACCAGCGGTATATATTTTGGCAAGCAAAAGAAATGGAACTCTCTATATAGGCGTGACTTCTGATCTGGTTAAAAGGATCTTGCAACATAAAAATAATATGGTAAAAGGCTTTACTAAGCGTTATGGTGTCCATCAGCTAGTTTGGTATGAATTGCACGAAAATATGCAATCTGCCCTTGAGCGGGAGAAACACATGAAAGAATGGAAACGAAAGTGGAAACTGGAATTGATAGAGAGTATGAATCCCAATTGGCAGGATTTGTATAATACGATTGTTTGACTGGATTCCGGCTTTCGCCGGAATGACTTGCTAAGACTGCGTTTATCCTCTCGAGGGTAGGGGTAAAGGGTTGCTGGTACGTTGCTACAGTTCATAATCCTGCATTGAACAGTTAGAGTCTTTTACTATACAGTTATCGTTTTTATTTTATCTCAGGGACAAATGTCTAAAAACTTAAATAAAGTTTAACCCATGGATAAAATCGTCATAGAAGGTGGTGTCCCATTAAAAGGTTCTGTGTTGATTAGTGGAGCCAAGAATGCAGCACTCCCAATTATTGCTGCTTGCCTTTTGACAGGGGGGTGGCATCATCTCCGTGGTATTCCCAATCTCAAGGATATTCAGACAATAAAGCTGATTATGTCAAAATTGGGTGTCACCTTCAGGGAGGATAACGGGGAGCTGTCCGTTAATTCGGACAATATAAAGGAATATGAGGCCTCCTATGATCTGGTGAAAACAATGAGGGCCTCCATACTACTCCTGGGACCCCTCTTAGCTCGTATGGGGAGAGCCAAAATATCCATGCCCGGAGGCTGTGCCATAGGAGCAAGGCCCATCAATTTACACCTCAAGGCCTTGTCGGCCATGGGTGTGGATATGTATCTGGATCATGGTTATATCAATGCACAGGCTAGTGGGTTGAAAGGGGCGAATATCTTCTTTGATATTCCCACCGTAACAGGGACAGAGAACATTATGATGGCCGCTGTAAAGGCAGAGGGACAGACCATCTTAAAAAATGCCGCCAAGGAACCGGAGATCCAGGATCTGGCCCGAATGCTTCGTTCCATGGGAGCCCATATCGAAGGGGATGGTACCGATACCATCGTCATTGAGGGGGTAGACGATTTACAACCGGTTCAACATACGGTTATTCCAGATAGGATCGAAGCCGGAACCTTCATGATAGCCTCGGTCATTACGAAAGGGGAGATAGAGATTGACGGGTGTCGCCCTGATCACCTGTCCGCCGTCATTGAAAAATTACAATCCATCGGGACCGAGGTGGAGATGACTGAGAGGGGACTTCTTGTAAAGGGGCCAGATATTATTAATAGTACTGATATAAAGACCATGCCCTTTCCCGGTTTCCCCACCGATCTGCAGGCCCAGTTTATGGCCCTTATGTGCATCGCCAGAGGTTCGAGTATTATTGAAGAAACAATATTCGAGAACCGATTCATCCATGTTAGCGAATTAAATAGGATGGGAGCGGATATTACCATTAACGGAAATCAGGCCTTGGTACGAGGTAAGGATCATTTGCTCGCTGCCCCTGTCATGGCCACTGATCTTCGTGCCAGTGCTTCCCTCATTCTGGCAGGTCTGGTGGCAGAGGGAGGCAAGACCGATGTGAATCGCATTTACCATCTGGATAGGGGTTACGAGTCCTTGGAAAAGAAGTTCCTGAAATTGGGGGCCAGGATCTGGCGAGAAAAAGCGTGAAATGTTTCAGCGTCCCTTGATTCCCATCCTGCTCTCTTTCATTGGAGGAATGCTATTAGGCCATGTGGGTCTTTCCCCTGATCAATCCTCCGTATCTCTCATATTCCTTTTTATCATCTCTATCCTCATTGCTTCTCTCTTCATTTCACCACCATTAAGATTGATCTGCTTTGCCCTTCTATTTTTCCTCACCGGTATTCTATTAGACCTGGAGAGTCATCACCACTCGAACCTCTTATCTCTTAAAGATCATAAAGAAAAGGTGATCATTGAAGGGACCGTCCTTACGCCCCCTAAGTTTGTGCGGGACTTAGCGAGGCTTGAACTCAGGTCTGACAGATTATTTATCAATGGCAAGGTCAAAACAATTAGCGAAAAGATTCAGGTCATCATTTACAATCACGCGAGGGATTTTTCGCCTGGAGATAGGATACGCTTTCCTGCCTTACTAAGGTCATTTAAAAACTTTAATAATCCAGGGCGATACGACTATGAATCAGCCATGAGACTGAAGGGCCTTTCTTGTGCGGCATCTGTTTCAGACGGAAGGTTTATTGTACCCATGGGTAAGGGTCATCTGGGATTTCCCATGGAGATGCTCGAGGGGGTTCGAAGGCCCATAAGGGATCTTTTCCGGAAGAGACTCTCCTATGAAAACCAGGCCCTTTATGGTGCCCTGATCCTGGGAGAGAGGCATGCCATCGATGCGGAACTGAGGGAACCTTTTAACAGAGCAAGTTTGGGGCATGTTCTTGCGGTTTCAGGTCTCCATATAGGTCTCGTTGCATGGCTGGCCTTTTTTCTTGCCAAAAGGCTTCTTTCTCTCTCTTACAACCTGGCGCTGAAGAGAGATATCCACAGATTGGCGGCTATCATAACCTGCTTTCCGGTGATAGCCTATACCTGCATCGCCGGCCTCCAGGTATCCAGCCAACGGGCGATGATTATGGCCCTTGCCTATCTCTTTTCCATCATATTGGGACGTGAAAAAGAGGTCTGGTCCACCCTGTGTTTGGCCGCCTTTATCATACTTGCCATCGATCCCCACGCTCTCTACAGTATCTCCTTTCAGCTATCCTTTTGTGCGGTTATCGGTATCCTGTGGCTGGGCACTGCGATTTTCAGAAAGATCCCCGTCCCTATTCAAGAAACAAAGAAGAAAACGATCTTTAATACCCTCTATCTCTATATCACAGGGCTTATTGTTGTAACCTTCTCGGCCATGATTTTCCTTCTGCCCCTAACAACTTACTACTTTCATCGCATCTCTCTGGTTTCCATTGCCGCCAATCTGACTGTCATACCTATTCTGGGACTATGGATCATTCCACTGGGTCTTCTATCCGCAATGAGCCTGTCCTTTTCCCAAACAATCGCAAACCTTTTCCTGCAACTTGGTGCCTTGGGATTGGAATGGATGATGAGTATCATCCGATTCTGGGCCCATTTCCATTGGGCCGCCTTTTGGGTGGTTACTCCAAATATCTTGGAAATTTTTCTGTTTTATGGCCTTATCTTCTTTGTTTTTTTCTTAAGGCGCTGGTCGTGGGCAAAAATTGGGCTGATTTTTATCCTATTCACCATTGCCATCGATACCACCTACTGGATATACGAGACACGCTTTAACCCATACCTTAAAGTAACCTATCTTGATGTGGGACAGGGCAACTCTGCTCTCATACAATTTCCTGGCAAAGAAAGAATGCTCATAGACGGCGGCGGGTTTCCACGCGACCATTTTGATGTGGGTAGGATGGTTGTGGCCCCATCTCTCTGGCATTACAAGTTAAGTCGTATTGATTATCTTGTTTTGACACATCCCCAGGCAGACCATATGAACGGACTGCGCTTCATTGCCTCCAATTTCAAACCAAAAGAGTTCTGGTACAATGGTGAATCAGTGGAAAATCCATCATACAAAGAGCTGATGAAGATTCTGGATATAAAAAAGACGAAAAAATTATTACCAGTTGATCTGAAGGGAGACAGAGAGATTTCCGGGGTCAAGATAGAAATTTTGCATCCCCCATTTGAGGACGACAGAAAGAAACGTATGAACAGGACCTTTACGTTAAACGATAATTCAATGGTTATAAAAATATCATACCAGGGGAAGTCTTTTCTTTTCCCGGGTGACCTGGAAAGACCCGGAGAAGAGACGGTTGTCGCCAATGCCGGTTCTCTTCTTAAAAGCGATGTCATGCTTGCCCCCCATCATGGCAGCAGGACATCATGCTCCAGGGCATTTCTTCAGATGGTCAGACCGCGTATCTGTATCGTCTCTTCTGGTGGCGGCAACTATTTTGGGTTTCCCCATCCGGAGACCCTTAAAAGACTTCAAGACATTGGATCTCAAATAATACGTATCGACCAGAGTGGGGCAGTGGAAGTATCTGTAGGTCCAGACCGGTTTGAAGTGGTTAGCTTTCTAAAAAACCATTGTAAAAAGGATGAATAGTCATTATTATAAATACGTAACTACTCAGGTGGATAGACTGAAGGTAGAAGGCTAATAGGGACAAATGATTCGTGATCACACAAAACTTCAGGCATTTGGGTTGGCGAACGAGGTAGCAGTATTAGTTTATCGGAGCGTTTGGGCTTCTTGAGCAAGGAAGATTCATCTTTGATTGCACCAACGATAGTCGCAATCGAGAAGGTCTTGAATGGCTTGATTCGATCATTGCGAGATAATTGAAAAATACTTCAGCCTTCAGTCTTCGGCCTAAATAGCTGGGCAGTTACATAAATACTATACAAACAGTATGATTTTCACTTAAATAACTCGGACAAGCCGAAACCAAGCAGGATTTTTATCACGAAAGCACGAAAGAACGAAAGGGGGAAAAACACGAATTTCATTTTAACGGACTAAAGGGGAAATATACAATATGGATAATAAAAAATACCTGGTTATAACCGTAATCTCCGTAATATTGGCGTTTTTTCTTTATGGCTGTTTACAGTTTGAAAGCTACGCCAGGCTCAGATTACAATCCATAAATGGCGACATGGTTACCCCTCAAACATTAAAGGATAAATGGCAGGATTACACCATCTATTATACGGGACCGGGCGTTCAGAATCCATCTGCCATCCTGTTTGATCCAAAAAATGACAACAAAACCATTGTGAACAATGGATGGATCAAGGTTGAAGATCAGGAAACACTATCGGAGCTAATCCTCTGGATCCAGTTCGATATCCACTTTGAGCCGAAACTATGGAGGATATTGGGGCCGGATAATCAATTTTATGGATATATCTATTCATACTGGCAGCATGTGTATATGAAGATCCTTGATGAAAAGACCCTGTGGGTGGATGATCTGCCCCTGCCCCCCCTTGATCTCGGACCGGCCAGGGTGACTATGAGCTAAAAAGATTGATTTGCGGTATCAAATAATAGCAGCCCTAAATTTTCAACGTCTGAATATGTTATAAAATAATAATGAGCATTGTCACATAGTTGAATTGATTAAAAAAATTTTTTAGGGAATTAGGGAAAAGATAGTTTTTTTAAACGCGACAAATTCAAATCTGGTTAAATGAATATTACTAATCAGATATTTCAGGTAGGCGGCAATGGCTTGACGGCTCTCGGGGATGCGGCCATCTATCTGATCAATTTTGATGGAGAAGCTGCCCTTGTAGATGCAGGGTGCGGTGGGGCTGAGAAAAGGCTGCTCCAGAATATCATGGACTGTGGGGTTCAACCGGAGCGGATAGAATACCTACTCATTACCCATTGCCATTATGATCACACCGGCGGTGTTCAGACTGTCAGGGAAAGAATCCATTGCCAGGTGGTTGCCCATGAGCTAGAGGCCGTGTTTCTGGAACAGGGGGATAATATTGTTACTGGTGTGAGATGGTATGGTGGTACCCTTCGCCCATTTAAGGTAGACAGGACGATTTCAGGAGATAGCGAGAAGATTATCTTCGGTCCCTGAACCTGCTTCTCTCCTTGAATGCCGATATCCTTTGTGAAGGTCACTTTGGGGTATTTAAAGGGAAAGAGAAGGTGGCCAATTTCATAAGATCGTTTATGTAAATCTCCAGACCCTCTCCATATCTATTCCCCTTGCGTCGAGGCAAACCAGAAGATATTCATTAATCGGCTTAAACCACTACCTCAGGTCACTCTTTTCTAAAAACGATTTCACCGCAGAGTCGCGAAGAACGCAGAGAAAGAAATTTTATCAGAATTCCTGAGAGGGGAATTCTGATAAAGGTGTTTACTGTTTTCCCGAAGGGCTTGATTCATAGTATTTTCCCCCCTCTCATGGGAAAATACTATGAACGAAATACTCAGCGATCTCAACGTCTCAGCGGTGAAAGAATGTAAGCTGAAAAAATATTCTGATTACAATGAGATAGAATCGCCCGATTGTTCTGTCAGGCCCCTCAAATTCTCTCTGCAATAGCGTCCCCCATCTCTTCTGTTCCTACAGGTCTACGGTTTTCCAGAGCGATATCGGGTGTACGGATGCCTGCTTCCAGGACCGCTTCAATGGCCTGTTCTATGGTTGATGCAGCCTTATCCTTCCCCAGGCTGTGCCTTAAGAGCAATGCTGCAGAGAGAATCTGTGCAATGGGATTGGCTATTCCCTTACCGGCAATATCGGGAGCAGATCCCCCGGCGGGTTCATACAGCCCAAATCTTTTTTCGTTGATACTGGCGGAGGCCAGAAGCCCTATGGAACCGGTTAACATTGCACATTCGTCAGAGAGGATATCTCCGAACATGTTGGGGCAAAGCAGGACATCAAACTCCTGAGGCCGCTTCATCAACTGCATGGTTGCATTGTCCACATAGATATGGTTCAGTTCCACGTTAGGGTACTCTTTGCCGATTTCACTGACCACCTCTCTCCAGAGGACCATGGAGGAGAGTACATTGGCCTTATCTACCGATGTTACCTTCTTTCTTCTATTTCTGGCCGCCTCAAATGCCATTCTTGCAATTCTTTCTATCTCTGTCCTTGTATACACCATGGTATCGAATGCTTTCTCTTGGGGACCGCTTCCATCCCGTCCCCTTGGCTGGCCGAAGTAGATACCACCGGTAAGTTCACGGACACAGAGAATATCAAAGCCATCCCCCAATATCTCCGGACGGATGGGACTCGATGCTTTCAAGGATTTAAACAACCTGACAGGTCTCAGATTGCAAAAAAGTTGAAAGTGTTTTCGCAACGGAAGGAGAGAAGCCCTTTCCGGTTGTTTATGGGGCGGTAAGACCTCCCATTTGGGGCCCCCAACAGATCCCAAAAGAATGGCATCACTTGATTCGCAAACCTCTAAAGTACCAGAGGGCAAAGCCTCCCCAAACCTGTCTATGGCGCAGCCCCCAATGTCAGCAAATTCGTATTCAAGTTCAAATGAAAACTGTTTTTTGACGGCATCCAGCACTTTGATCGCTTCCCGCATGACCTCTGGACCAATACCGTCACCAGGAAGAACGGCGATTTTTTTCATTAGTTTAACCCCATTTTATTGGTTTTAAAACCGCGGTTAGTATGATACCGCCGGAACTGATACCCGCACAGATTAAGAAGGCCAGTTGATAATTCCCAATGACATCAAACAGATACCCGGTCAGGAACGGGCCCATGGCGCCACCCCATGTAAACCCGATGCCAATCATTCCCAAAATCAGACCATGAGATCCCAATCCAAACAGATTCGCCACAAGAGGCGATTGGGATGCAACACAAGCCCCATAGGCTAGGCCAAAGATACCTGCGAAACTGTATAGTGCCCACGCCATTTTGGCTGGTACTAACCAGAGTAGGGCTATTGACAAGAGAATAAGACCAATAAGATAGGTTTGCCTGCTCCCAATGATATCAGAGACTCTGCCAATCAGTAATTTTCCAATAATGCTCAACCCCCCAATAGTGGCTAAGATATGGGCCGCACTGGTGGATGAAACGCCCAACTCGATAGCATGTGGTGCAATATGTACCATGATGGCAAACAAACAGTATCCCAGAGAGAAGAACATGCCGAAGATCATCCAGAATTGCTTTGTAACAACGGCCTCTCCCAATGAAAACGCTTTCGTTTCTTGTTTTAACTCTTTCTGTTCTCCTTCATGTTCACCGTATGCCGTTTGCCCTATTTTAGCCGGGTCACGTTTCATAAACTGGGCCGGCAAGACAACCAATACCAAAACCGCACTACCCAGTATCACGTAAGACACTCTCCAGCCATACGCAGTAATCAGTCGATTTGCCACTGGTGGTCCAATCAAAGCACCTATGCCGATGCCGGCGGTAACAACCCCTGTCATCATGCCTCTTCGCTCAACGAACCATCGGGCGATGGTTGACATTAACGGTATGAAGGACCCACCCATTCCGATACCCACTATGATCCCAAAAAACAGATATAGCTGCCAGGCAGCATTGAGCCGTGACATTAAAAAATAACCTAGCCCAATAAGTAGGCCACAGATTGTCATCACCATTCGGGGACCGAACTTATCGGTAAACCCGCCCATGGCAATGCCTAACAAGCCCATAATAATTGATGAGAGTGAAAAGGCCCCTGACATGGTTGCCCTGGTCCATCCAAACTCGTTAAGGACTGGTTTGAAAAACACGCCATATGAGTAATGTGCAGCATACATGACAAACAGAATAGAGAAAGCACTTATGACTATGACATATCCATAATAGGAAGCCACCTTCGCTGCAGGCGGATGCCTTAATTCCTGACTAACCATATTTTAGCCTCACCATCCATCGCATAAAACGGGATATTAACCCTTGATTCGGTATTCCTTGTTTAACATTCTTGATGGAATCGTGAAAACTATATTTTCTCGCAAAGTCGCCAAGAACGCTAAGAAAAAATCATTTAATATTAATTAGTTAACTTTGCGGTCTTTGCGGCTTGGCGTGAGATTTTGACTTTTTACGAAACCGTCATTCTTGGGTTTAAAAAAGTATCTTTAAAATCTAATAGTTATATTGCCCCTGTGTCAAGCGTGCACGGGGGTCAGCCCTGGGGGGGAGGGCAGGGTGGGGGTGGAATAATGAATTGAAGACTAGACTGATAATGATGAAAATGACATGGATTAGATGTACCGGCCAATAAAAATTGGACGCTAAATTTTATTGACCGGTACAATTTTTTAAATTGTACCGGTCACTTAACCCTTTTCTTTCAACTTCCTTCAGGACCTAAGGGGTGTATTCTATGGGTATTCCCCACCATCCTTGATCCTGGGACTTTTGCCCTGTCTCTGCCGTGGGATTTTTGAAACCAAACCAACTGAATCCAAGGTGACCCCAGCTTTTATACACTGTATCGTGCTTCCAAAACTCGGATTGTTGGGCCGATGTCCCACAACCAGCAAGAAAAAGCGCTATAAAAGCCACTAAGCATAATTTTTTCATCTCCTCTTACCTCCTTATTATTTTGTTTATGTGAATAAAATAGGTAACTGCTCAGGTATTTAGACTGAAGGCTGAAGGCTGAAGGTTGATGTTGAAAACTGAAGACCAAAATGTCCAATGGGTCTCTTGCCTTCCACCTTCAGTATAAATCCGCAACTCTCGAATCAAAGAACTCAAGATCATACAACTCTTCTTTCGGAAACCCTGGAGTCATCCGATAACCCAATACAGCTACCTCGTCAGCCAGCTCAAATGCCCTAAAAGCCTTCCACCTTCAGTCTATCCACCTGAGTAGTTACTAAAATAGATACCAAAGGATTTTAAATATATTTATTAAATCAAAAAATAACATTTGTAAAGGATATTTGTGAGATCTCAGACTCTGAAGCTGGATAGAAACTCCTGAAGAGATATGACCTTGGCATAGGCAAAGGCCAATGCTGACATATCACACTTGAACCAATGATTTTTTAAACTCAAGGTAATCATCCATAGTATCTATGTCCATATCGTTATAATCTTCTTCCGGCTCCACTAAACAGACATGATCACTGTATCTAATAAACAGATCCCTGGCTCCAAGATCACCCTGAAGCTGATGGATTTCAGGATACAATCTGCGTTGGAAGATAACCGGGTGTGATCGTCTATTTTCGATCTTTATTGAACCAAGCGGGAGTCCGGAGGCAAGGTATTGGTGGAGAAGGTGATTAATAATGGTTGAGGTTATACGGGGCATGTCTGCCAGGATGATCATGCAATGATCATATTCCTCTTCCACCTCTGATAATCCTGCAATAATGGAGGAACTTATTCCGTCCCTGTAATCTCTGTTTTCAATGATCTTTAGTTTTGGATGATGAATCTGGGTTTTCAAGCCTTCCTTGATCTCTTGTGCCTTATAACCCAAGACCAGCACCACGAGGGTTAGTTCAGAATCCAGGGCCTCAACAAGGACACGATCCAGAAGGCTCATCCCCTCTACCGGCAGTAACTGTTTCGGTTTGCCCATTCTGGTGGAGGTCCCTGCTGCCAAGATAAGACCGGCAACCTTACTCACCCCTGCCTCTCTTCCATGCCCCTTTCAAAGCCTGCATCAAAGACCGTGAGATTAATATCTCTGAAGGGATCCGGGCTGATCCTCTCAATGGTCTTTCTCACCTCTTCATGGGTCACAGGGCCTTCACCAAAGGCAGAAAAATAACCCAGTAGGGCAAGATTGGAGGACAAAGGGGCTCCCAATTCCCGGGCTATTGTTCCGGCGGGTACGGAACGATGGATAATCTCTCTTTTATCCAGAAAATTTTTTACCTCCTCCCTTGGGAAATGGTGGGAATCCGTATTCACATAAAAACAGGCTCCTCTGGCCAGAAATGGGAGATTCCGGTAACCCTCATCCTCATCAAGAGAGAGCAGGAATCGGGCTGACCCGGTCCTCACTAAGGAACTCTCCACGTCACCCAGCCTGAGATGGGAGATTACAGAACCACCCCGTTGAGCCATACCGTGGGTCTCAGCCCCCATGACATTGAAGCCTTTATCAAGGGCAGCCTGTGCCAATATCCTGGTCATAAACAGGATCCCCTGCCCCCCTAATCCGCAGAGTGCAATATTAATGTTATCCATCACACTCCTCCACAATAGCTCCTTTCGGGCAGACCTGGAGGCAGAGGCCGCACTCAGCACATATCTGTTGGTTGATATTGGTACGACCCAGTTCCTGGTCGTGAAAGAGGGCAGGACATTCAAAACGGTCAAGGCAGAAATTACATTCCACACAATCATCCGTTACCCTGACTTTTCTCTTTTCCGGGATTCCCTCTTCCCTGTAAGCGATCACACAAGGGTGACGGGCTATGATGACGGCTATTCCTCCTTCAGGCTCATTTACATATTCTGTGGCCTTCTTAAGAGAAGAGGTTAATTTCTTAATATCGTAGGGATCAACCACTTCAATCAAGTCAACCCCGCACCCCGCCACAATCCTTTCCAGGGAGATGGCCTTACCCTCGCTCCCATCGGCCCTTATTCCAAGGCCGGGTGTTGGCTGCATACCGGTCATGGCTGTTATCTGATTATCCAGGATCACCAGGATAAATCGAGCACCGTTATAGACCGCATTCAATAGACCGGCTGTTCCGGAATGAAAGAAGGTAGAATCACCGATGGTTGCTACAATGGGTTGTTCCGCATTATCCTGGGAAAAGGCGTGATAAAAGCCGGATGCCATTGTAATGGATGCTCCCATATCGAGGCAGGTATCCACCGCACCCAGATTCAGTCCCAGGGTATAACAGCCGATATCTGATGTAAAGATGGCCTTGGGACTTGCCTTCCTTATGGCAAAAAAGGCCGCCCTGTGGGGGCACCCGGGACAGAGTGTGGGTCTTCGAACAGGCAGTTCCAGGCTCTTTACCAGCTCCATTGCCTCACGGTCTTCAACCATGCTTAACGGCTCAAGACTTAATTCAGTCAAGACATTATTCATGGTATCATATACAACCTGGGGTACGAGCTCCCCCTCAGACGGCACATGACCCGATAGGCGCCCCATGACCCGATCCCGGTTCATGAGAAGGTACTCAATAAACGTGTCCGTCTCCTCCACCACGAGCACTTTATCGCAGGCCGCCATAAACTCAGAAGCCAGTCCTTCAGGAAAAGGGTAGGGTGTTCCTATCTTGAGCACCGGGAGGTCGGTACGATCCTCCTCCGCCAAGATATCTCGAATAACAGAGAAAGGCACACCCCCTGCAATGATACCAAGGGGGTATCTCTTATCTGGTTCAAGATTGTGGAAGTTATACTGGGAGAGATCATCGAATCTTTTCCCGATCTCCTTTAATTTTGTGTTTAACTCTCTGTGAAGAATAAGACGGAAACGGGGAGTGGCCGCCCAACGCAGGGGATCTTTTTCAAAGGAAGCCTTTTGATCATTCTTTTCTATTGAGTTGAAAGAGATATTTTGTCGTGCATGGCATACCCGAATGGCCGGCCTCAGAACCACCGGAATCTTGAATTCCTCTGAGATACTCATGGCGAGACCAACCATCTCTCTTGCCTCTTGGGGATTGGAGGGATCAAAAACAGGCACCTTGGCAAGGCGGGCCATAAAGCGGGTGTCCTGTTCTGTTTGTGAGGAATGTGGGCCTGGATCGTCGCAAGAGATAATAACGAGTCCCCCTACTGTACCCATATAAGCTGCACTCATCAAGGAGTCGGCCGCCACATTCAAACCCACCTGCTTCATGCAGCATGCAGCCCTCTTGCCTGTAATGGAGGCAGCAAATGCCGTATCAAGAGCCACCTTTTCATTGGTTGACCATTCTACATAGGTGTCAAGTTCATTTGACTTCATCAGACGCACAACTTCAGGTAGGATCTCCGAACTGGGGGTGCCGGGGTAGGAGGTGATCACCTGGCATCCGGCCTCTAAAAGCCCAAGGGCTATGGCCCCATTTCCCAAAAAGATCTCTTCTCTCTTCATGTCTCTTCTTTCTTTATCTTTTTTGCCTGTTCAACCAGTTCCATTAACGATAGCATTTTTGACTTGGGTGGTTTGCCGAATATCTTTTCCCATTCTTCAGGTTGAATTTCTTTTCGTAGATACTCTTCCACTAAAAAATGTTCGAACCAACAATCAAGGGTCTTAAAGCAAGGCAGACCCATATTTTCTGATCGACAGTAGTGGAAGTTGATCTGATGTCCTAGTCTGGGGCATCTGATCTCGTAGTCTTCACCAGGCGGAATACTCTCTCTTATCATAATACTCTCTGTGACTGCTCAGGAGTCAGAAGCCAGGAGCCATCCCGCCTAGCGGGACAGAATAGGAACGTTAAAGCACACCGATATGTTCACCGGAATAGAAATGGCGGATTCCCTTGCGGTGGAGGTTAACAACCTCTCAATGTTTACATCTCTTCGGGAAGTGCTACCGGAGGCCCATAGCATCGGCCTCCGGTGCAATAGGCGGTATGGGTGACAAGGGCTCAGGAGATGGTCCCTTTTTTGTACTGTTTTGGTTTTGGTAATGGGGCAATCTCTTCCAGGGCCCTATGGATCTCATCTGCCGGCAAGGCATAATCTGATAGTTTACCGGCAAGATAGGCCTCATAGGCAGTCATGTCCACCAGGCCATGCCCGCTCCAGTTAAAGAGGATAACCTTTTCCTTTCCTTCCTCTTTCGCCTTGATGGCCTCACGAATCACCATGGCCACTGCATGGGCTGTCTCAGGGGCGCTAATGAATCCTTCGGTCCTGGCAAAGGTGATGCCCGCCTGGAAGGTCTCAAGTTGGGGTACTGCTTCGGCCCTGATGAGATTATCCAAGATGAGCTGGCTGACAAGTGGGGCCATACCATGATACCTGAGTCCTCCTGCGTGGATGGGGGCAGGAATAAAGCTATGGCCAAGTGTATGCATGGGAAGCAGGGGTGTCATCTGAACCGTGTCCCCGAAGTCATAGGCAAAGGGCCCCTTGGTCATGGTGGGGCAAGAGGTGGGTTCAACCGCTATGATATCAATATCCTTGCCGCTTATCTTATCCCGGACAAAGGGGAAAGCATGCCCTGCGAAATTACTGCCACCCCCTGCACAGCCTATAATCACATCAGGATAATCGCCGGCGATGGCCATCTGCTTCTGGCACTCAAGACCATTAACGGTCTGATGGAGAAGGACATGGTTCAGAACACTCCCAAGGGAGTATTTGGAGTTCTCATCCATCACAGCCGCCTCAACTGCCTCGCTGATGGCGATGCCCAGGCTTCCGGGACAATCAGGGTCCTTTTCCAGAATGGTCCGCCCTGCCTTGGTCTCCGGGCTGGGACTCGGTACGCAGTTGGCTCCCCAGGTCTCCATCATGATGCGGCGGTAGGGTTTCTGAGTGAAACTGACCTTGACCATGAAGACCTTGCATTCCAGTCCGAAAAGGGCGCAACACATGGCTAAGGCGCTCCCCCACTGCCCAGCGCCGGTCTCTGTGGTGATTCTCTTGGTTCCTGTGATCTTGTTGTAGTAAGCCTGTGCAAGGGCGGTATTTGGTTTATGGCTCCCCGCAGGACTCACGCCTTCATTCTTGAAGTAGATCTTGGCTGGGGTCTCAAGATGTTTTTCCAGGCCGTATGCTCTATAAAGGGGTGTAGGCCGCCATAGAAGATATTTCTCTAAAACCTCTTCGGGGATATCGATAAATCTTTCCTGGCTTACCTCTTGCTCTATAAGAGGCATGGGAAAGATAGGAGCCAGATCTTCAGGACCGGCTGGTTGGCCGGTCCCCGGGTGAAGAGGTGGCTCCAGGGGCGTTGGCATGTCGGCCATAATGTTATACCATTGACGAGGTAGTTCCGATTCGGGTAAAATTATTTTTTTGTTCTCCATGACTCCTCCTTTTGATAGTTTTTGGCATCTGACCCCGAGGCTACACATCGGAGTTATGTAATGGATAAACTTCCTTTCCGCCTCTCCATAATTTCAAGATTGATCCGGATAGACATACTATATTTTGTTATTTCACGTATTCGACAACACAAAATAAGGAAATAGATGATTCTTTACGAAAAGATCGTTTCCCCCATCCAAGCATCAGGTCTATTTCGTCTTTTAAAGGATCCAAAATGGAGTATTGTTATCCAAGGTCAAAACTTTTAGTAACTAAAAATAATGGATCCTATAGCCCCGAAATAGGAACTATCCCCCTGAAATCATTTAGAGAGAAACCGATAATAAAGAACCTCTATATTGTATACAAATTTCAGTGTCAAGGGCTTTTCTACTACCATAGTATGAATAGAACGTTAAATAGCCCCTTTCTTTAAAGTTATTGATTTTTGTGATATATTATTTCGGACAAGGCTGTACTTCATGAGGAGGAACAGCCGTACCGGATCTATGGCAAGGATAATGGGTTTTTTGATGTTTTAAATTAGTAACTGCTCAGGTAGATAGGCTGTAGGCGTTTAGGCTGTAGGAGAGAAGCATGCGTGATCATACGAAGCTCAGAGCGTTTGAATTGGCTGACGAAGTGGTGTTTCTGATCTATCGAGCA
>Ga0180009_10003125_pt1 | contig 19052 bp, 12 predicted proteins | sample OS_PC_MetaG_FD_123537 | JGI IMG/M metagenome (GOLD analysis project Ga0180009, IMG submission 123537) | Groundwater microbial communities from the Aspo Hard Rock Laboratory (HRL) deep subsurface site, Sweden - OS_PC_MetaG | ecosystem: Environmental > Aquatic > Deep subsurface > Groundwater...
CCGAAAAATCCGGTGATCAGGTTGGCGCTGCCCTGGGCAAAGCATTCCTTATTGCCGCGGCCGCGGGTCTCGGTCATCTCATCAATCACGGCCAGGGTCAGGAGGCTTTCGATCAATCCCACCAGGGCCATGATCAGGGAATAGGGGAAGATGATCGTCAGGGTTTCGAAGTTCAAGGGCACCGAAGGGAGGTGAAGCTGGGGGAGTCCGCCCGAGATGGAGGCTATATCGCCCACGGTTCTGGTGGGGATTTCGAAATATATGATGACCGCGGAAACTGAGACAATGGCGGCAAGAGAGGCAGGGACGGCTTTGGTGAGCTTAGGTAGAAAATGGATGATGGCCATGGTCGCAAGGACAAAACCGAGCATTATCCACAACGGCATGCCGCTTAACCAGACTGGGGAGTTGTCCGTACCACTGATCTTGAACTGATTGAGTTGTGACAAGAAAATCACTATGGCCAACCCGTTGACAAAACCGAACATGACCGGATGCGGCACCAACCGGATAAATTTGCCAAGACGTAGAAGGCCGATCCCCATCTGGATGAGCCCCATTAAGACGACGGCGGCGAACAGATATTCAACTCCGTGTCTGGTGACCAGGCCGACAATTACTACGGCTATGGCGCCGGTAGCGCCGGAAATCATGCCGGGCCTTCCTCCGAAAAGCGCGGTGACGAGGCCGATGATGAATGCCGAATAAAGCCCCACCAACGGACTGACATGGGCGATAAGCGAGAAGGCGATAGCTTCCGGCACCAGAGCAAGGGCGACAGTCAGGCCGGAAAGAATTTCGTTTTTGGCGGTAAGGTGTGAATTTTTCATTGTTTCAATAAAGGTCATGCAATTCCTTTTTTGTGCTGGAATGGAGCACCCCGCCGCAACTGACAGAAGTGCCTGTGCAGGAGTTGGTGCTGTACAAAAGCAAAAGTCACTCAGGAAAACCCACTGTTCCGACAGGGGGAATTCATTTGTGTTTTGACTATATGATTACTGGAGCCTGAGACTTGTCGTGCAGTGGACTGCTGGGGGAACACTGATTGAGAAGAATGTGCGCAAGTTAGAAGTTAACTTAATACTATATCATCTGGGTGAGGATAAATCAAAGTGTTTGTTCCCTCTCGAGATGCAGAGGACCTTAGAACGAAGTGCATACTCAATCGTCTAGCAGAGTTTGCTATAGCAACAAGGATATTGAGTAGGCGATGACAAGATAAAACCCAAAAAAAAGAAAGATTGCTGTGTCCGGCCGTGAATCTGTACCGACAAACGAGAATGGGGACGGAGGGGAAAGATGAGGCTGCTTAGGCTATTCGCAGCAGTTTCAGGGCAATGATTCCAACTTCGTACAGCATATACAGCGGGATGCCCATGAGCATCATATTGAAAATATCCGGGGTCGGGGTGAGAAGCGCTGCGATGACGCTGATAAGCAGGAGGGCATAGCGGCGGTTTTTTTCAAAGAACGATCTGGGGAGAATTTTTATCTTGGCCATGAAAATCATGAAAATGGGCAATTCAAAGATCAGCCCGAAAGCGAGGACAAAAATCGAGACAAAGGAGACAAACTCGCTGATGGATATAACCGGCTTGAGCTGTTCCGTCTGAAAATCCAGCAGGAAATTGATGCCGAACGGCAGAGTGATGAAATAGCAGAAGGCAGCCCCGCTGTAAAAAAGAAAGCAGGAAAAAATAACGAACCAGAAAACAAGGAGCCGGGACAAGCTGAAAGGTTTGGCCAGGGCGCGCCAGAGAAAATAGCTGAGCATGGGCATGATGGTAAATATCGTCATGGCCAGTGAGATGGTGATATGAGCAAGAAAGGGCTCGGCCACCGTGAAAAAAGCGAGCTTCTGATGAAGATGGCCCTGGATGGTGTTCAGCAGATGGGAAGAAATGCTGTAAAAGCCAAGGCAACCGAGGATGAGTGCAAGCACTGCTGCCAGGATTGCCCGGCGCAGGTCTTTGATGATGATGGCAAGACGTTGGGTGGTGGTGTTGGTGTCCACTGGCGTTGGCCTTGGCTATCGGGAATTATCTTCTGGGTCTTTGGGCGGGCTTCCGTGAATCTCTTTTTCCAGTCGCTTGAAAAAGACCTCCATGAACTCATGGCGCTCGGCGGCCAGACGTTTGCCCTCCGGGGTCAGCATCTTGTCTTTTATCTTGCAGAGTTTTACTAAGAATTCCCGATAAGCCGTGTCTTCGGTGGAATATGACGAAGTTTTCGCCACATCGACGCCACGGTTGTGCAGTCGGGCCCCGACCTGTCCGGCAAAGAGAAACGCCCTGCCAATGCCGATGGCCCCGATGGAGTCGAGTTTGTCCGCGTCAAAAAGGATTTTGGCCTCAAGGGTTTCCGGGACCTTATTGTTGCGGTAGCGGTGTGCTTCGATGCAGTGCAGGATAGCTCCCTGCATCTCCGGCGAAAAATTTAAGTCCGTGAGAATGGTAAGGGACATCTCCGCGCCTTTGGTGGCATGGCAGATCTTGCCCTGGGAAAGCATTTCGTGGCTGCGGCCTATGTCGTGGAGCAGGGCAGCGGCGCCCAAAATATCCAGGCGGGCGTTCATCAACCGGCCGATGTGGAGAGCCAGGTTGTATACCCGTTCGGTGTGATCCGGGCCATGGCAACCGCCTTCGGCCTCGCAGTACTCGTGGGAAATGGCCAGCAGCCGTTCGGTGAGTTCCCGGCCGAGGGGCGGTTCGCCTTGCAACTGCCCGGAAGAGAGGCAGTTTGGTTGATTATCAGTGCCCGGAGAGGACATGGTCCAACCACCTGATGCCGAGACGGAGCAGGGCGAGGTCTTGTGTGGCAATTTCCTGCAGCTCGTTCTCGGTGACCGAGAAGGGCAGAGCAATATTACCGTCGAGGAGCAGGTTGCGAAAGGTGTCCAGAGTGTACAGGGCCAGGAAAATATCTATCTCCCGCGCTTCCGGCTGATGGCCATTCTTGAGGCGGGGATGGTGAAGGATAGACAACAGCTCGTCGTTCATAGCGTTGTAGGTCGCCAGATCCTGGTCCTTTTGCCATGCCGTGATGTCCTGGAGCTGGCCCTCGTTAAACCCTTTGCAGTGGGGTTCGCTGAGGAGAACGTGCATCTCGTGGTGTCCGCCGTCCGGGGTGGTAAAGGCTCCGCGGCCCAAAGGATAGGTCCGGCAGGCAGCGGGACGGTCTGTATAAACGCTGCAGCCGGTTTCGGTCACAAACGGGCAACTGGCCTGGCCGTCATCCACCATTCCAAGGAAAATCCGGGGGAATCCGTTGCCCTCCTCATGTTCGATGAGCACGTACTGGTCGAGAAAGGTTGAAGCCTCCAGCCCAAGATGTTTGCTCAGCCGGAGCACATCGTACGGGGTGAGGGCAAGGTCCAGCTGCCGGCAGCAGTCTGTAAAGCAGGCCACGCCGGGATGGCAGCTGAACCGGAAGGTTTCGTCCTGAGCCAGGGGCCGGACGTGCTCTGGGGCAAGATCGGGGCGCATTTAGGCGGTTTTCTCACGGTGCCACAGGGTGAGCATGGGGCTGGCCACGAAGACCGAGGAGTAGGTGCCCACCATGACCCCCACCAGCAGGGCAAAAGAAAAGTCGTGAATTACCGAGCCGCCTAAAACGTAGAGCGCCACGAGAACAAGGAAAACTGTGATGGAAGTGACGATGGAGCGGCTGAGGACCTCGTTGGTGCTGGTATTGATCAGTGCGTCTGTGATATTTTCCGGATCTTCACTCTTGTGCAGATTTTCACGTATCCGGTCGAAGATGATGACGGTGTCATTCAAGGAATATCCTGCCAGGGTCAGGAGCGCGGTGACGGTAAGCAGGGTGATTTCCATGTTGAGCAGCCAGATGAGGCCAAGCACGGCCAGAACGTCATGGAGCGTGGCAAGGGTGGCTGCAAGGCCGAAACGCAGGTCAAAACGCAGCCCCAGGTACATTATGACGCCGAGCAGGGAGATGGCCACGGCCAGCAGCGCTTTAGACCGCAAAGTGTCGCTCACCGATGAACCGATTTCCGACTGATTTTCCACGGCAAAATGTTTGTCCGGGAAGTCGGCTTCCAACTGGGCGGTGACAGCCTCGGAAATGTGACCAACTACCTTTTCATTTGATTTTACCTTGACGATCAAACGGTTTTCACCCTCGACTTTTTGCAGTTCCACGCCCTCGATATTTCCTTTTGCCAGGGCAGTGCGTACTTCGCCCAGAGTGAAAGGTTGGCTGGACTGGTACTGGAGCAGGGTGCCGCCGGAAAAATCCACGCCCATGTTGGCCTGGCCGCGGATGATCTGGACAAAGGCCAGGCAGCCGATGAGCGCGAAAATGCCGGAAATGGCGAAGGTCAGGTTCTTGATCCGCATGTAGTCAAGGTTCGGTTTCTTGAGGAACAGCATGAAAGAAAGCTTCTTGATTTTCCATTTGCCGTGCATGGAGTCGTAGAACAACCGGGAGGCGAAAAGGGTGGAAAACAGATTGAAAATGATGCCCAGGGACAAGGTGGCGGCAAAGCCCTTGATGGGGCCGGTGCCGAAGAGAAACAGGGCCATGGCGGTGATCAGGGTGGTCACATGGGCGTCGATGACGGTCCAGAATGCTTTGGCATACCCGGCTTCGACACCGGAGCGCACGGATTTGCCCAGCCCGAATTCCTCGCGCATCCGCTCGAAGATAATAATGTTTGAATCAACCGCCATGCCGACGGAGAGGATGATACCGGCAATGCCGGGCAAAGTCAGAGTGCCGCCCATCATGGCCAGCCCGGCAAAGAGCAGGAGGATGTTCAGGACCATGGCGAGGTTGGCAATAACCCCGGAGAGCCGGTAGTAAACAGCCATGAATATCACCACCAGAAAGGTGCCGAACAGGCCGCTCATCAATCCTTTGTTGATGGAATCCTGGCCAAGGGAGGCACCGACCGTGAGATTCTGGACAATTTCCACCGGGGCCGGCAGAGCGCCGATCCGCAGGACAATGGCCAGGTCGGTCGCTTCCTCGTAGCTGAAACTGCCTGATATCTGGGCGCTGCCGCCGAGGATCTTTTCCCGGATTACCGGGGCAGAGCGAACCACCTCATCAAGAACAATGGCAAAACGCTTGCCCACGCTTCTTTCTGTAACCTGTCCGAAAATAGTGCCGCCACGGCCTGTGAAATCGAGGCTGACGTATGGTTCGTTGAAATTGCCGCCTACACGAACCTGGGCATCTTTGACCATGTCGCCGGTCAGCAGCACCTGATTCTTGAGCAGGATGGGTATTTTGATTTCTTTTTTGGTGTTTTTGTCCACATCTTTTTCGAAGTAGACCTCGGTGCCGGCCGGGAGCCTGCTCTGCAAGGCGAGGTTAAGCTGCTTCCGGCTCCCGCCCTCCTGCCATTGGCCGGCCTGGATGGCTTGGCCGATGAGCTGCGAAAGATTGAGGCCCGGCGTTTCGTCCACCAGCTTGAACTCGAGCTGGGCTGTGCGTCCGATGAGATTTAAGGCGCGCTGCGGATCCTTTACCCCGGGAAGCTGGATGACGATTTCATCCGCGCCCTGACGGACTATGGCCGGTTCTGCAACACCGAACTGGTCGATCCGGTTGCGAAGAATCTCCAGAGATTGATCCACCGCCTTATTATTGATGAAATCGATCTTATCCTGCTTCAGGCTGAGAATGATACGGGGGAAGGTTCCCTGGTCGGTCTGGAACTCGCTGTCAAGATCGACAAAGTCTTTGCTGATGGTCTGCTTGACGGTTTCCAGGGCACCGGTATTGGGCAGGGTCAGAATGATCTTGCGCGGGTCGCTGGAAGCGGTGCGGACCACGGTGATATTCTTTTGGGCCAGGGCTTCCTTCAAGTCCTGGATAGACAAGTCCAGGTTGTTCTCTATAGCCTTTTTCAGATCAACCTTAAGGACCAGATGCATGCCGCCCTGAAGGTCAAGGCCCAGCTTCAGTCCAGCCGGAGCGAGGTATTTCTGCCACCAGCCCGGAACCTTGGTAAAGGAAGGAGCAACGGTCATGCCGGCAAAAATAGTGACAAAGAGCAGCAGAAAGATTTTCCAGCGCAGGGAACTCGACATATACACTCCGTGATGCGGGTTGATGTACAGGCTGACTGGACAAGGGTCAGGGTGTCATGGCTTCACCCGGTTTTTGCAGAACCTGGGTGTCATGATTTGGTGCGAGATTATACTCCCCTTTTGTCAGAAGTCAAATTGCAAAAAAAGATGGGTGGGATCACATGATGAAATGGTTCTGCGGCGTACAAATTTTGCTGTTTTTTCAGTAATAAAAAATCTGAGGCAATTAGCGGCTATGTTATACTGTTTCATAATGTTTTTTAGCTAAAAAGGGGCAAAGGAAGAATGGGCAGAAAGATTCTCGTTGTCGACAATCATCCCATGGTGCTCAAGCTTATTGCCAACCTTTTGGAAAAGGGCGGGCATGAGGTGCGCACCGCCGAGGATGGACTGAGCGCTCTGGATATTCTGAAGTCCTATGTGCCGGAGATTATTTTTGTCGATCTGGTGATGCCCAACATCAGCGGCGAAAAATTGTGCAGGATCATCCGGAGCATGCCCGAGCTGCAGGGAGTGTATCTTGTCATTCTTTCAGCCATCGCCGCAGAGGAAGAGCTTGATTTTACGGCCCTGGGTGCGGATGCCTGCATCGCCAAGGGGAGTATGAACAATCTGGCCAGGCATGTGGCCGAAGTTCTTGAACTGGCTGGTCCGGCCGGCAGGCGGAAGAAATCACGGAATATTCTAGGGCTTGATGAGGTTGCTACCCGTGAGATCACCCGAGAGTTGCTCTCTTCCCGAAAGCATTTTGAGATAATTCTTCGAAACATGTCCGAGGGGATTTTTGAGTTTGCCGAGAACAGGAAGATTATTTTTGCTAATCCTGCCGCAGTTGCATTGGTAGGAATCTCTGAAGAAAAACTGCTGGGCAGCGACTTCATCGATATTTTTGTCGATGATTCCCTTGAAACTGTAACCGCATTATTGGGCATCCCTTTGGATTCGCCCAAAAAAATCTCGGAAAAGGCGCCGATTCTCCTCAATGGGCGCCTGGTTTCCCTGCAGTTTCTGCCTGTTTCCGACGAAACAAGCGCTTCCACCATTGTCATCATCCACGATGTCACCAACCGGAAGCAGGCAGAGGAGAAAATAAGCGACCAGAACAAGTTTTTGAGCAAGCTCATTGAATCGTTACCACATCCGTTCTTTGTGGTCAGGCCTAAGTGCTACAGGGTTTTGCTGGCCAATTCCTCGGCTATGCGTCATATTGAAGGGTTGGCTGGTTGCCCGCAGCACATCGGTGGCCCTGATTCATGCAAGGCGCCGCCTCCATTCACGCCCTTTGAACGAGTGCAGCAGGATAAAGACTCCTTTCTCATGGAATATGTGGAGCAGGCCAGGGACGGTAAGGAAGTCACGCATGAGATCCATGCGCATCCCATTTTTGATAAGGAAGGAAGGGTTGCGCAGATCATTGAATACCGCTTGGATATAACGGAACGCAAAAAAGCCGAGCAGGCCCTGCAGGACTCGAAGGATGCGCTGCAAGAAGCTCTGGATAATCTGCAGGTTGCCCAGCAGGTTGCAATTCGGCAGGAAAAATTAGCCTCCATCGGCACGCTGGCCTCGGGAGTGGCCCATGAAATTCTCAATCCTCTCAACATTATCGGTACCTTGGCCCAGGTCATGCAACTTGAAAAGATCCCTGCGAGCATGCGTGAAAATTTAGATGAAATGCTTATCCAGATCAAGCGCGCCACCAAGATAACCAACAACCTCAGAGCGTTTTCCCATCAGCATGATTTTGAGATCAGCATGGTTGATGTGCATGCGCTGTTCGACAAAACCGCTGCCCTGCTTGAGTACGATATGAACCTGGACAATGTGCGGGTTGAGCGGCATTATGCACCTGACCTTCCCCGTATCGAAGCGGATGAGGATCAACTGGCCCAGGTCTTTCTCAATATGATGAGCAATGCCCGTGACGCCATGCAATCGGGCGATAAACGGATTATTATTGAAACCAGGCCGAAAGACGATGGGATTGAGATTCGTTTCGCCGATACCGGCATCGGTATTGATTCGACCGAGATTGATAAAATATTTGACCCGTTTTTTACCACCAAAGACCCAGGCCGCGGCACGGGCCTTGGTTTGTGGATTGTGTATTCTATCATTGAGCGTCATTGTGGAACTATTCGGGCTGAATCGAAAAAAGGGAAAGGAGCGCAGTTTGTGATCTTTCTGCCAACGCATCAACCGGATCAGGAGAATTGTAATCCGGCTGAGGAAAAACAAAATCGCACCCATGGGGATCGTGGATGAAGAAAAAAATAAAAATACTTATTGTTGATGATGAATACGCCTTTTGCCGGTCTCTGAAGATTTTTCTGGAAAAGATCGGATTCCAGACGATAGTTACCACAAACGGTGAGCATGCCCTTGATATCCTCAAGGAGGAAAACCCTGCCATTATGACTCTTGACATCAGAATGCCCGGGCTCAACGGCTATGATATTCTGCAGAAGGTCAAGAGGACGCATCCCGATTTGTTTATCATTGTGATAACCGCCATTGATGTGCCGAAGATGGAGGAGATGCTGGAACACAGCGGGGCCCATGCGCTTCTGCACAAACCCATCGATCTGCAGAAGCTTTCCGACACGCTCTACGGTTTTGTCGGACATTTATTGTAAACGTTCTTAACAGGAGGACAGACGGATGGCTCAAGCCGGTAAGGGAGGAAAATTGCTCGTTTTCTGGACAGTTATCGCCTACTGCCTGATCGGCGTAGAAATCATCGTCATGATTTCTCCCTTTGCTCTTTATTTTTATTCGGTATACGGCCCTGTGCTTCAAGCGCTCGCTTCAAGCCCTCTCACCAGCTGGTCCACGGAATTTTTCCTGCCGCATCTGGTTTTTCCCGATGATCCGTTGATCAGGGGTATTTCCCTGCTGCAGGTTCTCATGATTGTCGGGCTGCTACTTTTTTCTCTGGCAGCCATTCCTCTGTACTTTGGCCGCTTCACCGGCAAAGGTGTGGTGAAGCGCAGTTTCTATGGGAAGATTCGTCATCCGCAATATCTGTTTCTTGCCATTTCGGGGTTTGGCCTGATGCTGTACTGGCCTCGCTTTATTATCCTGATTATGTACATCACCATGCTCTTTGTCTATTATGTTCTGGCCCGCAATGAAGAGTGGCGCATGCAGCGCGAACAGCCTGAGGCGTATGAGCAGTATATGGCCAGCACGCCCATGTTCTTTCCCGGCGAGCCCGGGGGGCGGTTGTACCGTTTCCTCTTTGGCTGGATCCAGCCAAAATGGCTGGGTATTGCGGCTGTCTATTGTCTTACCCTTACTCTGGCCGTATTGCTGGCCATGGGCTTACGCAGCCATACTGTACGGACCTTGCCCATGGTAACGGCCCCGGACTCCCGCTTGCTTGTTTCCGTTTTTCCCCGGCCTGACCAGGAGATACTTGCCGTGTATCAGGCAGCTCTCGGTTCGGCTCAGGTGCGTGAGGCGCTGCAAGGCCAGGAGGCCAATGTTGCCTATTTGCTGCCCGGTGATTTTTTCTTGAACGCCCTGCTCACCGAGGAAGATCGACGGTTTTCCGATCACATGATTGAACGGTTTCCCGAGATTCTTGAGTGGCATCAGCATCGGTTCAGCGGCGGATTGGGCAAGTTTTTCCGGATTTTTTATAATTATGTCCGGACCTGGACTTCAGTTGAAACCGATTATGAAGTGGAACGGCTTATTTTTATGCGGGTGGATGACAGCAGCGGTCATCCCGTGCCATCGGCGGATGTCTTCAAGATCGGTTTACAGAGAAGGCCGGTTCTGCTTGTTGATTTGGAAGCTTCGAGTCATGCTGTCCGGTCGGTGGTCATAACCTCGGACAATCACAAATGGGGGCTTATGCCCATGCCAACGTTCTAAGCGTGTATCAATAAGGATTCTTCCATGATCTTTTTTTCTAATGTTCCGTTTTTTCGGCATGTCAGGTATTTCCTGTTGTCTCTTGTTATGGTCGGGTTTATCCTTTCCGTCTCTTCCCTTGAGGGGCAGGCTGCACCTCCGCAAAAACAATCCCGGGAACTGGTGTTTCTCAACTGGCCCGACTACATGGATCAGGAGTTGATCAAGAAATTCGAGAAGCAACAAGGGGTCAAGGTCCGGCAAGTGTATTACGAAACCGAGGAGGAGCAGGAACGGCTGCTCTCGCTGACCAATGGCAAAGGGTATGACGTGGTGCTGGTGAGCATGATCAATGGGTTGTCGTATCTGAACCGGAAGTGGCTTGCCCCGGTCGACACTGCCAGTGTGCCGAATATCAGACATATCGATCCTGCCTGGGGGAGGATGGCTCCTGAATTGATGAAGCATGCTGTTCCCTTTTCCTGGGGCACCATGGGGATAGCCTATCGGAATGATCTGTTCAAGGGTGAGGTGCGCGGCTGGAAAGATCTGCTTCGCCCCCAGGAAGGATTGCGCGGCAAGATTTTTATGATCAAGGACCTGCGAGACGCCATTGTGCCTGCCTTGAAGATCCTGGGATATTCGGTGAACAGCACCAGCACGGAAGAGCTTGACGCTGCGGAAAAGATTCTCCTTGCCCAGAAACCGTTTGTGAAAAAATACGGCTACCCTGATCTGGATAAAAATTCCCAGCTGGTGAAAGGGGATATCCTGATGGCCATGGTGTATAACGGTGATGCCTTGACGCTTCAGGAATTCAACAAAAATATAGTCTTCGTTTTTCCTGAGGAGGGGAGCAATCTTTGGTTGGACAATCTTGTGGTCATGGAATCTTCGCCCAGAAAAGATCTTGCCAGGACATTTATCAACTTCCTCAATGAACCGGAAAACGCAGCGCGCCTTGCCGAGCACATTTATCAGGCAACTCCCAACCTGGCAGCAAAAAAGCTGCTTTCACCGGAACATCTGCAAAACCGGATCATTTGGCCCGATGAAAAGACCATGACTAAAGCTGAGTTGTATGCGCCTCTGCCGCCACGGGTCCAGAAACGGTATAATTCCATTTTTTTGAAGGCTTCCGAAGGACTCCGCTAGGCATTGCGCCTTCATGCCTTTCTAAAGGGTTGCTCCGCTCATGAAACTTCGGACAAAAATCAGTCTGATTCTGCTTCCCCTCATCGCCATCCCGTTTCTGGGTACCGGTGCGTTTGTCTCGGCCAAGTTCACGGGCTATGCCCGGGAAACTGCTTTTTCCCAGGCAGACACGTTGTTAGGGGAGGTGAAAAATAATCTTGTTTCCTATCTGGGAATTTCCCGGGCAAATCTTGAGCTGTTTTCCCGTTCCGAACTGCTCAAGAATTATATGGCGATTCCCGACGAGCAGACCCGTTACGCCATATTTCAGAATCCGCTTCTCACCCAGTTTTCTCGATACATGGAGGTCTATCCCGAGTATTACGAAATGCGTGTGCTCCTGCCCGATGGTTACGAAGATGCTCGGGTTATTCAAGGCGAGATAGGCAATGTCACCGAGGAAGAGGGCGATTCTCCCTGGTTTAAGCGACTGCGTGAAAGCTCAGAAACCTCTTTTTTTCAGGTGGTAATCAATGCGGATAACAAAAAACCCGTGGTGTATTTCTCGCGAAAGCTTGTCTATGATGTGAATGCAGGGCAGGGTGCGTTGCCCGACTCTTTTTTAAAAGGTTACCTTGTTCTCACCATCGAACCGAATTTTCTGGTCCGTCCCGTGCATGAGGCAAAAATCGGCCCGAATGGACGGATGTTTTTTGTGAACGGCAATGGGCAGATTCTTTTCAGGAACAGCAACGGAGTGCTTCCGGAATTCTTGTCGCCCGCCTTTCTCAGCGCCTTGCAGAAAAATCAGTCGCAATTTCTTCTTTCCCATGAATTGTTCGAGCCCTCGTACTGCAAACTCAGCCAGGTGGCGCCGGATCTTTGGCTGGGAGCAGTATTGCCGGAGAAGGATCTGCTTGCTGCCGGGCGTAATCTTCAGGTGCTCATTCTTTGTGTCACCCTTGGAATTGTTCTGCTTCTTACCCTCGTCTTGTTCTTTGGCCTGAAGCGATTTTTTGTCGATCCTCTTTCCAGTCTGGTCGCAACAAGTCGGAGGGTCGGAAAGGGAGAGTTGGAAAAGATCGAGATTACGGGCGAACGCAGTGACGAAATCGGGGATCTGATCAACACTTTTAATACCATGGTGGATGACTTAAGCGTCTCGCGCCAGGAGCTTCTTGCGCAACAGGATGTGCTGGAACAACGGGTCAGGGAGCGGACCGACCACTTGGTTGAGGTCAATCGCGAGCTTGATGTTGCCCGGCAGGAGGCTGAACAGGCAAGTCAACTGAAAAGCGAATTTCTTGCCAATATGAGTCATGAGATCCGCACGCCCATGAATGGGGTGATCGGCATGACACAGTTGCTCCTCAGTACCACCCTGAGCAAGGAGCAGACCGAGTATGGCGAAACGGTGTATTCTTCTGCCGAGGCATTGCTGCATATCATCAACGATATCCTTGATTTTTCAAAGATCGAGGCGGGTAAACTGGAATTGGAGTCCATCGAGTTCCGCTTGCGCGATCTGGTAGAGGATATTGCGGATATGTTCGGCCACACTGCCCATGCCAAGCGGCTTGATATCCTGGCCTATGTCGCCCTCGATCTTCCGCAAGTTGTGGTGGGTGATCCGACACGATTGCGGCAAGTGATCACCAATCTGGTGGGCAACGCTCTCAAGTTCACCTCAACCGGTTCGGTATGCATCAGGATTACCCGTGCTGTTGATGTGGTTGCCGCAATCCCGGGGACGTTGCCGATTCACGTTGAGGTGGTGGATACGGGGATCGGCATCCCCAAACAGGCACAGAAAAGACTGTTTCAGTCATTCACCCAGCTTGACGGCTCATATACCAGACAATACGGAGGCACCGGCCTGGGGCTTTCCATCTGCAAGCAATTGATTGCTATGATGTACGGCGAGATGCGGGTGGAAAGCGAGCCTGGGCAGGGGAGTAATTTTCAGTTTGTGGTGCCTCTTGCCATAGGACGGACCGAGATTGTAGCCAATCCATGGGAAGAGGTTGTCTCGGCCTTTCAGGGGAAAAAAGTTTTGCTGGTTGCCGGAAAGGGAACTTGCAGACAGGCGTTCTCCACCATGCTGGCTGAGTTGCAACTTACGGTGCAGACTGCGGAAAGCCGGGCTGCGGCTTTGGCATTGTTCATTGAAGAAAGGGTGGCTGGCCACCCTTTTGATTGTGTTTTGGCAGAAGCTGAGATGGACACTTTGGATGGTTGGGGCCTGGTCCGGGATTTGCGGGAACAGGCGGAAGAGAAAATACCGGTGGCCTTAATGCTGACTGCTGTCGACCGTCGGGAAAGCGTGGGGCAGTGGGGAGAGGGGCTTAACGAATATCTTTTGCCGAAACCGATCAAGCTTGAACGATTGGTAAGGGTGCTGGCCAGAATGTTGGGGGTGGCCATGAAGCCCGGCGAAGAATCGCAGCGATCCCTTTTGCCGTGGGACGAAGGTGTTGATACTCTGCCGCCGCTTGCCATTTTGGTGGCGGAGGACAATCTGGTCAATCAGCGTCTGGCTGTGAGGATGCTTGAGAAAAAAGGTCATGCCGTGCATGTCGCCAACAACGGCAAGGAGGCGGTGGCCGCCTTTGAACGGGAACATTTTGACCTCATTCTCATGGATATTCAGATGCCGGAAATGGATGGCTTTGCCGCTACCGGCTTGATCCGCTCGCTGGAAAAAAACACCGGTAAGCATATGCCGATTATCGCCCTTACCGCCCATGCTATACATGGTTACAAGGAGCAATGTCTTGAAGCCGGGATGGATGATTACTGCGTCAAGCCGATTCAGGCAAAGGATCTGTTTCAGGCCATGTCCGGGGTTTTGAAAAAACACCGGGGGTAGGTGTTTTTTCTGCCTGTAAGCAGCTTGTCACGCACGATTATTTTGTTGAGTAATTTCCAGCTTTCCTATACTTGTTAATATATCCTTTATCCTGTGCAGCACCCTGACATATTGGAGCCTTAACATGAGCAAAACCGACATTCTCCTGCAATCCGGAACAAACGAGCTGGAAATCATCACCCTTTTTCTTCAATGGCGTGACCAGACCACCGATTCCATAAGCAGGACGGCGTACGGTATCAATGCCGCCAAGGTTCGTGAGTTGGTCGCCATGCCTGATAACTTGACCGAAATTCCGGAAAGCGTGGCGGCCATGAAAGGCGTTTTTCTGTTGCGGGATCGGACCATTCCCCTGATCGATCTGTGTGGATGGTTTGGCTATGAAGCGGATCTTTCCCCGGAGGCACGCGCCAAATGGGTAGTCATTGTAACCGAGATCAACGGTAAGTTTTTCGGCTTTATCGCCCATGGAGTGGATAAGGTCTACCGGGTGAGCTGGACAAAAATCCTGCCGCCGCCGCCAATTATTTCCCATTACAGCAGTCTCACCGGGGTGTGCCTCGTGGACGGCAATATTATCCAGATGGTCGATTTTGAGAGTATCATAGCCTCCATTGATCCCAGCATGGTTATTGATTCCGAGGCCCATGCCATTTCGGAGCGTCCCGATGCGACACAGGTCGAGAAGGCCGTGGTCATTGCCGATGATTCGCGCATCATTCAGGATCAGATTCGAAAAACTCTGGAAAGGGCAGGGTACAGGGTGGTTTCCCATTCAGACGGGCAGGATGCCTGGGAGTATATGGAAAAACTAAGAACCAACGGCACTGTGCATGAAGATGTGCTTGCGGTGATCAGCGATATTGAAATGCCGCGCATGGACGGGCATAATCTCTGTAAGCGGATTAAGGAGAACAACGGCTATGACGGCATTCCCGTCATGCTTTTTTCTTCACTGGTTAATGAACTGGCTCTTCACAAGGGACATGCGGTTGGCGCCGACGACCAGATCTCCAAGCCCGAACTTGGCCAGCTTGTCACCAGGCTCCAGGACTGTCTCCGCCGCTACGCAGCCTGATAGTTTCTGTTGTGTGTGTATCGCTTTGTTTCAGATATCGGATAATGTGTTATCTCCCGTGTTGTAGCTCTTCCGTGTCGTGCCGGATACCCTCATGAAGAGCGGCCTGCATATCTATCGCGCCAACAGGGTTGAGGCCCTGTTGGAATCCCTGACCGGTGTTCTGCGTGAGCCGCTTTCTTCGCCGATTACTCCCGAATGCATTGTCGTGCAAAGCAAAGGCATGGCCACCTGGCTTGGTATGCAGCTTTCCGGCCGGTTCGGGGTGTGGGCCAATCCGGATTTCCCCCATCCCAGGCAGTTTGTTCAGCGGGTGTTGCGGGCAACTCTTGGGGATGAGGGCGATCGTGTTCACAGGTACGGCCGGGAACGGCTTGCCTTTGTGATCTGCACCCTTCTTGATGATTGTCGCAACGATGAAGATTTCTCTCCATTGACCTCCTACCTCGGCGATGGCCCGCTGACCAAGAAACTGCAACTGGCCAGGCAGATCGCCAATCTGTTTGACCAATACGGCGTGTACCGCCCGGAAATGATCCTTGCCTGGGAGGAAGGAGAGAACCGCGCTTTTGCCCATGATCTGGAGCAGGACCTCTGGCAGCCCAAGCTCTGGCGTCTCCTGGTGGAGCATCTGGGCTGTTGTTCTCCTGCCCGACTGATGCTGCGAGCCAGGCAAGCTTTGGCTGCAGGCGTCATTCCTTTTCCCCATCTTCTGCCGACCAGGGTTTCCCTGTTCGGCATCGACACGCTGCCCACGGTGTATCTCGGGATCATGGGTGAACTGGCCCACATCCTGCCGGTGCATTTCCATCTGTTTTCCCCTGCGGAAGGATATTTCGGCGACATCCAGTCCCAAGCCGAGGCGCACAGGGCTCTGGCCCGCCTGCCTGCGGGACTTGACCGGGAAGACCTCTATCTGGATATCGGCCATCCGCTTCTTGGCTCCATGGGAGCCATGGGCCGCGATTTCCAGCAGGTTCTTGAAAACGAGATCAGCTATGTGGAGGCGGGGGAACACTACACAGCCCACATTGCGCCGCAATCCATGCTGGAGGTGCTGCAAAACGATATCCTGCATTTGCACCATCGTTCTCCGGCAAGCGACAGTATTTTTCCGCAAAATCTGTCCGGAGATGATTCTTCCATCCGTATCCATGCCTGCCACAGCCGTCTCCGGGAGGTCGAGGTGTTGCAGGACCAGCTGCTGGGCCTGCTCCATGATGAGCCGGATCTTGCTCCCAAGGATATCGTGGTCATGCTGCCCGATGTTGCTGTCTATGCCCCACTTATCGAGGCGGTTTTCGGGCTTTCCTCGGAGGATGCGCGGTTTATCCCCTATCGCATCGCGGATCGTTCCCTGTTGAGCGGAACCCCGCTCATTGATGTTTTCTTCCGTTTTCTTACGCTCGCTTCCGGCAGAATGACCGTCTCGGAGGTTCTGGAACTCCTGGCCTGCGAAGCAATTCAGCAAAATTTCGGCATTACCCCCGATGATCTGCCAAAGATCAGGCTCTGGGTGGAGAAAACCGGGATCAGGTGGGGAATCGATGAGTTCCATCGGGAGGAGATGCACCAGCCGAAGGAACGGCAGAACACCTGGCGGTTTGGCTTTGATCGCCTGGCTCTGGGCTATGCTGTCCGCGCAGAAGGAAGTTTTCTGGGCGATATTCTGCCCTATGAGGAAATCGAGGGCCAATCCGCTGAACTAGTGGGCAGGTTTATGCATTTTTGCGAAACCCTGTTCCAGGAAGCGGAAAAGCTGTCCGCAGCACGGGAGGTGGAAGAATGGCAGTGGGTTATAACCGATACGCTTGCGGCTCTTTTTCTCCTCGATTCGCCGCACGTCTGGCAATTGCAGAAGATTCGGGACAATCTGGCCCAGATAACCCTTGAGGCGCAGGATGTCGGATTCAGCCAGCTTCTTGATCTGAACGGGCTTGTCATCCTTCTCAAGGAGAAACTGTCCGGTCAGGCCAATGCCCAGGGCTTTCTGGAGGGCGGTCTTACCTTCTGCGGCATGCTGCCCATGCGTTCGATCCCCTTTCGGGTTATCTGTCTGCTCGGCATGAATGACGGGGATTTTCCCCGGATTGAGCATCCGCAAAGCTTTGATCTCATTGCCCGATATCCGCAACGGGGCGACCGGGCCAAACGCAACGATGACCGTTATATCTTCCTGGAAGCGCTACTTGCCGCCCGCAGTAAGTTTTTGTTGTTTTATCTCGGCAACAATCTGCGCGACGGCAAAGAACTTCCGCCTGCCGTGGTTGTTGAAGAGCTGGTTGACAGTCTGACCGAGAGCTTCACCCTTGGGGATGATGATTCCTGCCCACAGGGAAAAAGTTTCGAAGAGCGCAGAATGGAACTTGTCGAGCGGATTGTAGTTCGCCATCCGCTTCAGCCTTTCAGCGGAAAATATTTTTCCGGCAAGGATAAAAGGCTGTGCAGTTTTGCGGCGGAATATTGTCGGGCTGCCCGGACAAAACAAACAGGGACTCGTGGTCACCATGTTTTTCTGCCTGAACCGCTGGCGCCTGTTGCCTTGGATTCTCCTTCGGTTTCCATCCCGGAACTGTCCCGCTATTTTTCGCATCCGGTCCGCTGGTTTCTTGAAAACAGGCTTGGCCTTTTCCTGCAGGATAGAAACCGGGCGATCCAGGATCGCGAACCCATTCATCTTGATGGTCTGGAAAAATATCAGTTGAGCCGTGATCTGCTGGCGATGAATGCTGAGGGGTTGTCCAGACCGGAAATTCTTCTTGCTCGCTGGCGGGGGGAGGGACGGGTTCCTCTGGGCCAGGGGGCACAGGCGGTTTTTTCTGAGATCAAGGAGACGGTGCGTCCCATTGTGGAGCAGGTGCTGAAGTATGCGCCTGATGGGCCTGATAATCAACTTCCCCCAGTGCGCCGGGAGATCCGTCTTTCGCCGGAGATAACCCTGCATGGCGAACTGACCAGCAGATATCCCACCGGGCATGTCTATTGGACCAACAGCCTGCTCCATGGCAAGATACTCCTGCCGGTCTGGCTTGAGCATCTGTTTCTTTCCGCTGTATCCCCTGAGGACCAGCGCTGCGAAACCGTGGTCATCGGCCGAGGCCGCGACAAGGGCACTGCCCAGGTTTTCCGTTTTTCTCCGGTGGAGGATGCTGCAGGTCTGCTGCTCGACCTGGTTAATCTGTATGCAGCCGGACTCACGGAACCCTTGTTGTTTTTTCCCAAAAGCGCTCTGGTTTTCGCCAAAGCCATGTTCTCGGGAAAAGGAACCGAACAGGATCGGCTGATTAGCGCCTATTCCCTGGCCGAGGAAGAGTATCTCGGCAACGATTTTACGCCCGGTGAGGGGGATGATCCGTACTGCAGGCAGCTTTTCCCCGACACCCTTCCCGTGTCGCCCGGCTATGCGCTGTACCGCGAGGGGAAATCGAATGTCGGGTTTCCCGAGGCTTCAACCGGAATTTTCACCCCACTTCTCATGCATATGGAGGAGGTATGATCTGTTTTCGATTAGGTTCGTCTCGCGTGGGTAGGGTGGACAAGGTTTTTTCGCGCATCCGGGGCGTTGTTGAACAGGCACTTGTATGGGGCGCCAGGAATTTTGGTGCTTCCGGTGTTTCTGGTAAAAAAAGAAAAGCACCCTTCGGCAGGCTCAGGGCGAACGGTAGCTCTCTTGAAATCATGCTGGTTTCCTCCGCACATGCCGGACCTCAGGTTTCTTGCGCATCTGTTGGGCCAGTGGTTTCCCCGGCACATGTCGGGCCTGTTGTTTCTTTCGCGCCTGCTGGGCCAAAAGTTTTCTCTGCTCATGCTGAGCCTGAAATTTCTTCCGCTCATGCTGAGCCTGTCGAAGCACCCAAGATAAACGAGTATTATGAACCAACCCTTTGATCCGCTCCAGATAGCCGATGCCGGCGTACAGTTCATCGAGGCCAGTGCAGGCACTAGAAAAGCACCCTTCGACAGGCTCAGGGCGAACGGAAGCTGTCTTGAAATCATGCTGGTTTCCTCCGTACATGCCGGACCTCAGGTTTCTTGCGCATCTGTTGGGCCA
>Ga0180009_10003126_pt1 | contig 19050 bp, 17 predicted proteins | sample OS_PC_MetaG_FD_123537 | JGI IMG/M metagenome (GOLD analysis project Ga0180009, IMG submission 123537) | Groundwater microbial communities from the Aspo Hard Rock Laboratory (HRL) deep subsurface site, Sweden - OS_PC_MetaG | ecosystem: Environmental > Aquatic > Deep subsurface > Groundwater...
ACAAAGGTCTTATTAAACTTAGCAAGGAGTTAGTTATGAACTTAATGAATTGCACTTTTTTTAATGGCGAAACAAAGGTCTTATTAAACTTAGCAAGGAGTTAGTTATGAACTTAATGAATTGTACTTTTTTTAATGGCGAAACAAAGGTCTTATTAACCTTAGCAAGGAGTTAGTTATGAACTTAATGAATTGCACTAAATGTGGAAGCTTATTTGTCAGCATTGGTCGACCAGTATGTTTTCTCTGTATAGAAAAAGAGAGAAAAGAATTTGAGATGGTCAAGAAGTTTATAGAGGAACATCCTCACTCCACCGTTTCTCAAGTAGTAGAAGCCACCGGTGTTTCAGAAAAATTAGTCATAGACTTAATCAAGAAAGGTCAAATTAAGTCTAATGAAGCAATGATTGTTTATGAATGTGAAATATGCGCTCGGCCTATTCACGCTGGAAAAGTCTGCAATATCTGTAAAGAAAAGTTGACTGTCGACTTAAAAGAAAGTATTAAGCCACCTGACAACAAAAAGAGAAACAAGTAGATTGCTACCTTAAGTTTTCACTATCCTCTGCCGATATTTAAAGAAAAGAGGTAGATGATCGTGAAGCAAAAAAAAGTTTTAAGAAAAATAGACTATTTTAAGGAGTTGATCCATCTTTCCCAACAAAAGAATAAAAATTTAATATCTGAAGAAATTGACGATCTTTTCCCAATTATTAATCAAGAAAAGAAACTCATTAGCCAAATCATTGAAGAAAAAGAGATAGAAAGCTTTAAAGAAAAAGAAAGATTAAGATTAGTTGCTTTTGAGCTTCAAAAGATAAATCAAAGAAATAAAGAATTGGTGATGAGGTCGTTATCTTTTTTAGGAGAACTTTTTAGATACATTAGCTCCTTTGGAGATAAAAATACCTATGGAAGTAAAAGTTTACCAAAACCTTTACTCTTTAATCAAATAATTTAATACCCGTCAAAAGACAAAAAGGTGGCTTTATGACTTCATTATTCATGGGTTTAGAAATTGGCTCCAGAAGCTTATCTGCTCACCAGTTAGCTTTAAATGTCACGGGGCATAATATTGCTAATGCCAACAACCAAGACTATTCTCGACAAGAGATCCACTTAACCGTTACTGATCCTCTCTTCTTTCCTTCCATGCAGTCTCCCATCGTTCCAGCTCAGATTGGAACAGGTGTTCATGTCTCCACTATTAAGAGAGCTTCTGATGAATTTATCAATGATCGACTGAATCGTGAAGGTCAAAAATTAGGTTATTGGGAATCCAAAGAAGATAATCTTTATCAAATAGAGTTAGCTTTTAACGAACCTTCTACAGTTAATATTCGAAGTTTATTCGACCAGTTTCAAGCTTCCTTGCAAGACTTAGCTAATCAACCTGAATTTAGCGCCTCCAGATCAGTGGTAAGGGAAAAAGCTGAAGCTTTGACTAATTTAATTAGAACTACTTATGGCCAACTCCAAGATTTACAAAACGGCATTAATAACGAAATAAAAGACAGAGTAAAAAAGGTAAACTTATTATCTACCCAAATAGCCGGACTAACTAATAACATCGAGGCGGCTGAGGCTAAAGAAGAAAGCCCAAATGACTTGTTGGATAAAAGGGATAAGTTGATTACCAAACTATGCGAAATAGCTGACATTAGGGTAGCTAAAACAGATCCTGATGACTTTAAGATAAGTTTAGGCGGATTAGTTCTTACTCAAGGATCTGACTACTTCTTGTTAGATACTAAGCCTGATCCAGAAAGAGATGGCTTGGTCGATGTAATTTGGAAAAATACTCAAGAAAAAGCCATTATTTTCAGTGGAGGAATAAAGGGTCTTTTAGAGACTAGGGATGAAATTATTCCCCAACATATGGCCGCACTTGATGAATTAGCTATTACTTTAATTGACAAGTTTAATGAGGTTCATCGGGCTGGTTTTGGATTAGATAGTTCTACCAATATTAATTTTTTTGAACCTTTCCGCCTTAAGGAAGGAGAAGAAATCTTTAAGATCACTGGTAACGCCAGTGGCTATATCCATAGTTTAGATCAGCCTTTAAATGATGCTACCAAAAATCCTTATTTTAGCGCTCCTTACACTACTGAGCCAATCACCAGCGGCTCTTTCGTGATTAATGGAAAGCTGATTACTTTTGATGCGACCAAAGATAGCATCAAAGGTATTGTCAATCGAATTAACGAAACTAATACCGGCGTAGTGGCTTCTATTAGTCCTAACCATAGACTTACTTTAACAGCTACGGCCAATAAAGATTATAAGATTGGAGAGGTCCGGGATATGGGCCCCGCTAACCTTCTTAAAAAATTAGGATTAGTAGATGTTACGGGTACCGGGTATCCTCCCTTAACTAATGTAACTGGAGAATTTACCCGCGTTCCTTATCAAGGGGCAGCTTCACTTATTGATATTTCCTCAGATATCAAGAATAATCTAAATAATATTGCGGCGGCTAAAGGAATAGACAATTCTTCTCCTTTAGATGGAGTAGCTGAGGTGAGTAAGGGAGTTGGCAATAATGAAAATGCTTTTCAGATGACTGAACTTTCTAAAGGTTATTTCTTAGATAGTGGTAAAGTTACCTTTTTGGACTTTTTTCAATCTATCATTTCTAAGGCCGGGGTAGAGAGTGCAGAAGTTAAGAATATGGTTGAAAATCAGAAATTATTTGTTGAAAACATCAAACATTTAAAAGATTCTGTTTCTGGCGTCTCCTTAGATGAAGAAATGATAAATTTAGTTAAATACCAACAAGGTTATGCCGCCTCAGCCAAAATAATCTCCACTATGGATAGCTTGATCCAAATAGTAATTGGCTTAGTAAAATGATACCTGAGAGAATAATTTAGAAATAAATTAAGGAGTAAGTTATGCTTAGAGTTTCCAATCGTACTTTATCTGATACGGTCATGGCTAATTTAACCAGAAACTTACAGACGATGGAAAAATTACATTATCAGTTATCGTCTGGTAAAAGAGTCAGGGTCTCTTCCGATGACCCTATTGCTACTTTAGAATCGATGCGGATGAAGAGTTTAATCTCTCAAAGCGACCAATATGAACGAAACATTGATGATGGAGAGATTTGGGTAAATACCACCGATCGAGTCTTAGATGATATGGGAAATATGTTTCACCGTCTTAAATCCCTCACTGTTCAAGGAGCAAGTGATGTTTTAGCTCAAAATGATCGAGATGACATTGCCTTAGAGATCAATCAAATCTTAGAAGAAGCCGTTAGGTTATCTAACACTAATTTTTCTGGACGGTATATATTTTCAGGAACCTTAACTCAAACTCCTTCTTTTGTCTCTTACCAAGGTAAAGATACTGGTCAAAATTCCAACTTAACTCATATCAATGGAGCAATCCGAACAGGAATAAATCAAGAAAATATCACTCAAGTAAACTACCAGGGAAATAAAGAAGCCATTTATCGGGAGATTGGCGTCCAAGCTAAGGTTCAAATTAATGTAGCCGGTGACGATATCTTTGCCGCTACTACCCATCGAATCACCATGGGTTCTTCAGTCGCTAATCCGGCAGCTGTTTTAGGGGTAGGTCCTGGGGTGATGAGAATTAATGGAAAAGAAATATTTTACGAAAATACCTCTTCTTTAAATGATATTCGAGATAAGATCAATAATGCTAAAACAGGAATAACCGCCAGCGTCATTCAAGATGGCCCTAACTATCGTCTTTCTTTACTCAGTGATCAACCAGCTGAAATATGGATGGAAGATGTTAATGGCGGTACTTTGTTATCAAATACCTTACAGCTCACTGATAGCGCTAAATCTCCTCCCAATAATATTCATTCTAATGCTACTACAGAGAGAATTGACTTATTTCAAGCAATCATTAACATTAGAGATGATTTATATCGCGGCGATGGAGCAAGACTCTCTTCCACTGACTTAGAAAACTTAGATGCTACCTTAAATAATTTTTTAGCTTGGCGGGCTCAACAAGGAGCTAAAGGTAATCGTCTGGAGATGGCTATGGCCTACAATGAAGACACTTTAATCTATGCTAAGGATTTAGAAAGTAAGGCCGAAGGAGTAGATTTAGCCAAAACAATTATGGAATTAAAAATTCAAGAAACAGCTCAACAGTCTGCTTTAGCTTCAGGAGCAAGATTAATTCAACCAAGTTTATTAGATTATTTGAGATGAGCTATCAATTCTCATTTTGAATAATTTGAATAATTTTGAATATTTGAATAAATAAATAATATAGCACTTATTAATGAAAATTTGACATAGATCAAACCAATTTTCAATAGGTATAGATTTTTACTTGACAAGTCTATAAAGATTGTTTTAAGGTTATTTAAGAAAAGGTATTTTAGGAGGTTTAAGTGGGTTTAAAGATAAAGAGTAAGCCTTTTGGAGAAATAGAAATTGAAAACCCAGTAGTTATTGAGTTTAAAGAAAGTATCATTGGCTTTGAATTTCATAAAAAGTATGTCATTTTAGACGCTGACACCGAGAGTGCTTTTAAGTGGCTCCAATCTATTTCTGATCCTAATTTAGCCTTTATTGTCATCCCTCCAGAGGCCTTTTATTTTAACTATAAATTAGAAGTTAGCCTGCAAGATTTAAAATCTATTGGCCTCGATGACCCTCAAGAAGTTACTTGTTTGGTTATTGTCGTAGTCCCGGAAGATCCTTCGCAAATGAGCGCTAATCTTCAGGCCCCTATTGTTATTAATCCTAAAAATTACTTAGCTAAACAGATGCTCTCTCTTAATCCTCAATACACCGTAAGGCATAAAATTCTTGATGAACTTCAACATAGTCTTTTGCAAAAAGAAAAAGCCGTTAATCAAAAATAAGGAGAAGATGGTTTAAACATGCTTGTCTTAGCTAGAAAAAGAGATCAAAGTATTATGATTGGGGATAACGTAGAGATAGTTGTGGTTGATATTCACGGTGATCAAATTAAATTAGGAATTAAGGCGCCTCGGCATGTGGCTGTGCACAGAAAAGAAGTTTACGAAGAAGTCCAAAAAGAAAATATTAGAGCTGCTGGCACTAAAACAGCTGAAGTAAGTAAATTAGATTTATTATTGAAGAAAAAAATAGAAAATAAGAGAAAAATAGACTAAAGTAACTATTTATTAGCGATATTTAGCTATAAAACTTTGTATTAGTTTAAAAATTAGTAAATTTATCCCTAAATATTTTTAAAGTTTCTGCCGATATAATAACTAAGAAAAATATTTAAGTATAAGTTTTTTAAAAAAAAAGGGGGGGCTAAACACAGGGATGTAAAATTGTCCACGAAGGACAAAGAAGAGAAATCAAAGGCTTATTGCCAAGCATCATCCTTGTGCAATAAGCCTTTTTTATTGACCATAAACAGGAGGTGAAAAAAACAAGAAGTAAAAAGCAAAAGATTATCTAAGCTTAAGATTAATTAAGTTTAGATTAAATTAGATAAGGTAAGATCTGGTAAATATTTAGGTATTGGATTAGCTTTTAGTCTTTAAGTTTTGTCTTAACTAACCGCTGACACCTGACCATTGAACGTTTACCAAACCCAAAAAATATGAGGAGTAAACCTCACTAAAAAATCTCTTAGATCAGGGAGGATTTAAGAACAAAATCAAGGAGGATAAATAGTCATGAGAATAATGCATAACGTTAGTTCTTTAATTGCTAGTCGAAATTTAGATAACAGTAATAAACTACTCTTAAAGAACTTAGAAAAACTTTCTTCAGGTTATCGTATTAATCGAGCTTCGGACGATGCTGCTGGTTTAGCCATTTCTGAAAAATTTAGAACTCAGATTAAAGGATTAGACCAAGCCATCAAGAATACTCGAGATGGAATTTCTCTTATTCAGACCGCAGAAGGTGCTTTAACTGAAATTCAAGCTATGGTTCAACGAATGCGACTTTTAGCCGTTCAAAGCGCTAACCAAACTTACACTTCCACTGATCGATCTCAAGCTCAAGTAGAAGTTAATCAGCTCTTAGAAGAAATAGATAGAATGGCTAGTGCGGTTCAGTTTAACACTAAGCAGTTGTTCAAAGGTCATTGGGACCCTAATGCTACTGTCGATGGTAAACCAGGAGCACCCCTTAGAATTCATATTGGCGCTAACAAGGACGAGATTATTCTAATTACCATTAAAAAATTTACCGCCAGTGGACTAGGTGTTTATGGCCAAAGTATTTCTACTTGGAATAAAGCAGAAAGTGCCATTAATATTTTTCAAAGTGCGGTTAATTTAATCTCTATTCAACGAGCTAATTTTGGTGCTTATGAAAATAGGTTAGACCATATTATTAATGGCTTGGGAGTTGCTTTTGAAAATATGTCGGCCAGTGAGGCTCGAATTAGAGACTTAGACATGGCTAGCGAAATGTCTGACTTTACCAAGAATCAAATCTTAGCTCAAGCAGGAACCGCCATGTTAGCTCAATCTAATTCTCAACCTCAAATGGTTCTTCAGCTTTTAGGTGGCTAAAGATTTAATTAAGGCTTAATTAAAAAATTATATTTAGAACTAATTATCAAATTATCGTAACCGTTCAGCCGTCAGCAATCAGCAGTCAGCTAAAGTTAATAAAATCAACTGATTAGCTGAATGATATCTGAACGGTTACCAATAAAGAAGATTTAGAAGCTGATACTGGGCATTAGTTAATAAGAGACTCTCCTTAGTCCTTGGTAAATGATATCTGAACAGTTACTAATAAAGAAGATTTAGAAGCTGATACTGGGTACTAATTATAAGAGACTCTCCTTAGTCCTTGGTAAATGATATCTGAACGGTTACCAATAAAGAAGATTTAGAAGCTGATACTGGGTACTAATTATAAGAGACTCTCCTTAGTCCTTGGTAAATGATATCTGAACAGTTACCAATAAAGAAGATTTAGAAGCTGATACTGGGCATTAGTTAATAAGAGACTCTCCTTAGTCCTTGGTAAATGATATCTGAACAGTTACCAATAAAGAAGATTTAGAAGCTGATACTGGGTACTAATTATAAGAGACTCTCCTTAGTCCTTGGTAAATGATATCTGAACAGTTACTAATAAAGAAGATTTAGAAGCTGATACTGGGTACTAATCATAAGACTCTCCTTAGTTCCTAGTATTGGCTGCTAAATCCACTTAGAAATTTATAGCTGCATTTCTCTTAATGGCCATTTAAGAGGATCTAGCGATAAAGAACATCTATTTTTAAGCAAAATAGGAAGGCCAACTATCTTCTTAAAAAGAGATGCTTCTAAGTTAAAAGCCTTTTTATTAATTATATACATAATTCATCTACATAATTCATCCTCGTATATTTAGTAATCATACTTAAAGGCAGTTAGTAGTCAAAAGTTAATGAGAACTTTAAAAACTAAGTCCAGAATAGGGAAATTCTGGAAAAAGTTAATCAAGGAGGGTCACAGATATGAGAATCATGCAAAATATTACCGCCTACATAGCTCACAGGCATTTTGGGAATACTAATAAAAATATGGATAAAAACTTAGAGAAATTATCTTCAGGATATCGCATTAACCGAGCCGCTGACGATGCCGCTGGTTTAGCTGTCTCGGAGAAGATGAGAACTCAAGTTAATGGTTTGGATCAAGCTAGAAGAAATGCCTTAGATGGTGTTTCTTTAGTTCAAACCGCTGAAGCCGCCATGCACGAAATGCATACCATGTTACAAAGAATGAGAACTTTAGCCGTCCAAACCGCTAATGGAACTTACACCAGTACTGATAGAAACTTAGTTCAGACTGAAGTAAAACAGCTAATTGATGAAATTGATCGGCTGTCTTCGGCTACTCAATTTAATGAACTAAATATTCTAAAATTAACTTCCTCCATTAAATTTCATATTGGTGCTAACAAGAATGAAGTTATGGCAGTTAATATTGGAGTAATGGGTAGTTCTCAAATAGGCATAAAAAACGGGAGTACTTATTTATCTATTTCTACCATAACTCATGCCGAAAGTGCTATCTTTACTCTTACCAGTGCTATTAATGCCATTTCCATCAAAAGAGCTAATTTAGGAGCAGTCCAAAATAGATTAGACTATACTTTAAATGCCCTTGGCATTGCTCACGAAAATATGGCCGCCAGTGAAGCACGCATTAGGGATTTAGATATGGCTAAAGAAATGATGGACTTTACCAAAAATCAAATTTTAATGCAAGCTGGTACTTCGATGTTGGCTCAAGCCAATCAAGTTCCTCAAAGTGTTTTAGCCTTATTAGGCTGAAAAAAAAGCAAGGGAAAGAACTTTCTTTCCCTTGCTGGTAAGATACTTTTTCCTCCCTTTCCTCCCTTCTCTTAACGGACAGCTGATACCTGACAGCTGAACGTTTACCAATTTAGTAGCTAGTTTTACTCATCAATCTTTAAGTAATATTTTAAGTAATGATTATTAGATGATTATTATTTAAGTATTATTTAAGTGATGATTATTAATTGGTGATTATTACTGGCTACTAAAAGACGCTTACTAAAAAACTAAATATTTAGCTGCCGCTAGATTTTTATCATTTGTTTGGCCAACTTTTGATAAATTTTCTAAAGGACACCCACGAATATAAAGAGTAAATTGGCCAATTTACTTGAATATTCTGAGATGAAAAGTTTAAATATTTAGAGACCACCATAGGATCATAATAGTTAAAGATATCATAATTATTTAAATATCTTAAAGTGGTCACCAAAAAAGTAGCGGTCAAAAGTAGCTTAAAAGAGCTTCATTAGGGAAAATGAAGCCCTCTTTAAGTAGGGAGGGGACTTAAAGAGAAAAAATATTTTTTTTCAGGGAGGATGTTGATATGAGAATAATGCAAAATGTTACCGCTTACACTGCTCATCGTAATTTCACTAACACTGGTAATGCGATGAGTAAAAACCTGGAGAAATTATCTTCAGGGTATCGAATTAACCGCGCTGCTGACGATGCCGCTGGTTTAGCTGTCTCGGAGAAGATGAGAACTCAAGTTAATGGTTTGGATCAAGCTAAGAAGAATGCCTTAGATGGCATTTCTTTAGTCCAAACGGCAGAAGCAGGAATGCACGAAATCCATACTATGCTTCAAAGAATGAGAACCTTAGCCGTTCAAACCTCTAATGGAACATATACCAGTACTGACAGAAATTTGGTCCAAAAAGAAGTCAATCAATTAGTTTCTGAAATTGATCGATTAGCTAGCGCCACCCAATTTAATGAACTAAATGTTTTAACAGCCACTACAGGTAAGGAGCTAGGTTCAATCAGATTTCATATTGGAGCTAATAAAAATGAAGCCTTGACAGTTAAAATGAGTGGGATTTCTACTACCAGATTAGGAATTGGAAGTCTCTCTATTTCAACAGTTACCAAGGCAGAAAATGCTATTCACGCCTTAACTAGTGCTATAAACAAAGTCTCTACTAAGAGATCTGAATTAGGTGCCACCCAGAATAGATTAGACCATACTTTAAATGCCATAGGCATAGCTCACGAAAATATGGCCGCCAGTGAAGCTAGAATTAGGGATTTAGATATGGCTCAAGAAATGATGGGCTTTACCAAGAACCAGATCTTACTACAAGCTGGTACTTCGATGTTGGCTCAAGCCAATCAAATGCCACAAAGCGTGCTCTCGTTACTTGGCTAAAAAGCTTAAAAAAGGGAAGCTCCGGCTTCCCTTTTTCTTAAAAAAAAAAGATAAGAGGTTATCTTTAAATAAAAAAGGAAGATTTTAAAAGAAAATATACCTATATTTGTTAAATATGACTATATTTAGTCTTTAATAAATTTTATCTTTCTGTCGAAAAGATAAAATAGGTAATGTAAAATTAATTAATCTTAAGTAAAGGGAGGGACTTAAGGTGTTATTATTCTTATCAGCAGGCAGAGTTTTAAAAGGCTTATTAAATAAGATAACTTTATCTTATTTAATAAGCCTTTTTAATAAGCCTTTTGTTTTTTAATCTTTTTTAATCTTTAATTAAGATTAGAGGTAAAAAAGAAGATGTTTTTAGAAGAAAATTAATCTTAGCTTTAATAAGCTACATAAAAAGTTAAGATTAAGATTAATTCTTTAAATACTTATCTTTAAAGAAGGCGCCATTAAGGTATTTATTTAAAGAGAGCTTTTAAAGGCAAAAAAAAGAAGGTTTTGGCTTCGTAAGAAGCAAACCTTAAAGTTAAGGAAGACTTTAAGGAAAAATAAAAACAGGGAGGGTTATTGACGTGAGAATAATGCAAAATATTACAGCTTATGCTGCCCATCGTAATGTGGGTAACACTGAAAATGCAATGGCTAAGAACTTGGAGAAACTCTCTTCAGGTTATCGCATAAACCGAGCTGGCGATGATGCTGCTGGTTTAGCTGTCTCGGAAAAGATGAGAACTCAAGTTAAAGGTTTAGAGCAAAGTGGGGCCAACTCCTTAGATGCTATTTCCTTAGTTCAAACGGCAGAAGCAGGAATGCACGAAGTTCATTCGATGCTTCAAAGAGTTAGAACCTTAGCGGTCCAATCTTCTAACGCTACTTACACCAGTGCCGATAGAGCCTTAATGAACACCGAAGTCGTCCAACTAAAATCCGAAATTAACCGCTTAGCTAGTGCTACCCAATTTAACGAAAAGCCTGTCTTAGGGGCCACTAGTACCTATGCTTTCCATGTCGGAGCTAATAAAGACGAAACCTTATCTACCACTATTAAGAAGGTAAGTACTAGTGAGCTAGCTATCGATGCTCTTTCTATCTCAACTGTAACTAAGGCCGAAGCAGCTATTACATCTCTATCTACGGCTATTAACACTATTTCTGGCCGACGTTCTGACTTAGGTGCTGTTCAGAACAGGTTAGAGCATACTTTAAATGCTACTGGCATCGCCAGAGAAAATATGGCTGGTGCTGAAGCTCGAATTAGAGACTTAGATGTGGCTAAAGAGATGATGGATTTCACCAAGAACCAAATCTTAATGCAAGCCGGTACTTCGATGTTAGCTCAAGCTAACCAAGCACCTCAAAGCGTCTTGTCCTTACTCTAATTTAGAAAAAATTTAGAGCAGGTAATCTTCAGGGAAAAGGAAGTACTCCTTCCTTTTCCCTGTCAGGGATGAGGTTAAAAGATTTATCAAAAGATGCTCTTTAAAAAAATAAGATAATCTTAAGCTTAGGGAGAAACTTAAGATGAACTTTCAAAAAAACATCAAAAAATTTATTAAGTAAGTCTAACTAATAAGTTTTTTGATGTTTTTTTTTAACTATGTAGGTAAGGTTTTCTTAATTCAAATGGGCACCTCCGCACCTCCATGTTAGCTCAAGCTAACCAAAGTCCTAAAATGATCTTGAGTTTATTACCATAGAGAATAATAACCTCTACCGAGGGAAGGAAAGCAGTCTACTTTAAAGTAAAAAATATTACTGGAAATGAAACTACTACCTCTTCTTTGGGAAGGCAGACTTAAAGAAGAGTAAAGACAAAAAAGGAGCATGAGCGTAATGGGTTTTGGATTGGACCGGATCTCTTTTTCTATTTCAAGATACATAGGTAATAATGTTAGAAACTTAGGAAATGCCGCTGATAAGTTAGCTTCAGGTTATCAGATTAATAAAGCCGGTGATGACGCCGCCAGATTAGCGGTTTCAGAAAAGTTCCGAACTCAGTATTACGGCTTAAGGCAAGCCTTAGAAAATTCGTATAATGGTATGTCGATGTTAGAAGTAGCCGAAGGAGGCATGACTGAAATCCATAATATGCTTCAAAGAATAAGAGTCTTAGCCGTAACCAGTGCTACTGATACTTTAGTCAGCACCGATCGAGGCTTAATTCAGACCGAAGTAAGTTCCTTATTAGAAGGTATTAACCAAATAGCTAGTACTACCAATTATAACGGGATGAGAGTCTTAAAGGAATTTTCTAGTGAAAATAGCCTCTCTTTTCACTTAGGAGCTAATAAGGATGAGACAAAAAAATTAAATATTGAATCCATAAGCACTAACGAGTTAGGTCTAAATGATCTTTCAATCACCACTCGTGAAAAATCTGAAGAAGCTCTGGGAAAAATAAGTCTGGCGATCAATGAGATTTCAAGAAGACGAGCTAAGATAGGAAGTAATATTCATACCTTAGAGCCATGTCTTAATCCCATTGCTGTTTCTATGGAGCGACAAGTAGCTTCAGAAACTTGGTATCGGGATAAAGATATAGCGCAAGGAGTGATGGATTTTACAAAAAATAAGATTCTCTTAGCCTCCTCGATAGAGATAGTTTCTAAAGTTAATACCTTACGAAAAGGAATAATAGATATCATTAGATAATTTAAAAAGGATTAAAGTTTTTTCTATATTTGGTCGATATCTTACATAGAAAGGGTAAGTAGTCATTGTTTTAGTAAAGATAACTACAAAGGAGGGAAGATTATGGAAAACATGGAAGTTATTCATCCTCTAGCCAGAGTAAAGGTAGCTTCAAAAGGAGAAGAGATAAAAAAAGAAGCCTCTCAAGAACAAGAAGTAGAAAGAAAGAAAGAAGAACCAGAAGATATAACAGAAACGGTGGAGCTACTTAATAAAACTTCCCTCGCTTACGATCGAGGGATAGAGTTTACTGTCCATAAAGACCCTGATAGAATCATCATCAAAGTAATTGACCAAGAGACCAAAGAGGTTATTAGAGAAGTTCCCAGTGAAGAGATAATGGATTTACTTACCGATTTACACAAGTTAAACGGTTTACTTTTCGATAAAGTATCTTAAGAAAGAGGAGGATTTTATGCCCCAGTCATTTATGGGTATTGGTTCAGGTTTTGATGTTAGAGGCATGGTTGATGCCTTGATGGCTATCGAAAGAAGGCCTATTCTCGCACGGGAAGACCGTAAGTTAGAGATGGAAAAGAAAAAAGATGCCTGGCGAGATGTCAATACCCGACTAAAGACTTTAAAAGATAAGGTCGACCCCTTAATAGGAGAAATATTTGGAGAAACGCTCTGGACCAAATCAAAAGCTACTTCAGCCGATGAAAGTATAGTCAAGGTCACGCCAGGAACTGATGTCGCAACTGGAACCTATGATCTAAGAATAAGAAGATTAGCTACCAGCTCGATGAGCAAAAGTAGCGGCGAATTAAATACCAACCCTTCTAAGATAAGTAGCCAGGGAGTAGTGGCGGGCTTAGACAAGAAAGTAGATTTGACTAAGAGTTTTGCCGAAGCTGGTTTTGATACTACCCCTGATGGCACCGTCTCTATTGGAGTAGGAGCAAATACCTGGACTTCCGCTGATTTAAGTACTTATAGTAGTGTTCAAGCATTTATAGACGCGGCTAATGCTAATTCTTTTATTAATATGAGATATAAGAGTGATGAGGATAAATTTATTATCGAAAGCACCAATGGACAAAGCTTAACTTTAAGCCAGACTGGAAGTAATGGCTTTTTAACTGAGGCCAATATTACGACAGTCACTAATTATGCCACTAATGAAAGTGGCCTGGATACTGAAACTAAGCTTTATAAAGCTAATTTTAATAATAAAGTAGCCGTAGATGCTACTGGTTCTTTTAAGATTAACGGAGAAACACTTTCTTGGGACGCCGATACAGATACCCTTAATGGCTTAATAGGGAAAATAAATCGATCCCAGGCTGGAGTTACGGCTATTTATGATGAGTCTTTTGACAAGATAATGCTTACCTCAAAAGAGATGGGGGCTAATAATATTGAAGTAAGCGATCTCACGGGAACATTTGCTGCCAACACTCTTTTGTTGCCTTCATTAGGAACAGCAGGTCAAGGGGCTTTATTTACTATTAACTCTACTTCCAGTGCTGATGAAATCAAGAAAGACACTAATGTCTTTACCATTGGGGGTGTCTCTTATGATTTAAGAAAGATCAGTAAAGACATTGATGAATCTGCCGTTAATCCATATAGTAGCGCGGAACTTACCAAAATTTCCGTAGTTAAGGATGAAGGAGAAATCTTTAATAAGATCAAGGAATTTGTAGATCAATTTAATAGTACCTCAGAATTCTTATATACTACCAGCAAGAGTAGCGAGCAAAAAACAGAAAGAGGAGTTTTGGTAGGAGAGGGATCGCTCTCTAGTCTTTATACTACTTTATTTAATAATGCCACTGCTCGTCAGTCAGGTTTAGGCCAAGATAAATTTGATGAACTTTCTGAAATAGGTATTACTAGTGCTAAATATGCCCGAGGAACAGCCGTAAAATTAGAGATTAATGAAACTAAATTAAAAGAAGCTATTAAGGATAACCCCAAAGAAGTAGAAAATTTATTTGGAAAAGATACGGATGGCGATTTAAAAAAAGATAAAGGAGTAGCGGTGAGCTTATTTAATTATTTAAAACCTTTGACCACCTTTGGAGGAACCATAGAAAATAAAGTTAAATTAGAGGAAAACTTCATCAAAGACTTAAATAAGCAGATAGCTAATATGGAGAGAAATTTAGCCACTACAGAAGAAAGATATAAGAAGAGCTTTGCCGCTATGGACAAAGCTTACGCCACCATGAACAGGCAAATACAAATGCTCGGAGGTTAGTGCCAGGTAAATTATTTAAAAGATAATTAATGATAGACAAAGAAGAAAGATTTAGTTATTGTCCCTTAGAGAGGGATATTTTTTTATCTAATAACCTAAGATCAAGATGAGGTAAATAAATGGAGATAGTCTTAAATGGACGAAATTTAGATTTTGAATTAGAAGATGAAAAAACATTGGGTGATGTTTTGTTAGTCATAGGTAAGTGGACAGCAGAAGTTAACGCGGAGGTCATTACTAAGATTAAAATAAATACCGATGAAGTGATTCTTCCGGCGGAAGGCTTTGACTCCAAAAAACCTATAGAAGAAGTCAAGAAACTTGAACTTGAAACAAAAAGAGTAGCTACTAAAGACTTATTGGCTGAATTAGCTAGTTTTAAAGATAAACTCAATCTCTTGACTAAAGACTTAATAGATGTAGCCGTCAAGCTCCAGACAGGCAACGATCTTAAAGCTATGGAAGCTTTTCAAGACGATATCACCATCTTAGAAGATTTAATTACTTTAACCCATAATTCAGGAAGATGTTTTAACTTAAATTATAGTCAGATTAAGGTTAACGAAAAGACCGTGGAAGAAGAGATCTTAGCTTTAAAAGATCTTCTCAAAGAAGTAATTATGGCTTTTGAAAATAAAGATATGGTCATGTTATGTGATTTATTAGAATACGAATTATCTCCTTTGATGGAAGGCTGGTTAGATTTAATAGATAGATTAAAGGAAGAAACAAAGGCTCGATTAAATTAATTTAGGGCCAGAATATTTTTCTTGTCATATTTAGTTTAATATGTTATTTTTAAAATTAAAGAGTGAGTCCCTACCAAGTTGGTGATGGGTGAGTATATATTGAGCCAACACTAAATAAAAGGAAATTCTTATTTAGAGGTGGATTGCAAGCTATCACTTTAGTTAGATAGAAGCAGTAAAACCTTTAAAGGAATTAACCGTATCTTTTATATAGGGTTCAATTAAGTCAGCCACACGGCTTAGCGGGGACTAAATCTAATAAAAAAGGAGAAGAACTAGTTTCTTCTCCTTTTTTATTAGATTTAAGAATGGTTGATGGAAATATTGATGAAAGAAGAAAAGAATATCTTTGGAAGACTAAAAAAGGTTTTATCTAAAACCCGTCATAATATTTTTAAAAGGTTATTAGATAAAGAAATAATCAAGGAAGAAGAATTAGAAGAATCATTAATCTTATCGGATGTAGGAGTAAGCACTACTTCTCAGTTAATAAATCTTTTAAAAGATGATTTTTATCCCAATAAAGAGTCATTTTTAAAAGCTGTCAAGGAGAATCTTTTAAAGATATTGATGAAGTGTAAAAAAAAAGAAGACCCAGAAAGATATCCTTTAGTCCTAATAGTCGTAGGGGTCAATGGAGTAGGAAAGACTACCACCATAGCCAAGATAGCTTATCGGTATAAAATTTTAGGTAAAAAAATACTCTTAGTGGCTGCTGATACTTTTCGAGCTGCTGCTATCGAACAGCTAAAGAAGTGGGCCGATAATTTAGAGATAGACTTGGTAAAACATCAAGATGGAGCTGATCCTGGCGCTGTAGTATTTGACGCTTTAACAGCTGCTAAAGTTAGAAACATAGAGGTAGTGATTATTGATACGGCTGGAAGAATGCATAACCAAGCCAACTTAATGAAGGAACTTAAAAAGATAAAGAATATTTGCCAGAAAAAGATGGAAATTGGTCTTTGCAAGGTCCTATTAATATTAGATGCTAATACCGGTCAAAACGCTTTAAGGCAGATATCTTTATTCCATCAAGAAGTAGGTATAGATGGCCTTATTATGACTAAATTAGATGGGACTTCTAAAGGAGGCATCTTAGTCACTATTAGCCACGAATTTATGATTCCTATTGAGTATCTAGGAATTGGCGAAAAATTTGAAGATTTAATTGAGTTTAAGGCAGAAGATTTCGTAGAAGCTTTATTTGATGAAAAGAAAGATCAAGAAGACTAGAAAAAGGCCAACTTAACTTCAAGGTAGATTAATTGATTAGTTTCTTCAGGGGAGGGTAAATTATTTTTATCTTTAATCCTTTGATAGCCATACTTGGCAGAAAAGGCCAAGTTTCCTCTTTTTAAGCCACCTATCTTAACTAAGTACTGTTTCTTTTTTTCTATATTACTTAGAGAAAGACCTTTATTTTCTAGATCATAGGTTAATTCTAAAAGACATCTCCTTAGTTGATAGCTTAGATTTAAATAAAAATCCTCAGCATCCCCTCCCATATGGTGACCAATAATTCTCTGCTGATAAGTATAGCCACTTTGATAAATTCCATGAGTATAAAAGTAAGTCCGGCTGTTTTTAAGGCTATTGTCAGCATATTCTAAGGTTAAATTAACTCTCCTTTTTAACGCAGTTAACGAAATTCCACCTAACCTCCCCCATTTACAAGGAAGAGAACCAGCTTCATCTTCTCCTACAAAATCTCCATAGATAATGAGATCTTCTCCTCGTGGCCAAAAAGATTTAATAAACTTAATATTTGAAGCTTGGAGAGTAAAGTCAAATCCAGCTAATTGGTTGTTATTTAGCTTACCTGGCTCGTTCTCATGACTAGCTAAGATCATCTTCCAGTAGTCACTAAAAGAATAGCTTTCTCTTCCCTGTCCACCAAAGATTATTACCCTATTTAAGCTAAAATTAAATGATAAAGAAGGAGAAAAATTAATTCTTAATCCAGTCAGGTAGGGATAAGGAATAACTCTCTCTTCTTCAAGACGTGTCAAAAGCCAACTATAATTAATATCTCCTAAAAGTTTCCCTGCCCATGGTAAAATTATCGGCTGATCGTTAGAAAGTTTAAGAAGCAAGAAAGGTTCTATATTGTTAGAAAGTAACATCGAACCATGTTTCCCTGGTCCCCACCAAAGAGATTTTTTACCTAAAGTAATCTGGGAGTTACTTAACTTAAGATTTAAGTAACCTTGAAGAAGATTTAAATCTCCGGCCTCCTTTAGTTCTGGATTAAGATAGATCACTAAATTTTTATAGAGATTAATCTGGGTATTAAAAATAAGATTATAGTTTTGGCCTTCTTGGTTGACTTTTCCATCATTATTTTCAATTTGAAGATATTTATCAAGACAAAGAAGATCGAGATGAATTTCATTTATCTTTAAGAATGGTTGGCTGGCATTAGAAGTAATTTGGCATAAAGAAATTACCAATGTTAAAAAAAGAATTAAGCTTATCCTCATTTTAAAGCATCTTTAGTAATTGCATAAACAGTTACCCTCTTATAGTAGTTATTAACGAAAACCGGACATAGGAAATAATGATGATATGAATTTGACTCTTAAGCTGCTTCTTTTTTCACTCCCCCCTACTTGAGACTATCATTAGATATCTCATCCTTCTCCTTTTTACTACCATAAAATACTTTATAAATATTAATTCCTTGTCTTTCAAGATATTCTAAAAAGAAAGCTAAAAAGATACCTATGAATAAAGAAGTTGTTCCGGCTAATAAGACATTTAATATTATTTTAGGTTTTATTTTTTTAAAAGAAGGAGTAGCCTTATCTAAAACTTCTATTTTTATTGCTTCTTTGGCTTCTGAAATTTTAGCTTTTTCATACTCTTCCAAAAGGAATTTATAGATCATTTCTTGAATCACAAGACTTCTTTTTAATCTTAATAATTCTAAACTCACTTTAGGAACCTCTTGAAGAGGAATAATGGATAAACTAGATCTTGATAGGTCTTTATTAGGGTCAGGATTTCCTTGACCTGCTTCTATCTTAGCTAATTGCTTCTTTATCTCCTTTATCTCTAACTCTTTTTTTTCAAATTCAGGATGGGTAGGCGAAACATAACTCTTCATTACTCCAAGTTGAACCTCTATTAACATAACTTGAGCTTTTAACTCCGCCGCTTTCTTAATAGTCTCTTCTACTTGAATATCTAAAGAGATAGCTTGATGTTCTTCTTGGAAAGCTTTAAAAGAGTTTTCTGCTCGTTTTAAACTCTCTAAAGCACTGTCTAATTGCCCCTTAATAAAGAGCCGGTTATTTCTTTCTACCGAAAGAGAGCTATTGTTGATATAATTTTGTAATTCAAAAACATAAGCATTGGCAATATCGGCCGCTAATCTTGGACTTTTTAACTGTACTTTCACCACTATAGATCCTTCTTTTTCTTGAGTAATGGTAGTAATTCCTTTTAAAACCTCTATTGCTTCCCCTATTTTAAGAGCTCCTTCTTGGTCGTCTAATTTGAAAAATTTTATAAGTTGATATCTTTTAACTATTCTTTCCCTAATATTCCTACTCTTTAAGATAGGTAGAAAATAACCTTTCGCCTCTCCTCCTCCTATTAAAGAAGATACCTGTAATACCAAAATGAAAATGTCCTAATCTGGCAAAATGAAAATGTCCTGTTTAAGGATGTAAAATATCCCTCAAAAAAGGAGGGAGAAATGGAAGAAAAGGACATTTTCGAAATGAGCAA
>Ga0180009_10003127_pt1 | contig 19044 bp, 16 predicted proteins | sample OS_PC_MetaG_FD_123537 | JGI IMG/M metagenome (GOLD analysis project Ga0180009, IMG submission 123537) | Groundwater microbial communities from the Aspo Hard Rock Laboratory (HRL) deep subsurface site, Sweden - OS_PC_MetaG | ecosystem: Environmental > Aquatic > Deep subsurface > Groundwater...
ATCATAGCCTTTTTCAACCATAGCATTCCACAAACTGGAAGATATTTCACCACTAACGTAAGCAATTTTAGTTTCGATTGTCTTTTTACCCCGGTAAATGGGCAGAGTATCCTTTAAAGGAAAAACAACAAATTCAACAGGAGAAATATCATAGATGAAGTATAGAGGCCGGGCAGTGGAATCTCTTGTTGTAAATACCGTATACCAATTACCGGCGCGAAGCTTCCTGACATCAAAAACCTCTCGCGAATTTTTCGCTAAAACATCTATTCTGGAATAGTCAACACCGAAGGGCAACAATATATCCGACAAAAACTGATTTCTACCTATCTTGTCTCTGAAAACCATAAGCGTATCCACACGGATGCCGTATTCCATCCTGGGAGGAACAGGCAATTCTTCTTCCTGTAAAATCCCTATATCACGGGGCTTTTCATAATAGAACCAAATCAGGAACAAGAAAAAGACAGAAACAATGACAAAGTAGATTATCTCACGGATTCGCCTCATCATAATAAAAAAGGTAATTAACAATCATTCTTTACACTACAGGCCTTTATTTTTCGCTTCATTCCAAATCTCATCCATTTCGGAGAGTTTCATATCGAAAAGGTTACGATCACTTTCCCTGACCTTTTCTTCCAGGTACTGGAAACGGCGGATAAACTTCCTGTTTGTCCTTTCCAGAGCATCTTCGGGGTTAACATCGATAAATCTTGAATAATTAACCAGAGCAAATAAAAGGTCACCAAACTCATTTTCAATTTTCTCCACCGATCCACCGGAATCAACTTCCTTTTTCAATTCACCAAGTTCTTCCAAAACCTTTTCCCAAACCTGTCCGGGTTCATCCCAATCAAAACCCACACCCCTGGCCTTTTCCTGAATTCTTACTGCTTTTACAAGAGGCGGTAACGACTTTGGAACCCCACCCAAAACCGAAGTCCGGCCTTCATTGTTGATCTTTATCTTTTCCCAGTTTTCTTTTACTTCCTCAGCACTGTTAACGGCAACATCCCCATAAATATGCGGATGCCGGGCAATAAGTTTTTCACTGATATATTCCAGAACATCCGTGATATCAAAAGCATTTTGTTCCGAACCGATCCTGGCATAAAACACAAGGTGAAGCATCAGATCTCCCAGTTCCTTTTTTATTCCGTCCAAATCTTTTTCCAGGATGGCATCGGATAATTCATACGTTTCCTCAATAGTCAGGTATCTCAAACTCTCGAGGGTTTGCTTCCTGTCCCAGGGGCATTGTGTCCTCAACTCATCCATAATGGTAAGCAATCTTCCGAATGCTTCCAGTCTTTTATCCATTTTATTTGATTTTTGGCAAAAGTAAGGATAAATGCAGTATACAATTTTTATAATTTTGCTTGCAATGCAACGTTTTGAGTGCATCTTCACCACATTATCAAAGCAAATATCAAAATTGAAGTTTCCCTTAAATACATTTCCTGCCATATACCGGGGTATATGGGCAACTTTAATGATCGTTTTTATTTCATTAGCGAACAATCAGGATGCCCTGGCACAGTTTACCCATAAAAGGATTTCCTCAAACCTTATGGTTAACGGTAAGGTAGCGTATGGATTTCTTATACCCCACCACCTGGAAATGGAAATCCTGAACAGTCACTTCACTGCATATGAAATCAGCATTTCAAAGGCGACATACGGAAGAACGCGATGGGAATACATGTATAACTATCCGGTTATCGGCATCGCATATTGGTATTCCAGCCTGGGTACATCGCCATACCTGGGCAACGCTCATGCCTTAATGCCCTATATCGATTTCCCTCTGACATACGGTAAAGAAATGCGAATATTTTTCAGGACGGCCCTGGGTATCGGATACATCACAAATCATTTCGACCGCCTGGAAAACTACAAGAATATTGCCATAGGGTCGCATTGGAATGCAGCGGTTGCATTTACCCTGGAAATGAAACAAAAGGTAAGTGAACGTTTTATTGTTTCTCTCGGACTTGGTTTCAACCATTTTTCCAATGGATCTATGAAAACCCCGAATTACGGTATCAATATCCCCAACGCATCAGCATCACTTTCTTACAGGCTCTCCAAAGAGAATCCCTACTTCAGGAAAAAGCTGCTTCCCGAACTTCGACCTTTCTATTTCGACGGAAAGAAATCCCTCGACCTGAATATAGCCGGGGGGCTTGGTTATAAAAACATGAACGCGGAAATGGAGGGCAAGTTCCTGGCATGGGACATTTTCACGGGTATCATGAAAGATGTTTCTTACAAAAGCAGTGTGGGTGTTGGCCTGGATGCTTCTTATGACGGAACCGACGAGATCGCTTTACGTCAGAAATACGGTGAAACATCCGAAAATAATTTCGAGATGATCAAAACCGGGTTTGAAGTCGGGTACGCGTTGAATATGTCGAGGATATCTTTTGTGGGAAACCTGGGATATTATCTAAGCGGCAGATATCAGGGGGATGGGAAAATCTATGAAAAGATCGGGATATGGTGCGAGATCTCCCGTGATCTTTTCGCGCATGTAACCCTGAAAGCACATGCAGGCAGGGCCGATTTTCTCACGCTTGGCATAGGATACAAAATTGAACTCATATATTATTGATCATGAACCGGGCAAGAACTTATCTGTTTATACTGGTACTTCTCATAACCACATCCTGCGATAAAGATGATGTTTTCGGTTGTTTCAAAGGCACAGGAAAGATAGTGAAAGAAACAAGGAATGTCGGAGATTTCAAGGGCATCATCATGAGAGACAACCTGGATGTGATCCTTATACAGGATAATGAATGCCTTGTGGAAGTGGAAGCCGGCAAGAACCTGCAAAGCGATATAAAAACGATCAATGAGAATGGCGTTTTGGAGGTACGGAACGAGAACGGATGTAACTGGGTAAGAAGTTATGACAAACCCATGCGGGTATACCTTCATGTTAAGCAGTTGGATTCCATTGAATACCGATCATCCGGCGACCTCATCACAGAAAACACATTACAAAACGATTCAATAAAACTTGACATAAGGGAAGGAAGCGGGAGTATCCGGCTCAGCCTTGACACTCAAAAATCGAGGATCAACCAGCATTTTGGGACAGCCGATGTGACCGTTACAGGTAAATCCAATGTGAACTTTATATACAACGCATCATACGGACCGGTAAACTGTGAGAACCTGGAAACCGTTTTTACTTATATGAACACATCCAGCACCAATGATTGCTATGTGAATGTAAGCTATGTACTGGAAGTGATCATCAGTAATGCGGGAAATATTTATTACCGGGGCAATCCGACAGAAATAAAGCAGGTAGTGAGTGGTAGCGGGCAGCTTATACGTATGGAATGATCATTATGAAACTATAGAAATATCTAATGAAACGAAATTAAACCGGATGAAAGCAAAACCAAATATCTTCAGACTAACCATCCCCTTCATCATCCTCATTTGCACATGGATTTCCTCCAATTTTAACTGGAGTGAGGCCCGCAGCGGCAGGATCATACAAACCGATGGTACCGGCTATTACGCCTACCTCCCGGCTATATTCATCTACCAGGATTTGAATTTCAGCTTTTTTAATGATGTTGCTGCATTGAATTATCATGAAAATCATTCATACGATTACAGGTACACTTATCCTGGCCATACCATTAACAAGTATTACTGCGGCACAGCCATAGCCATTGAACCATTTTTTTTGCTGGCTCACCTGATCACAATCCTTACCGGAAATCCTGCCGATGGTTACTCGGTTTTTTACATGATATCGGTCAACATTGCCGCCTTGTTCTATCTGGCCATCGGACTGGTCTTCCTTAGAAAAATGCTAAAGATGATACCCGGGGCAAGTGAAGGGATGATCGCACTGATCCTCCTCGTTACAATATTTGGCACAAACATATTTTATTATACGGTAGAGGAACCTTCCATGTCGCATGTTTACTCATTCGGTCTTATAAACCTGTTTTTGTGGCTGGGGTTCCGCTATTTTGATAAGCCAATGGCTTCAAGGTTGTTTGGTATGGCTATCCTGCTGGGAATTATCGTCCTGGTGCGCCCGGTTAACGGCCTGATATTATTACTTGTACCTTTTACTGCACTTAGCAGTTCCAACCTTAATAAGGGATTAGAATTTCTTTACCGGAAACCGCTTATACTTTTTTCAGGAGTGGTGCTTTTTTTACTTATTCTTTCCATACAACTTATTATTTATAAGATACAAACCGGAAACATCTGGGTTTATTCATATGGAGAAGAAGGTTTCAACTTTCATGACCCACAGATTATTAACTTCCTGTTTAGCTACCGTAAAGGACTTTTCATTTATACCCCGGTATTCCTGTTGTCTCTTGCAGGCGGATACTTCCTGTATAAAGAAAACAAATCCAGGTTTTTTATTTTAGCAGGATTCCTGATCATTCTGATATACGTTCTTTCTTCCTGGTGGCAATGGTATTACGGGGGAAGCTTTTCGCAAAGGGTTATGATAGAATTCTACGCAATCCCTGCCCTTTTATTGGGGTATTTTCTCTTCTATGTACGCTCAGTCTTGTTAAAAAGGATCTATATAGCTTTGATCATCCTGTTGCTTCTTGTGAATATTGTTCAAACCGAGCAATACCGGATTGCGCAAATACATTGGTCGGAGATGAACAAAGAAAAATACTGGAAGGTATTTTTACGGGTTGACAAACTCATCACCCGAGAAAAGTCATGGTAATAAAAATACCGGAGTAAAACGTATCCGGCCGGGTACTAATATGCCCGGGCAAACACAACCCTTTGTTTCGAAGGTTTACCGGAATAGATGCATTTCCCGTCTTCCATTTTCCCATCAATTGGGATCAGACGGATGGTAGCTTTGGTTTCTTCTTTAATTTTTTGCTCGGTCTCGGCTGTTCCGTCCCAATGGGCAAGGATGAATCCGCCCTTTTTCTCAAGAACATCGTTAAACTCTTCCCAGGTATCCACAGCCGTAGTATTTTCTTCCCTGAAAGACAGAGCTTTCTGAAACAGATTATCCTGGATGGCTTCCAGGAGATGTTCTATTTTATTTCCAATGTCTTCAATACGGAGAGTCTCTTTCTCGAGGGTATCCCTTCTGGCAACCTCCACCGTATCATTTTCAAGATCCCTTGGTCCGAGGGCAATTCTCACAGGAACTCCTCTAAACTCATATTCGGAGAATTTCCAGCCGGGTTTCTGGGTATCCCGGTCATCGTATTTAACGCGTATTCCACGATCTTCCAACTCTTTCCTGATCCTGTTTACTTTTTCAGAAATTTCAGCAAGTTGTTCAATTTTCTTATAGATGGGAACGATAACCACCTGTACAGGAGCGAGCTTCGGGGGTAGTACAAGTCCGTTATCATCGGAGTGAGCCATGATCAGTGCGCCCATAAGGCGGGTACTTACACCCCAGGAAGTGGCCCATACAAATTCGAGTTTGTTTTCCTTTGAAAGGAACTTTACATCGAAGGCTTTAGCAAAATTTTGTCCCAGGAAATGGCTGGTTCCGGATTGCAAGGCTTTACCGTCCTGCATCAACGCTTCGATACAGTATGTTTCAACGGCCCCGGCAAAACGTTCGTTAGGTGATTTAACTCCTTTGAGTACAGGCAGGGCCATCCATTTTTCAGCAAATTCAGCGTAAATATCCAGGATCTTCAGAGTTTCCTCAATGGCTTCTTCCTGGGTAGCATGAGCCGTATGCCCTTCCTGCCAGAGAAACTCAGCGGTGCGGAGGAAAAGCCTGGTTCGCATTTCCCAACGGACCACATTGGCCCACTGGTTTACCAGCAGAGGAAGATCGCGATAGGATTGGATCCAGGTACGGTAGGTATCCCAGATGATGGTTTCGGATGTCGGGCGGATGATAAGCTCCTCTTCAAGCTTGGCATCCTCATCCACGATCACACCCTTGCCATCCGGGGAGTTTTTCAGACGATAATGGGTTACAACGGCACATTCTTTGGCAAAACCTTCCACATGGCTGGCTTCCTTGCTAAAAAACGACTTTGGAATGAAGATCGGGAAATAGGCATTAACATGCCCCGTTGCTTTAAACATACCGTCAAGTACCGACTGCATTCTCTCCCAAATAGCATAACCTGTAGGTTTAATTACCATACAACCGCGTACTGCGGAGTTCTCTGCGAGATCGGCTTTTATTACCAGATCGTTGTACCATTGGGCATAATTCTCTGCTCTGCTGGGAAAATCTTTGGCCATAATGTTTTTTGGTATAGTATTTGCTTTGTTAAAAGATGCGACAAAAATAATAAAACGGAATTACATAAACCCACAGCTTATACAAAATAACAAGGAAGGAGACCACCATGAAACTCACCAGCATTCTTTCAATACTTACCCTCTCTTTCATTTTGGGTGCCTGCTCATCATCATACCAATCAAGCCTTCCGTATGATGATGTTTACTATTCCTCTACAGATAAAAGCAAAGATCAGGTAAATAAAGAACAGATCAGTGCAACTTCCGAAACCAGGGAAGTATACCAATCGGGCACAAGAGGGGAAGAAGATAATTTTTCAAAGTATCCTCCTGAATACAGCGGAGATGAAGCTTATAATGACGCCGACTACTATCTGGAAGAAGAGGAGTTTGAGATGGATGATTATTATGATTATTCATATTCATCAAGAATCCGCAGATTTCATGACCCTAATGCGGGTTTGGGTTATTACGACAATTACTACACCAATAATTATTACTACAATTACGACCCCTATGCCTATGGAACTTCAATTTACATGGGTTATAACTATTATGATCCATTTTATTACAGTCCTTCCCTCTACTTTGGTTATAGCTGGGGTTGGGGCAGCATAGGCTGGGGATGGGGATATCCCTATTACGATCCGTGGTACTGCTGCGGACCTTACTATCCTTATTATGGTGGTTACTGGGCAGGTTATTGGAATGGCTACTGGGACGGTTACTATGACAACTATTATTATAACAGCTACGATTACAATTCAAGTTATTATGGTCAGAGGGGAAGCAGGGGGTTAAATACAAATGGCACCGGGACGAAAAGCGGCAGGACCTTCGGAGAGAAATACGAAGATGCTGTTGCCCGTGGCAGCCGTGCTGATAATTCAACCATTTCCTCTCAAAACGCTGCAGCTAAAGTCAGTGGACAGGAAGGAACAGTTTCGCCTCGCACTGCCCGTGAATCCATTAATACATCTAAACCCGCAACCGGAGAGGCTGTTACAGAAACCGCAGCAAGGCAATACCGGACACCAACGGGCGAAGTGAATACGACCAGTGAAAGGGAAGCAAGGACATCACCAGCTGAAGGTAAACGTTATGAAAAGCCCAATACCTCCAGTAGAGAACCTGCAGCCCGCACACAACCTATTCAGAGTGAAAAAGCCAGGTATTCGAACCGGGAAGTATACTCGAACCGGGAAAAACAATACAGCAAACCCCAAACCTACAGCACCCCGGAATACAGGAATGCCAGATCGAGCCAGGAATATTCAGCGCCGCGCAGTCCGGCTACCAATGAAGCCCGCACCAGAGGATCTGTTACAGGCAATAATAATTACTCAAGACCATCGGGTACTACTAACCGTAGTGGGGTTTCAACTCAACAAAGAACCCCAACCCAGAGGTATTCGGCCCCGTCCGGTAATAACAGCAGCAGGAGTTACTCTGCACCTGCAACACGTACACCTTCAAGGACCATCTCCACGCCATCGCCTTCAAGAAGCTCTATCAGCAGTCCCTCCAGGTCATCCGGCTCATCCGGTTCATCCGGTTCATCCAGGAGCAGCGGCGGATCCACGGGTGGAAGTCGCGGAGGAAGACGATAGGAAGGGAATGATGACTACAATACAACTATTAAACTGATGATTATGAAACGACTATCTTTCACTATCACCATAATGGCCTTAAGTATAACGTCGCTGATGGCACAAACAGCCGTGGATGCCCTGAGGTACTCCAGGATCGTACCCGGAGGAACAGCAAGATTCGTCAGCATGGGAGGAGCGTTCGGAGCGCTGGGTGGAGACTTTTCGATGCTGAGCACCAATCCCGGTGGCATCGGGTTATATAAAAGTTCTGAATTTACGATTACACCTTCCGTCTTCGCCGGAAGCACACAAACAGATTATCGCGGTATAGAAAACAAAGATTACCGGGTAAACTTTAACCTGGGAGACATAGGACTGGTCTTCACAAAAAAGATGGAGAGCAAATTCAATACAAGCGGATGGAAAGCCGTTCAGTTCGGGATAGGCTTAAACCGTCTGAACGATTTCAATAACCGTATGGAACTTAGCGGATCCACTTCCCCCAGTTCCATCCTGGATGTTTATACCGCATATGCTAACGATAATAATATTAATTACAGCGATATTGAAGGTGATCCTTATTACGATTATGCTTATGACCTCAATCCTGCCTGGTGGACCTACCTGTTAGACACACTGGGCGGCCCTTCATCCTATGTGAATCCTATTCTGCAAAGCGGAAGCAACCAGCGTATGAGTATAACATCCTGGGGATCAATGAATGAATTTGTTATTGGGTTCGGTGGAAATTATAACGACCGTGTATATATCGGAGCTTCTTTTGGAATTCCATATATCCGTTACTTCGAGGAAAGCGATTACACCGAAAACCTGCCCGGACCTGCCAACGATATGTATCAGTTTACTATTCACCGGGAACTTGAAACCCGTGCCAGCGGGATAAATTTCAAACTCGGACTGATTGGAAGGCCGGCAGATTGGTTAAGGATTGGCGCGGCCATTCATACACCTACCTTTTACACCAATATCCGCGATAGAAATGTAGCCTTGTTCGACTCCAGGTTTAAAACGCCTGATCTTTACGGATATACTTCCTATTTCCATAGTAACACGTGGACCAAGAGCTATGAGCTAACCACTCCTTTCCGTGCACTGGGAAGCATTGCTTTCATCATAGGAAAGATCGGGTTAGTAAGCGTTGAATATAATTATACCGATTATTCCCAGGCCCGCTTCCGGTATGTTTCATCTTATGTAAATGATGATATCCGTAATGGTTACAGGCCAACTCACAATTTCAAAGCAGGAACAGAATGGAGATACGGACTGATAAGTCTGCGCTTGGGATATGCATACAACAGCAGTCCTTACCAGGGGGATATTAACGACGGCACCATGCACATCTATTCCGGAGGGCTGGGATTCAACTTCAGGAATTACTTCCTGGATCTTGCTTATGCATATTCGAAGTATACGGAGGATTATTATTTGTATAGCTATGGACCATATGAAGCTAAAGCTGTTAACGATATCATTGGGCAGCGTTACCTTCTGACCTTCGGAGCGAGGTTTTAATAATTATAGGGGCTAATACTTCTCATTAAGCCGGTTTAATCCGGCTTTTGCTTTTTGTTTAATTCCGGTTTCGTATTCATCAAAATCCAGGCTTCTGCACAGGCGGAAATATTTTTCAGCATCCTTTACGTTCTCTTCATTTTCATAAATAATACCAAGATTCAGCGCGGCATTGGCAGCAAAATACCTTTTCAGATCACTGCCCCTTTCAATCGTTTTCAGATAGTAACTCCGGGCAGAGATAAACTTGCCTGATGCATCATTAATCCTCCCCAAACGGTAAAAGTATTCGGTCGAATCAAGAGCATTGCGAAGAAATCGGCTGGATTTGAGCAATTCCTCCTCCGCTGAAGTAAAATAAGCTCCATCGAAAAGAAGTCGTGATTTCAGCAGGATAACATTAGGGATATAGCCGCTTTCAGCTTCCTTCAAAGCAATTTTATCTTCATCAGTAAAGGTGTTGCCATATTTTCTGACCTTATCCATACAAGCAAAATAATTTACTGTGTCTCCTTCCAGGATGTATGACCATGCAAGTTTTTGCCAGGCCTCAGCTATATAATTCATTCCCCGGAAATTGGACACAAAGCGGTAAAAATAAGGTCTGCATTCAATATCCAGCTTGTGAAGCATACAAAGCCCGGTCAGATAATCCAGGTAATAAAACGTAAACTGCTTTTCATCAGATATCCTGTTCCGAAATAATAATATGGCATCATCATTTCTGCCATGTTTTATCAGCATCCTGCCGTAGGCAAAGGTCATAAGAGGTGATTCCGGTGCCATGCTGCGCAGTTTTTCTTCAAATGGGATTCCTTCAGAACGGTCAACGGAAAAGTTGATATTAACAAAGCTTAAAAAGAATAAAGCTTCAGGAACCAGGAAGTCATCATTTTGCTTTACCGACCATTCAATATATTCTGAAATTTCATCAACACCCTGCTTTATAGAACCCTCCATAGAAAACAATCCGGTTACCCACTGATAATTATCGGGAACAGAACCAACCAAAACATGCAGCATACCCATACCAAGCAAGTTGGGCTTGAATTCTGGGAATTTAGCCTGGTTTTCTTTCAGAAAACGGTAACTCTTCTGAATTTCCAAGGCTGCACGTAGATAGTCGCCAAACTTGATCCTTGCAAATGCCCATTGGAGATTAACCTGGGCAAGGCTGAACAAATAGTAAGGAGAGTTTCTATTACCCTTTTCTAGCAATCGTATGCGTTCCTGGTAGTTTCCCTTTAGCTGAATAAACTGATTTTCTTCCTCACCAATCAGGATGGTCAGAAAATCAATATAGTTACCAAAAAGAACAGGTATCAGATTCCCGGGGTTTTCACTTCTTTCAAGAGACAGAAGGGTACTCGCATCCTGAAAATTAAGACGGACAATTTCTTCATAAGCCAGCCGGCAGCGATTATTGAAATCATACTGGGCAAAGAGGGCTGCTGAAACGAGCACCAGGCATGTCAGAAAAAATAACCTCATAAAAATAAAATAAAGGTAAAAAAAAGAGGAAGCACCAGGCTCCCTCCTCAATATTTACTATGAAAAATCTTCAGAATGATTATTTCGCTTTTTCTACTTCTTTAACGATCTCTTCATCAACCAGGATGCGTCCACAATACTCACAAACGATAATCTTCTTCAACATTTTGATATCCAATTGGTGCTGAGGTGGAATTTTATTAAAACACCCTCCACAGGCATCTCTTTCAATTTTCACAACAGCGAGGCCGTTTCTGGCATTTTTTCTGATCCTTTTATAAGCTTGTATCAAACGATCATCAATATTTTGCTGGTTCAATTCAGACTTTACCTGAAGATCTTTCTCTTCCTTTTCTGTCTCAGTAATGATGTCCTTCAGTTCTGACTTTTTAAGTTCAAGGTCTTTCATCCTTTCATCAAGGATCTTTTCCGATGATTCGATCTCTTGCTGCTTTTTTTGTTGCTCCAGTTTATTCTCAGCAATGCGTTTTTCCGACAGTTGGATCTCAAGAGTCTGAAACTCAATCTCCTTGGAAAGGGAGTCATATTCCCTGTTATTCCTGACGTTCATTTGCTGTTCCTTATATTTCCGGATAAGGGCATCGCTTTCCTTAATACTGTTTTCCTTGGCACCGATGCTTTTCTCAATATCGGAAATCTCATTTCTAAAATTTGCGATCCTGGTCTCAAGCCCAACAATATCATCTTCAAGGTCTTGCACCTCCAGTGGTAATTCTCCGCGGATATTTTGTATTCTGTCGATTTGTGAATCGATCAGTTGAAGGGAATACAGTGATTTTAAAACCAGCTCTACTTTCTGTTCGGCTTGTTCTTCTTTCACTTCCTTTGTTTTGGGCTGGTTTTCAGCGGCCGGAACGGTTTCGGTTTTCGGTTCCTTGCTTTTGGCTGCTTTACTTGATTCTGCTGACATACTTAATTATTATGAAAAGTAACGGACTGGGTTTGTATTTATCTCAGAAATACGGACGGCAAAGTTAGGAAATTTTTTCTTTAGCAAATCGAAGATCAGATCTTTTGTGAACCTTTCACTTTCATAATGACCTATATCGGCAAGGAAGATATTTTTATCGGCATCAAAAAACTGATGATACTTGATATCGCTTGTAATAAAAGCATGAGCACCGGCAGCAACAGCATTTTTTAACAGGAAGCTTCCGGAACCACCGCAGATAGCAACTTTTTTAATTTTTTTCGCTGTAAAAGGGGAATGGCGGATCAAAGGCAGTGCCAATTTATTTTTCAAATATTCCAGGAATCCGGATTGATCGTGTGCATCCGGCAACTCCCCGATCATTCCTGCCCCTACGCTATCATATTTATTTTCAATAGGATAGACATCGTAGGCGACTTCCTCGTAGGGATGAGCAAGCAACATTTCTTTTACAATCTTTTGTTCAAGGTAAACCGGATAGAGGGTTTCAATCCGGATTTCATTTTCCCGATGCAATTTTCCGGTCTCACCCACAAATGGATTGGCTTCCGGACCAGCCCTGAAAGTACCCTGTCCTTCCAGATTAAAAGAGCAGGAGTCATATTGTCCTATATGACCTGCACCGGCCATAAATAAGGCATTTCTAACATTCTCCGCATGACTGACAGGACAAAAAACAACCAGTTTACGCAGAAGCCCTTTCCTGGGGGCAAGAATTCTCAGGTTTTCCAAACCCATGGCTTTGGCCAGATAAAAATTCACACCGGAAGCCTGATTGTCGAGATTGGTATGAATAGCAAAAATTGCTATATCATGCTTGATGGCCCTGATCAGCACACGATCGGGATATGCCTGACTGTTTAATTTGCGTATACCCGAGAAAATCAGAGGATGGTGAGATATAACCAGGGAAACATTATCACGAATGGCTTCATCCAAAATGGCATCGGTAACATCAAGGCAAATAAGAGCTTTTTCTATCTCCATTTCCGGGTTTCCGGTAATTAATCCGGAATTATCATAATCTTCCTGTAAATAACCCGAAACCTGGGTTTCAAAGTAACGTATAACATCTACTAATCTCATGGCTCTGACATTTTTGACTAAGATATCACTTTTTCCCGAAGAACTTCAATTGAGAATTTTCTGCAAATTATGATGATTTTATTATTTGCAGTGTTTTTTTGATAATACGTAACATTTTTTTGAATATTTAATAAAAATATAATACATAACATATCAATATTTCAAAAATCTTTTTTAATTTAACGCAATGAACCTGCTCCAACTATTACTACTACCGTTTGCTCTGCTTTACGGTTTTGTTGCGTTAGTTAGAAACAAGCTCTTCGATTGGAAGGTAATGCCCTCGGAATCATTTGATTTCCCGGTAATTTCAGTTGGCAATTTATCCTATGGGGGAACTGGAAAAACGCCTCATGTTGAATATCTGATCCGTCTTTTAAAGGATAAGTGCAAAATCGCCATACTCAGTCGCGGATATAAAAGAAAAACCAGCGGGTTTCTTATGTGTTCAGATGGGTCGACTTACAAGGACATCGGGGACGAACCTTTGCAGTATTGCAGGAAATATAAAGGAATCCAGGTTGCTGTTGATGAAGACAGACGCAACGGAATTCATACATTGAAAAAGCATTTTCCAGATTTACATGCCGTGATCCTGGATGATGCATTCCAGCACCGGTATGTAAAACCGGGATTACAAATCCTTACCACGGATTTCCATCGCCTGTATATGGAAGATTATCCAATACCCAGCGGCACACTGAGAGAATTCCGAGGCGGTGCAAAGAGGGCCGATATCATCATTGTAACGAAGACTCCACGCATTCTTTCTCCGATAACCCGAAGGAGGATACACGGTATGATCAAACCCCGCCTGCACCAGCATATGTTCTATACTTATCTTGACTATGGCGAAATGATTCCGCTTTCGGATAAGTCCAAGGAAGAGATCCGGGATAAATACAATAATATCCTGATGTTTACCGGCATAGCAAATTCCTATCCCCTTGCCGAATACCTGAAAAACATGTGCAATGAGCTGGATGCACTTGAATTTATGGATCATCATTCATATTCAATGAAAGATCTGGAAAGGATCCAAAATGAGTTTGATAAAATGTTTACCCGGAATAAGATCATCGTCACAACCGAGAAAGATGCGATGAGATTAAAACATAATCCCGAATTTGAACCCATTCTGAGTAAATTGCCCATTTATTATATTCCCATAGAAATCCGTTTCCATAACGGGGAGAATACTATTTTTGACGACTTAATCCTGAAATATGTTGGGAAAAATCAAGGAAACCTGCAGTTATCTGCAGAAGCAGTCGAAGGAAAGACCTGAAGCAGGAATCATACTGGGAAGTGGATTGGGTTCGTTTATCGATACATTAACCCACAAAAACATTATCCCCTATTCAAGCATCCCTCATTTTCCGGTTTCATCGGTAGAAGGGCATGAAGGGAATCTTATTTTCGGCAGGCTGGGAAATGTTCCGGTAATTACTCTTCAGGGGCGTTTGCATGTATATGAAGGGCATCCGGTTGTTGACACTGTATTTCCTGTCAGGGTCATGAAATTTTTGGGAATCAAATTATTGGTTTTATCAAATGCAAGTGGAGGCCTCAATCCCGATTATAACATTGGTGATATTATGATCATTCAGGATCATATCAATCTGAGTGGCGAGAATCCTCTCATCGGTCATAATGATCCTGAACTGGGAGATAGATTCCCCGATATGAGCGAACCTTATGACATGCAATACAGCCAAATGGCATTAAAAATTGCCCGAAGGAAAAAGGTTCGTTGCCACACCGGAGTTTATGCAGGTGTAAAAGGTCCCAATTATGAAACCCCTGCAGAATACAAGTACCTGCGAATCATAGGAGCGGATGCAGTTGGAATGTCAACCGTGCATGAAGTGATCACCGCCAGACACATGAAAATCAAGTGCATAGCCTTCTCGGTTATTTCTGACCTGGGTATACAAGGAAAAATAGTACCCATCACACATAAAATCGTTCTTGAGGAAGCCTCCAAAGCTGAGCCCCATCTGGCAATGATCCTTTCAGAACTTATCCCTGAAATATTCAATCAAGAATAAAATCAGGTTGCAAGATACAGGTTACAAGTTACAAGTTACAAGTTTCAAGTTTCAGGTTACAAGTTCAGGTTGCAGGCTGCAACCTGTAACCTGCAACCTGTAACGATTTGTTCTCCTTTCCCGGTAAGTTATAATATTTTAAACGATTTTCTTTTCTATATAGTCGGAATTCATAAGGTTCAGTAATCCCATATAATCAGCACCGAAGGGAATCAGGTCGCCGGGTTTGTATTTTTGACGGTTATCTCCGAGATCAACTACAATCATATCGCTTGAGGCACCATAAAATTGCATTTTCTGATCAACCGGGAAAAGATGGGATATATCAATATCCAGCAGACCCAGATCGAGTATTGCCCGGTAAGATGATTTCCCGTAATCCGATTCATTGATTTCAATTTCTTCCCCGGCAACATTCTTGCCAAGCTCACCGGTCGGTACCAGTGGTTTTTTACTCAACTCGATGATCTCGGCATACAAGCGAAATACATCTGCTTTCATACCCTTCAATGTTTTACCGTTTATCAGATTCTTACCGGTAAAAAGGGTTTCTCCAATTCTGAAATGATTAACACCTACAGGAACCATCCTCTTGAGGAGCAGAGGAATGGTAACAGAAGATCCCCCGGACACCCAGTTGATTTTTCTGTTAAATTTTGCTTCAATCAATTGTTCGTATAAACTGAGCTGAATCAGTTTGTCGTGAGATGGCATCACACCGCTCAGGCAATTGAGGTTTGTGCCTATACCGCTTACTTCAATATTCGGAAGCTTGAAAACGCTTTCGTAAAAATCCATCAGTTTCTCACCCAAAACGCCTTCCCGCAAGTCGCCCATTTCTATCATGATGATAACCTTATGAATCTTATTTTGGCGTCCCGCTTCTTCGGAGATCAGGCGGATGGTTTCAAATTCGGTATTAAAACTAGCATCTGCGTATTTTACCAGGGATTTTATGACTCGTCTGGCAGGAGGTTTAATATAAACCGTTTCCACATGAGGAGCAATGTTTTTTATGGTTTTAAGGTTACTGATCCTGGAGTCGAGAATTTCCCTGACCCCCAACGATAGTAACTCTTTCAGATACAGCCTGTTCCCACAAAGCAGTTTGCTTACAACCCCCCATTCTATCTGATGCTTTTTAAAGAGAGCCTCCAGGAAAGAATAATTATGCTCTAATTTTCCCTTATCTAATTCCAGATATGCCATATCAGCTATTTATCTGACTACCCTCCTGATATTGGAAGGAAGTCTGGTTAATAATTCATAGTTCAGAAGGTCGCTAAACTCACTAAATGAAGAAACACTGATGGTACGGTCACCCTGACGACCAATCAGAACTACCTCATCACCAGGTTTCACACCATCCATACCGTTGATATCAGCCACAAGCATGTTCATATTTACCAGTCCTATGACCGGCGCCTGATGGCCTTTTATTAGAACCCTACCCTGGTTGCTTAAGGATCGGGTATAACCATGGTAATATCCAACAGGAATTACGGCAATTCTCTTGTCTTCCTGTGCAAGATAGGATGTTCCATAGCTGATAAATTCACCTTCCCTTACATCTTTAATACTCATGATCCGGCTTTTCCACGACAGAACTCGTATCAAGGGATCTTTTTTGGATTTCCTGCGATGAACATACTGGATAAAAGTCTCACGGCTGGGCCAGAAACCATATTGCATGATACCAATCCTGACCATATCCATCCTGGTTTGGGGATAACTTACAGAAGCGGCTGAACAGGCAGTATGTCGAATTTTAGGATTAATTCCCTGATTTTTGAGCCATTGATATGTCTGGTTGAATATCTTTAGTTGCTTTTTGATCCTGACATGATTGGCAATGCTTTCCGCACCGGCAAAGTGCGTGCATAAACCCATCACATCAATATGACTGCTATAAGCAGAATATAGTTTTACAAGGCGTTCGAGGCCAGCTTTATCCAAACCTGTCCGGTTCATTCCTGTTTCTATCTCAATATGAATTTTGGCCCTCTTTCCGGTTGACCGGGCAATACGTATTGCATTGAGCAATCTTTCCACATCGAAGACATAAAATTCAATTCCATTTTCTATAACCCACGTTAAATCTTCTTCCGGGATAAATCCCATAATACAGATATCGGAATTACCGTGTGTTATTTCCCATACACGAAAGGCTTCATCGGAACTAAATACGGAAAAATGATCCACTCCGCACTTTAAAGCAATAGGCACAAAATAATCAATTCCATGACCATATGCATCGGATTTGACAACAGAGGATATTCTTACATTTCTTCCGACCAGTTGACGCAAAAAGGAAAAATTATTTTCCAGAGCGGCCGTATCAAGTTCAATATAGGAAGGCGAAAGCATTACAAATCGTTTATCCTGGAATACATTCCAAAAAGGAGGTCAACTGAAGGTTTCAACAGATCATCCGGAAAATCGAAATCAGGGTTATGAAGTTCAGGTTGATCCTGTCCGCTTCCTATACCAATCAATGCAGCAGGAAAAGCATCCGTAAAATGCCCGAAATCTTCAGACCACTTCATCGGAGTTATTAACTCCATCATTTTCATACCCATTTCACCTGCAACTTTCTCCACCATATCGACCAGCATGGGATTGTTTTTAACAACAGGAAATTCCTCGGTAAAGGAAATATCATATTGCAATCCATATTGCCTGGCAATATGCTTGGAAATGTTTTCAGCATTGGAGATTAACATTCTCATATCGTCTTCCCTGAAGGCACGCAAGGTTGACATCACAACTGCCTTCCCCGGGGATGTTCCGAACGCTACTTCACCGATAGAAACATGGATCAATGTCAGTTTCACAAAATCCTTGAACAGCTGCCTCCTTAATGAAAGCGCATTAAATTCCCTGATAATATCGGATACCGCTAATGAAGGATTATTTCCCTTTTCCGGTTCGGCTGCATGAGCGGTTTTGCCCTGAAGGCGAATTATCATTCCACAGGATGCAGAAGAAAAGACTGATTTGGACAAAACCACTGTTCCTGTGGGAAATCCAGGAAGATTGTGAACTGCGAGGATATAGTCAGGAATGAATTTTTGAAATTCTTCTGATTTCAGCACTTTTTCAGCACCCTGTCCTGTTTCTTCCTCAGGTTGGAATAGAAAAACCACTCTTACTTTCCTTTTCTTTTCTTTGCAAATCATTTTGGCCAGGCCGGCCATAACCGCCATATGTCCGTCGTGCCCGCAAAGGTGGGCAACACCGGGGTTTTCCGATGCATAAGGGATATCATTGATTTCATCAGCGGGGATAGCATCCAGCTCACATCGGAACATAATAGTCTTGTGGCCGGGTTTTCCATTATACACCCAAGCCATTCCATGACCGCCAATATTAGGGATGATCACATCAGGTTTACAATCCCGGATAAAATCTAGCAACTTTTCTGCTGTTGCATTTTCTTTGCCGGAGGAATCCGGAAACCTGTGAAGCAACCTGCGAAATTCGACAAGTTTCTCCATTATTTTTTCTTTTGGTGACCGTTGCGATAATACCTCATCTCAAGATAAGGATTCTGGAATCCAAGCTTTTCATATAAGAAACGGGCGGGATTATCTCTTTCCACATGCAGGGCAATATCACCTGAAGCGGTTTCTAAAGCTCTGTTCATGAGCTTTTTGCCTATGCCTTTTCCCCGGTGGTCACGGTGAACAGCAATATATACCAATACATTCTCAGGAATATAACCCTTCATCCCCGTTTTATTCACTACCACGGAACCAATGATTTCCTCGCTTAGCAGATAGTTCAAAATAAATCCACCCGCCATGGGATACGGATTCAGAGCATAATCAAGGGCCTTTCCAATGTGCTCCTTCTTATCACCATATTCATCGAGATGTTCATACAAAAAATCAATTACTTTGCCTTTCGACAGCATGCCTACGTCATCTGCCGGAGTCATCATTTCAATTTTCATCCTATTGTTGTTTAATATCAACCCAGATTGGCATCAGATGCATACAGAATCAATGCAATGTTTGGGTTTAATCCGGAATACTGGATTAAAATAATTTAGTTTCTATTGAAACAAATATACGAATTTATTTTTAAA
>Ga0180009_10003128_pt1 | contig 19039 bp, 16 predicted proteins | sample OS_PC_MetaG_FD_123537 | JGI IMG/M metagenome (GOLD analysis project Ga0180009, IMG submission 123537) | Groundwater microbial communities from the Aspo Hard Rock Laboratory (HRL) deep subsurface site, Sweden - OS_PC_MetaG | ecosystem: Environmental > Aquatic > Deep subsurface > Groundwater...
ATCAAAGATTTCCCGGTTGTTTCTCAGTTTAATCCGGAGGTAGACAACAAACCCGGCGATGGCCTGCATCAGCTGATCCTGTACTGGAGATTTGGCCCAGGTGTTGACCAGGGAAAAACTGTCCTCCTCCTTGCGGTACTGGAACAGGACTGTTTTGGGTTTGCTGCTCAGGGCCGTCATGATCAGGTCCTTTTCAAACACTCTGGATGCTGGCATACCCGGGCCTTCCAGTTTGAAATAGTCACGGGCCAGGATTTCGATATACCGCATCACCTGCAGTTTATAAATGACCTGATCGACATTACTGGTTGGTGAGCAGCAGATGAGGTTGTGGATACTGCAACCTGATCTGATGGCGTGCTCTATCACATTGTCCTGGCACTCTACCAGGTAGTTGCCGGAACTGTCCGTTCCGCTGATGTCCCGGGGGGTATTGTGGAGGTTGTCCGAAATAAGAATACAGTGACAGGTGATGGCGTTCTCACGGGTCCAGTGTTTCCGGGTTTTCATTTTCTGAGCGATTCCCAGTGCCATGGCTTTTCCCAGGAGAATACCGTTGCCCATGGAGGTGGTACCGCCGAGAAAAAGACCTTTGCGGGTGGTGTCCACCATTTTGGGCAGCCAGGGAATTTCCTGTCCCAGCGGCAGTCCTTTGCTGATAATGGGTATTCCCTGGTTCAGAACCCCGGCACGGGACGAAAAAAGCACCAGACTGACCGGATGCTGCCTCAGTTTTGCAAACAATACCCCCAGCGATTTCATGGCGATATCCAGGCAGTCAGACATGGACGCCGAAACGTCCAACAGGATGCAGACCGGTTTTTTCAGGGACTTATGAACTGACCCGGGCAGGGACCGGTGCTGGGGGGATATTTTTGGATTGTCCGGTTTGGCGCCGAGATAGACGGATTCCCGTTCCCACAGTTTCCATTCAATGGGACATTCGTCCGGCAGGGGATCGAAGTGAAAACCGACTTTTCGCTGCAGCCTGCGGGAACGGTCTCCGATCAGAAAATCGGCCAGTTCAGCGATGCGCTCATCGGAAAGCTCAGGCAGGTCCTGCAGGGTGCCGGACACCTTTTTGAAAAGGATCTCCCGCTTTCTGCGGGGCTGTCGATAGAAGGCTGCTGTATAGAGATAGGTCGTGAGGTGATACCGGAAGCGGACGGTCTTCAGCAACATGTCATTCGGAACGGGATTCTGGAGCAACTTGAGGGGATTGATGATGATCCGGTGCCCGCTGTCCAGAGGGATGGACGGAACAGGGAATTCCCGGTTTCTGTTGCGGCAGATCGCTTCGAACAGTTTTTCCAGACCAGTGGTGTCCAGGGGGACGATGCCGGCTTCGATCCAGCTGAGAATGGTGGCGTGTGTATCCCCTGTCAGATGGGTCTGGGTTCTCCTGCGGAGTTTTCCCTGGGACAGTTTCAGTTTCTGGGCGTGGGGGGGGACATCCAGGATGTCTGCCAGATAGGTGGCAAAGAGACTTAAAAAATCGGCATTCAGACGGTTGGCCTTCTCAATGAGTTTTCTATCGACTGCGACCCCCTCCTCGATATCCACCGTCAGCAGTTCATAGGTGATGACCATGAGAATCAGCCGGGAGAGGCTGTGGAGAATATGGGAGTGCTCAACCAGCTCGTCTTTCTCAGCCAGGTACCGTTTTTTGTCGAAATCCAGATTGGAGCCCGTGGTGTAGATCCGGATATCAAATCCGAAAACGGCGGGGAAAAAGTACTTCAGATCCTTCCGGATCAGCTTGGTGCCTTCTGCCTTTTTGAAAAAGGGGGTGTCCGGGCGATTGAGGCAGAATTGTGTCACGGCATCACAGATCCGGGGTACCAGGTTTCGCTCTCCCTTCACGGCAATTTCCTGGGAGATTTTTTTCAAGCGGTCGACCCTGAATGTCAAAAAGGAATCAAGGCTGGCATCCATTGAGGTACAGTTCCATCAAAGTGATAAAGGAGTTGCCGGCCAGACGGCGCTCGCCGGACCGAATTCACCCACAATCTAATGCATCCGGGTTGTCCCGTCAATCCGGAACCCCGTGGGGGTGCACCAAAAACATGGGGGTATGGGATCATAACCTCTTTCCGCTTGCAGGTACCCACACATATTTGGTGCACCCCCCGTGGTCAAGCAGGCAGGCGATCGGTCACCGGTATCGCCATCAACCGGCGCCTGACGGGACAATGCGACTCCGGGCCGAAATCCGGTGAATAACTGATAGCGCCGGTTGTGGAACGGTCTGAAGGTCTTGACAGTTTTTCCACCATCCTGAATACTCCATGCACGAATAACTGAACGTGCTTGCCTGGAAAACCCATTTCAATTTGCCATGTCCCTTTTACTCCTGACTGTGCTGGTCCCACTGGCTTTCATCGTCGGTCTGGGCGCCAGCGCTATCGGCATGACCGCCTGGATGCTGATGGTTCCCGTGTTGTTTGTCCTGTTTGGATTTGATCTTTACCTGACGATTTTTATCAGCCTGTCCATCGATTGCGGCAATGCGCTGATCATGATTATTATCGCAGCGCAGAACCGGCAGCTGGATGTCCGGCAGGGACTCCGGCTGTCCCTCATCGCCGCCGTTTTTGCGATCCTGGGGGTTTTTCTGGGAACAACCTTTATTCCCCAGAATGAGCACCTGTTTAAAAACCCCTCGGCCATTGTTACGCTCTTGTTTGGGATGGGTTTTATTCGCCGGGGGCTGAAACAGGGACGGCGTAGAGCAGTGCCGGTGGATGGCAGTGAAACCTCGGGCGTCGTGAAAGCCGAACCCACCCGCAGAAGATGGATCAGCCGCAAAACCCTCATCTATCCCGCTGTATTTGCCGTCAGTTTTCAGAGCGGTCTGGTTGGCGTCGGTGGCGGGATGATGTATGCGGTTTTCCTGATGTTCTGTCTTGCCTATTCGACCCTGAAAGCGACGGGTACGGCCATGTTGATCTCCCTGATCACGACCGTGGTTGCCGCATCGGGGATCTTTTTCCAGATTTCCCAAACCGGTGGGATGGGTCTGAAAACGGTTATTCTCATCCTGCTGCTGGTTCTGGTCTCCATGCTGGGTACGATTTTCGGGGCGCGTATCGCGTATTCCCTCTCGATTCGAAAGCTGAACTTCCTCATCGCAGGGGTGATCATTTTTGCAGCCCTGCTGGCCATGGGTCAGAGTCTGTTCATGAGGGCCTGAAAGACCGCATGCTGTGACCTGCCGCAACCGGAGCGCAGGCTGAAAAGACACGTTCTGCTGTTCCGCCAGGCCAGTTGATTCTTCCCCGAACGGTTATTCCTGGAGACCCTTTTCGGTTGACAGGCAGGTTGATTTTCAGGAACATGGTCGGAACCAGGATGAGGGCACCCGACAACCGAAAAAAGCAGCCGCTTGATCCGCGGGGATGGCAGCGGCCGGACCCTGGACGGTATTATTTCCAACCATTTGCATGAGATTGACCATGAAACGACTTCCGGAAGGGTTTTCACTGTTTGTTAAAAAAACCTGTCCGACATGTGTCCTGATAGAACCGCTGGTTCAGGAGCTGGCAGATGCCGGGACTCAGCTGACGGTCTATTCCCAGGATGATCCATCCTTTCCGGCAGGCTGTGAAAGGGTGATTCATGATGCGAGTCTGGAATTTTCGTTCTGCCATCATATCGAAACTGTCCCGACCCTGATCCTGACCCGGGACCAGAAGGAGGTTGCCAGACTGGCGGGGTGGCACAGGGAAGAATGGGAATCACTGACCGGATTGGACCATCTGGGCAGCGGTCTGCCGGGTTATCGGCCAGGCTGCGGCTCGCTGAATGTGGCGCCTGGGATCCGGGAGGAGCTGGAATTGCGGTTTGGCGCTGTGCGGCTGGCCGCCAGGCGGATCGAGGTGGCACCCATGGCCGACGATCTGGAAACCTGCTTCGAAAAAGGATGGACCGACGGTTTGCCGGTGGTTCCCCCCACGCCGGCACGGGTGCTGGCAATGCTGCATGGCACCCGGAGACAACCGGATGAGATTGTCGGGGTGATCCCCCCCAATAATGCCGCCTGCAGCGTGGAGAAGGTGGCGATCAACGCAGTGATGGCGGGCTGTAAACCGGAGTATCTGCCGGTCGTTCTGGCGGCGGTTGAGGCTGCCTGCCTGGATGCGTTCTGCATGCACGGACTTCTGGCGACAACCTATTTTTCAAGCCCGGTCGTGATCGTGAATGGACCGGTGCGCCAGGCGATACAGATGAATTCGGGGGTTAATGCGCTGGGTCAGGGGAACCGGGCCAACGCGACCATCGGCCGTGCCCTGCAGCTGGTTATCAGAAATGTCGGTGGCGGTATTCCCGGTGGCGTCGATCGGGCGACGCTGGGCAGTCCAGGAAAGTACACCTTCTGTTTTGCCGAGGATGAAGAAAATTCCCCTTGGGAATCCCTGTCGGTCCAGAAAGGATTTGATCCAGGGGTGTCGACGGTGACCCTCTTTCCAGGTCACGGCATCCATGAGATCTACGACCAGCTTTCCCGAACGCCGGAATCCCTTGCCCGTTCCATGGCCGGGTGCCTCAAGGCGGTGGTTCATCCAAAGATCTGTATGGCCGCAGATGTGGTGGTGGTGATATCCCCGGAACACGCGGCTGTTTTTCAGGCAGCCGGTTGGTCGAAACAGCGGTTGCTGGAGGAGTTACACAGCCTGCTGCAGATATCGGGACGCGATGCCGTGCGGGGTGCGGACGGCAATACTGAAGGGTTGCCGGAATCCTACGCAGATGTTCCTTGGATTCCAAAATTCAAAAAGGATGGACTGATGATTGTTCACGCCGGCGGAACGGCGGGGAAATTCTCAGCCATCATCACCGGCTGGATTGCCAGTGGTGCAAAGGGCAGCCAGACCGTGACCAGGGAGATAAAATGATGAAGGAGAAATCGGTGTTACTCGATCCCACAGCAGAAAGATCGTCGGCGGAAAGGGAAATCCTGCCCCGGCCGAAGAGCCTGAGCGGCATAACAATTGGTCTGCTGGATATTTCCAAGGCCCGGGGAGCTGTTTTTTTGAAACGTCTGGGAGAACTTATGGCAGCGGAGGGTCTGACGGTCAGGTACTATGAAAAACCGACTTTTGCCAGGGTCGCCCCCATCGAACTCTATCAGCGGATGGCGATGGAATCCCAGGTGGTGGTCGAAGCCCTGGCGGACTGAGGCTCCTGCACATCATGCAGTGTGCATGATATCATGGCTCTGGAAAACCGGGGGATCCCCAGTGTTTTTATCGCCTCGGACGAGTTTGTGGAAGCGGCTCGCGCCCAGTCTGCGGCCCTCGGGTTTCATCCGGCCGCTGTTTTTGTCCCTCACCCGATTCAGGATCGAACGGATGAAGAGATGGGGAAGCTGGCGGAAAATTCGTTTGCGGATATTATCCGTGCCATCAGCGCCGTGTGACGGCGGGAGGATCCTGTTTTTATCCGGTGCAGGGCGGATCTGTCAACCGATCGGGTTTTAAATGGTTGATAAATTCGGCGTGAAGTGAAACAATCACTTCTGAACCGGGGTTGATGCCGTGAACCAAACGGGCTCCGGTGACAGAAAAGGTCGCTTGCCAGTGAACCAGAACCAACTTTTGCCAGCAAACAGAGATGTCGGTAAACAAAAATATTAGAATTTTAGTGGTAGACGATTCTGTCGGGATACGGATGGCGGCCAGGAAAGTGTTTCAGAACCTGGGGTTTACCAATGTCGCTGTTGCTGATGACGGGACCACGGCCCTGGTGGAACTCAAAAAAGAGTCCTTCGATCTGGTGGTCGCTGACTGGAACATGCCGCAGATGACAGGCGTCGAACTGTTGAACGCCATGCGCGCGGACAAGACCCTGGCAGGCATCCCTTTCCTGCTGGTGACGGGTGATGACAACCAGGACAACCTCATGGAGGCGATCAAGGCTGGCATCAGTAATTTCATGACCAAACCCTATGATGCGAAAGTGCTGGCCGAAAAAATTGAACGGATTTTCGCCTACCAGGAAGAGATGGAAAACCGCAACAGCTGACCGGCCGCAAGAGGATTCCCGCTGGATTTGTTCCCCCGTCAGACCCTCTCTTCACCACCCTGAAACCGAGCCTGGATCTTTCCTGTCGGCAGCAAAGCCCCTCAGCCTGCCAGCACGTGGCTGTCCAGGATAAAACAGATAAAACTGCCGTCAAAAACGGTCTCGGTGTGGCGTTTGACGGAGACGTGGACCGGTCGTTTCCTGCCGTCGCTTTTTTCCACCCTGGCTTCGGCCACCACTGTTTCGCCGACCCTGACCGGTTTTTGAAATCTGACTTCCGCTGAACCCAGCACCACGTTGGGGTGGTTCACCGCAATCATGGCGGCATGGTCGGCCAGACCGAAGATAAAACCGCCATGAACCAGACCGTGATCGTCTACTGCCATATCCGGACCGGTGGTGAGCAGGACCCGGCTTGTCCCTTCGCTCGTTTCCTGAGGTGTGCCGCAGAGTCGCTGATTGATGGTGTTGTGTGTTAGAATCGGGTCTCCCATGGGACGGTTCCGTCTGATTGTTTTTTAAATGAAAAGCCGGCCACGCTTTACAGTTGGCCTGCAAAAATCTATCCTGTAAGAGTCAGCCTGAGTGAATGGACCATTTTTGTCAATAAGTCACCAGCGGGTCCCGCGGGCAGTCCCGGGACCGGTCGCCTTCAGCTTTCACCGGTGACCTGAACCAGCGGGGCTGCTGCGACAATGAGACGATCATCTGAAAAACCACAGCCCGGATCAACAGACCATGGCCACTTTAACGAAAGAAGACCGCGAACGGTATGGCCGGCAGATTATCATGCCGGATATCGGCATTGCAGGACAGGAAAAGATCCTCAATTCAAAAATCCTCGTTATCGGCGTCGGCGGACTGGGGTCCCCGGCGGCCTTTTACCTTGCAGCAGCGGGGGTGGGTACCCTGGGACTGGTGGACAGTGATACGGTTGATCTTTCCAACCTGCAGCGTCAAATTCTCCATGCAACCCCGGACCTGGGGCGACCCAAGGTGGTTTCCGCCGCTGAAAAACTGAGGGCACTCAATCCCCGGATTACGGTGACCCCCCACCAGCTGGCTGTCAAGGCCGATAATATCGGCGCGATTATCAGGGAATACGATTTCGTGATCAGCGCCACGGATACCTTCAAGTCGAAATACCTGATCAATGACGCCTGTCTGCTGGAGGGGGTCCCTTTTTCCCACGGCGGCGTGATCCGCTATCATGGGCAGACACTGACCGTGATTCCCTGGAAAACGGCCTGTTTCAGGTGCGTTTTTGATGAGCCGCCACCCACCGGGACGGTCATGGCCGCATCAGAGGCAGGTGTGCTGGGATCGGCGGCAGGGTTGCTGGGTACCATCCAGGCGACGGAAGCCATCAAATATGTCTGTGGGACCGGCGAGCTGTTGACAGATGTTTTTCTGAGCATCAATGCCAGTAATATGGACTTTCAGAAAATCAAGCTCAGCCGCCACCGCACCTGCCCTGTCTGTGGCGAAAACCCCACCGTTACCGGGCTCACGGATCTGGAATCGGTCACATGAAGGCCTTCACACCCCAGGGTCAGTGACCGATGATCACGGGGGACAAGGACCCGCTCCGGCAGCGAAGTGCCGGAGCAATGGCCTGTTATGAGCGGAGGCGGGCCTGTTCGATCAAATCGATCAGGCTCGTGACCTTGGGCTGGGGCTGCTCTTTCTTCTCGAGCAGCTGATTGAGCTGGGTCGCTGTCAGGTTTTCTCTGAGATAGGACATGATATCAAATACTTCCCACCAGCAGTCAGCGATTTTCCAGCAGGGCTGATCTTCATCCCCGCAGGTTCTGCAGTATTCAAAAAAGATCGTGCCGCCCAGTCTCGGGCAGTGCCTGTCCAGACTGTCCCTGCTTTTGTCCATGACTTTTACCGACTTTTTAACATCTGAGGTTTGGGATGGGAGGCAAAAATCTTTTCAGATTCTTCCATTTCCGCATCTGTCAGTTCGAAATCCTTCAGCTCGCCGGCAAAATAGCGGTCATAGGCCGAAAGATCGATCAGTCCGTGGCCACTCCAGTTAAAGAGGATCACCTTCTCCTTGCCCTCTTCCTTGGCCTTGTTGGCTTCGTCAATGACACAGGCCAGGGCGTGGTTGGTCTCGGGTGCCGGAATGATACCTTCGGTGCGTGTCAAGATAACACCTGCTTTGTACGCCTGCAGCTGGGTGACCGACTTCGGGGTGATCAGCCCTTCAACAGCCAGCTGACTGACGGTGGGCGCCATGCCGTGATATCTGAGGCCACCGGCATGAAACGGCGGCGGAACAAAGGCGTGACCCAGACTGTGCATGGGCAGCAGGGGTGTATACTTGGACGTGTCACCATGGTCATAGACAAAGGGAGCCTTGGTCAACGTCGGACAGGCGGCCGGTTCGACCGGGTAGATCTCGATCTGCTTGCCGTTGATCTTATCCAGCACGTACGGAAAGGCGATGCCTGCGAAATTGCTGCCGCCGCCGGCACAGCCGATGACAATGTCTGGATATTCACCGATCTTTTCAAACTGTTTCTTGGCTTCCAACCCGATGATGGTCTGGTGCAGCATCACATGATTCAGCACGCTGCCCAGGGAGTACTTGGTGGATCCGCTCTTGTCGCTGACCGCCGCTTCAATGGCTTCACTAATGGCAATTCCAAGACTGCCCGGTGTGTTGGGGTCTTTGGCCAGCGCATCCCGTCCCGCCTGGGTATCGGATGTCGGACTGGCAAGGCACTTGCCATTCCAGGCTTCCATCATCGATTTGCGGTAGGGTTTCTGGTCGAAACTGACCCGTACCATAAACACCAGGCATTCCAGACCGAACTGATTACAGGCAAAAGAGAGGGCGCTGCCCCACTGCCCGGCCCCAGTCTCCGTCGTAATCCGCTTGGTGCCGGCAACCTTGTTGTAATAAGCCTGGGGTATCGCCGTATTGGGCTTGTGGCTGCCCGGGGGGCTGACGCTTTCATTTTTGAAGTAAATCTTGGCCGGGGTCCCCAGCGCCTTTTCCAGTGCCGTCGCTCGGACCAGCGGTGAAGGCCGCCAGATTTTTAATACCCCCAGAACCTCTTCCGGAATATCGATCCACCGCTGGGAACTGACCTCCTGTTCGATCAGATTCATGGGGAAAATAGCGGACAGAGCATCCGGCCCGACGGGATTTCCGTCCGGACCCAGGGGCGGATTCATTTTTATGTCAGCCAGGATATTATACCATTGCCGGGGCATTTCATCTTCAGTTAAATATATTTTTTTGGCCGTCATCGATTTACTCCAAATTGACAATTGAGATTCAACCGCTATCCCAACAGTTCCATACAGTTGGTCAGTCAGTTGGTTTGAAAAAGGACGGCATGTTTCCCGTCCAAACGTTTCTGTTTATAGGAACAGTTTCTGTGTATAAAAACAGTTTGTCAACAGAAATTCCCGGGGTCAGGATTCGATGAGGGCTGGAAACCGGCCGGCCATTGACAGACCAGTGCCTGCCGGCAAAGGCGGGTGGTCTGAGTCGGGCCGGACGGCAGATCCCAAAGCGGTCACACGCGGATGACCGCTAATCGTCGGGATACAAGGCTTCAATGGTATCCTTGTACAATTCAACGATGATATTTTTCTTGAGCTTCATGGTCGGGGTGATCAACCCATGTTGAATATCGAATTCAGGGACGATGGCCACCTTTTTGATGGTTTCGAAGGATGCGAAGTTCTTGTTCTTGTCTGCAATTTCCTTCTCGACCAGCGCCACAATGGCGGGATGGGCAATCAACTCATTGAAGTGCTGATAGGCAATCCCGTTTTTTGCCGCGTAATCGCTGACAGTTAAGGGGTCGAGGGTAACAAGGGCTGTCAGGTATTTCTTTCTGTCACCCACCACCATCACCTGGTTGATAAAGGTGGAGGTCCCGATCACCCCTTCCAGATAGGACGGGGCCACGTTTTTCCCGCCGGCGGTGATAATCAGATCTTTCTTGCGACCGGTGATCTTCAGAAACCCCGTCGCATCGATTTCCCCCAGATCCCCTGTCATCAGCCAGCCGTCCTTGGTAAAGGTTTTTGCGGTCTCTTCCGGCATTTTATAATACTCTTTCATGACGTTCCGGCCCCGAATCAGGATTTCACCATCATCCCCCAGTTTGCATTCGATCCCCGGGCCGGGCAGGCCTACCCAGCCGAAGCGAAAATTGTCAAAACGGTTGGTGTGGCTGAAGGATGTGTTTTCGGTCATGCCGATGCCTTCCAGCACCAGAATACCGGCGGCATGGAAGAACTTGGCAATCGATTCGTTCAACGGTGCGGCACCGCTCAGCATCCAGCGGATGTTGCCCCCCAGCACCTTCTGCAGTTTGCTGAAGACCAGTTTGGTTGCAATGGCGTATTGAAACCGGGTAAAGGCGGGTATGGGTTGTTTATTGAGGATGCAGTCACTCACCTCATTTCCGACGCGGCAGGCCCAGTTAAACAGTTTCAGGACGACTCCGCCCTTATCCTGGGCGCCGCTGACCACCTTGGAGTAGATCTTCTCATAGATCCTGGGCACACTGGGCATCCAGTGAGGACGGATAAAGCCAATATCTTCAACCACGGAATCGACACTGCGGGCAAAATTGACGGTGCCTCCGGTGATGGCCGATGCATACACGGTGACCCGGGCGAAGATATGGGCCAGGGGCAGAAAAACGATCGTCTGGTCTCCCTTCTCCGTTACCAGGGATCCCTTGACGGATTGGGCATTGAAGGTGAGGTTGTCATGGGTGATGACAGCCCCTTTGGGAATACCGGTGGTGCCGGAAGTATAGACAATCGTAGCCGGATCCTCCGGTCCGAGTTCGGCGTTGCGGGCCAGGAAAGCGTCGTCCGATATCGAATCCCCCAGTTTCAGAAATTCCTCGAATCCGATGACCCAGTCATCGTCAGGGGGTACATGACCACCGAACATCACCACTTTTTGAATCTTCGGGATCTCCTTTCTGATCGTCATGATCTTCTGCAGTTGTTCATCGTCTTCGACAAAGATCAGGACAGCATCTGAATGATCGATGATATACTGGCAGTCCTTGGGCAGATTGGACCGGTAAATCCCGACGGTACAGCCCCCCGCAAAAATGATCCCGATATCGCACAACACCCATTTGTAACAGGGACTGCTGATAATATTGATCTTGTCGTTCTTTTTGACACCCAGTGCCATCAGGCTTTTCGACAACTGTCTGGCCTGCTGGTAAAACTGGTTCCAGGTAACCCCTTCCATATTCCCCTGGTCATCCACAAACCAGCGGTATGCGGTCAGGTCCCCGTTTTCCGCAATAACGGCTTTGAGCATGTCATGAACATTCTGATAATCGATGAATTCCATATCTCTTCCCCCCTCAGGTTCTTCAATGGTTGACTATGTTGGACGCTGGGTCCCCATCAGTAACTACGCTGACGTTTCCTCTGCAGTATCCATGCCGCTGAAAAAACTGGCAAAACCTCTTCCAGTCCTGCTTTCAGACTGAAGCCCATCAGGTGGCATCCGAAATCATCAGCATATTGACTAACAGAATCAACATACTGTCCCTCATCCCGAAGTTCATTCTCATGCTTCGTTTTGTCCCACCCAAGGCGGTTTTCAACCGGCACAGCCATCGTGGTCATCTGCCGGGCCCCCTTTTCCCGACCGTATCAGCCGCTTGATGTGTTTTGCGAGATGAGCCCTTTCTCCGAAACGGAAGTCGTTGGGCGGCTTCTTTGGCTTTTCCAGGATGATCCACGGGTTCACAATCTCATCCATGGTTCTGGGTTTTATCAGGTATGCCAGAATTTTCTCCTCTCTGTGGGTGATGGTTTCCCGATAGCGCTGCCAGGGTTATCCGCTCTTGTCTTTATCGGATCCGGACGGTGACCGGTGATGAGAATATCGGCGGGAACCCGGCGCAGGCGGTCGATAGCCGTCCGAAGAATCGCATTCTTGTCTGCAGGGTGGCTCCAGGTTGATAAAAGGGGCTGGTCAGGGTTGATAATCTCTGCAAGACCAGCGCCAATTTGGCATCATGACCAGGCAGGCAGCAGGAAGCATCAAAAACCGATTACATGCAGTTTACAGGGGAAGGCGGAAGAGAATCCAGGATAGTGCTTTTCCTGCAAAACGAATGGTCAATATGTTGACTCTGTCATCAATATACCGGGCACCCTTGGGGGTTATTGTGTTAAAACACTGGGTACATGGCTGAAAATTAGAAGGAATTGATAAGGGTATGTCAATTGCAGAAAGACTCGCCATCCGATGCTTTGAGGCCGTCCGTGTTTTAGCCGGGTTATCAGGCTTGAATCCCCACTGGGGATCGTTGATTGGGTCGGGTTGTGACGTCTTTGCAGGAGAAAAGCACTGGCGAACCACGACAGCCCTGGCCGATGAGGAGATGCAATCCGCAGAGGGTCAACCGTGTCATCAATTACCGCAGGGACTGGTGCAAACGAACCTTATTACCATCGTGGGATTCCAAAACAGACCCGGGCCGGGAACCTTTAAGGGACAGAACGCGACCCCCGGCAGATGGAGATACCACCGGGGGTCGCAGTCAATCGGTTCCGGATGGTATGTAAGCTGGAGGGAATTCAGGATTGGTTTCAGAACAGGCGGGTGATCAGGGGGAGGCGTGGCTATTGAATGATCCGAATTGACCAGACACTGTGTGCCGGATGTGCCATGTGCGTGACTGCCTGTCCTGTGGAAGCCATTACCTGTCCGGGGATGGCCGTCATAGCTACGGATATCTGTACCCTGTGCCTGGCGTGCCTGGACGTCTGTCCCACCGATGCCATCATTCACTGGGAGCCGGAAAACGAAAGGGAGCGGCAGAAGGCGATCGCCCTGCTGAAGGAAACATATGCGCACCAAAAAGGCTGATGTGCTGGTGATTGGATCGGGTATGGGCGGCATGAGCGCGGCAGCCCTTCTCGCCAGAGATGGCTACCGGGTGCTGGTCGCCGAAAAGTTGTCCAGGATCGGCGGCAGGTGCTCGACCCTTGAATACAAGGGGTACCGGTGCACCGCTGGCGTGCTCGCCGTCGAGACCCATGGTATTGTCCAGGAACTCTTTGAGCAGACGGGGGCCGATTTTGATGTGGTGCCGGCTGGCGCCCCCCGGTACCTGATCGGTGGAAAGCCGGTTCAGGTGACCCGTGCAGGTGGCATGAAAGCGCTGTTGGAGGCGACCGGCGCCGGGCAGGACTCTGTTGAAAAAGTGATGTCGGCCCTCTCCCGGGCGGTGCAGTGGAAGGAACCCTCCCCGGGGATCTCCCTCCATGACTGGATTCAGCTGCACACCGATCATATCGGTATTATCGATATTTTTCAGACCCTGGTCAAGGCGGCCTTAATGGTTAAGGTGGATGAGGTGTCCGCCCGGACCTTCATCCGCTTTATCCGGACAGTCAAAGGGGCCAACGAGTTCGGGTACTGTGCAGAGGGCAGTGTGGCGCTTCCCAGGGCGCTGGGTCAGGTTGTACTGAGGAATGGGGGCGAAATCTGGACGGACGCCAGGGTAACCCGGATTGTAACTGATGCCGGAGTTGTCCAGGGGGCTATCCTGCATTACCAGGACAGAGAGTTCCAGGTGGAAGCCCAGGTTGTGATCAGCGATACCGGTCCCCAGAAAACAGTTGAGCTGGCGGGGCGACGTTGCTTTGATGCGGCCTATCTGCAGGAACTGGAAACAACGCTGGCACCGACGGCTGTCCTTTGTCTGCAGATGGGATTGGAGGAGCCGCTGTTCGAGCAGAACCACCTGTTGTTAACCCATACGAAACGGGTTTATGGTCTCTATCAACCGACCCTGGTCTGTCCCGGGCTGGCACCGGAAGGCCGTCATCTGCTGGTCGCCAACGCAATTCCGGCGTCCCCGGCGGCGCTTTCCAGCGAAAGCGGTCGCCAGAGGGAGATCGGGCTCTGTTTCGAGGATATCAGGGGTGTTTTCCCGTTGTTTGAACAGTCGGCCACGATACTGCTGACCGGGCTTTACCGGGACTACTGGCCCGGGATGCATGCCTGGCCCGGCAAAGACATGCCGATCAAGACGCCGATCATCAATCTCTACAATGTCGGGGATGGTGTCAAAAAAAGCGGATACAGCGGTCTGCCGGCCGTGGTCAAATCCGGGATGCAGGTTGCGGCGGAGATTCGGCAACGCATGGCGGTTTTCAGGGGAGATACGAGCCATCTCCAGCCGCTTGAACACGGCAGCACTTAACTTTAGGGCACCTGGATTCATTAAAATGATCGAACTTACCGCACCAAAGGGTTGATCTTTCAAGAAACGCAGGAGTCCATTTAATCAAGGTGCTTTTTAACCAATGGCTGATTGACCCATTTACCGGGGGCAGTGTGAAAAAACAGATCAAAACGGAACTGACGGTGCTGCTGGGGATTCAATACCCCATCATTGGAGCCCCGATGTTTCTTGTTTCCTATGAAGCCCTCACCATCGCTGTTTCAGAAGCAGGCGGCCTGGGGATGTTTCCCCTGCCCAACTACCGTTCGACGGCAGACCTGGAAATGGCCCTGAAGACCATTCGCAAAGCAACCGACAGACCCATCGGGGTCAATATTCATCTCTCGGGCAAGTTTCCCTGGAAAGAGCAGTTTGCGCTCTGCCTGGATTACGGTGTTACCTTCTTTATCACGTCGTTGGGGGATCCCAGCCTGATCATTACGGATGTGCATAAAAACGGCGGACTGGTTTTTGCAGACGTGGTTTCCCTGAAACAGGGGCTCAGGGCCAGGGAGCGGGGTGTGGACGGGCTTGTGGCTGTTGCGGCCGGAGCAGGGGGGCACGGTGGGACCATTCCGACCCTGATTCTGGTTCCCTATCTGAAGGAATCCACCGGGTTGCCGGTAATAGCCGCGGGTGGGATCAGCACGGGTGCGCAACTGGCCGCCTCACTCTGTCTTGGCGCCTGTGGCGCCATTACGGGAACCCGGCTACTGGCCTCGGTTGAGGCTGGTATCAGCGATGCCTATAAACAGGCCGTGATCCATACGGGGCCGGAGGGGATCGTCTGCACGGACCGTCTCACCGGTAACCCGGCCAGCTGGATTGCCAGCAGTATTGAAGGGACCGAATCTGGCCCCGAGATCGGCTCCCGCAAATGGAAGGACCTCTGGAGTGCAGGGCAGAGTGTTGCCCAAACCAATAAAATTGTTGCCGCCGGGGAAATTGTCCAGGAAATGGCCCAGGGGTGCCTGGAAGTCCTCGAGGCGACCTGTCGCAAGACCGTTGAAGAATTCAATCAGTAGCAGACAGCCGTTCCGGTCGTGTCTGACGAACCATGTATCTGGAGAATGCGCATGGATTACCGTTTCACAAAATCGCAACAGGAACTGCGTGAAAAAACCGCGGCCTTTGTCAATAAAGAGATCAGCAGGGAACTGGCCAGGGAAATCGACCGTGTTGGCGAATTTCCCCACGAGCTGATGCGGAAACTGGGCGAGCAGGGGTTCTGGAAGATCAACATTCCCAGGGAATATGGGGGTGATGGGGGTGATGTGGTGGATCTGATGATCTTTTTTGAAGAGATTTCCAAGGGATTGCCTGTCCTGTCATGGACTGCGGGTGATGTGCTCCTGTATGGCAATAACATCCTGAAGGTCAACGGCAGCGAGGAACAGCGACAGAAGTACCTGCCCCGGCTGGCGAAGGGAGAGCTGACATTCTGTTTTGCCCTGACGGAACCGGATGCGGGATCCGATGCCGCCAATATTCAGACCCGTGCGGAACGGGTCGGAGATCACTATCTGATCAACGGTTCCAAGATGTTTATTTCCGGAGCCAGTGTGGCCAACATAACGGTGACCAATACACGAACAGGGCCGGATCGCTATAAGGGAATCACATCGTTTCTGGTGGATACAACGACCCCGGGGTACAGCGCGACGCCGATCAAAAAACTGGGCTACAAGGGGTCCGACACCTGCGAGGTGTACTATAAGGATGTGAAGGTTTCAGAGAACGACATCCTGGGGGGCAAAGCGTGTCTCAATCAGGGCTGGCACCAGATGATGCGTCTCCTGAACGGGGAACGTCTGGTCCTGTCAGCCTGTGCCATCGGTATGATGGATACGGTGGTGAAGGAATGTGTCGCTTATCTCAGAAGGCGGAAAAAGCTGTCGGGGCCCGGGATCCGATTTCAGGATACGGAGCACAAGATCGCCGAAATGGCGACACACATGGAGGCGGCCCGGCAGCTGGCATTTTATGCAGCCTGGATGATGACCCAGGAGATGGAGTGTATCCGGGAGACCTCCATGTGCAAGTTTTTCTGTGCGGATACCGGGAAAAAAGTGGCAATGATGGGAATGGAGATCCTGGGGGCTGAAGGCTATGTCATGGATTCCATGGTGCAGCAGTTTTTCCGGGATATTCCGATTCTGGCAATTGGCGGCGGTACCTCACAGATCCAGAAGAACGTCATTGCCAAAACGCTGGGGCTTTAAGCCATGTACAATCCACTGCTGCCGGTCTGTCAGCCGCCTGCAGATTGTTCCGGGACAGGATGTGACAGATTCATCGGCCGGACCTGCCGGCAGAAAAGGGCGCACTGACCGGGTCCGGCAGAATGAACATTAACCACCAGAGAGGAGCAACTTATGATACCAGTCTCACAGGAGCAGATCGATGTCTATACGAATAACGGATGGTGGGGGAATGAGACGATTCTGGATATTCTGTGGAAACATGCAGCGCAGACGCCGGACAGTGAATCGGTTGTGGATCCCTATAACCGGCCGGACCTGGTCGGGGGAGAGGCAAAACGGCTGACCTACCGCCAACTGGTCGAATCGGTGGACCGTCTGGCGTTTCAATTTGATCAGCTGGGTATCCGCAAAGATGATATCCTGTTGGTGCAGCTTCCGAATGTCGTTGATGCCATTGTGACGTATCTGGCCGTCGCCCGTATCGGGGCCATTTCGAGCCCGCTGGCGATGGCTGCGCGCAGCCGGGAACTCAGCCACGCCATCAAGCTCACCGATGCGGTGGGTGTGATAACGGTCAAGGAGTTCGGCGGTTTTGACCACTTGAAACTGGTCACTGACTTAAAGGCAAAAAACCGGCACTTTGAACATGTCATCCTGGCGGGCACTAAGCTGGACGACAGTGCACACAGCCTGGAAACCATGATGCGTGACCAACCCGGGGCGACCGATTGGAAAGACCAACTCACCGGGAAAGAGCCGGGCCCCAACGATATCTTCACCATCTGCTGGACTTCGGGAACGGAAGCGGACCCGAAGGGCGTCCCCCGAACCCACAACCACTGGATCTCCATTGCCAAACTGGTGGTGGAGGGGGTCCTGCTGAAAAACGGGCACAATATTCACGGTACCTTTCCCGTAATCAACATGGCGGGATTTGGCGGTCTCATGATCCCCTGGGTGATGACGGGCGGGAAATTCGTGCTCCATCACCCCTTTGACGTCCAGGTGTTTATGGGGCAGCTGATGAAGGAGGACCTGTACTATACCTTGATGCCCCCGGCGCTGCTGGATACGCTGGCAAAAACCGGCCAGGCCAAGGCGCTCGCCAAGACGTCGATCGGCGCCATCGCTTCCGGTTCCGTGCCCCTCTCTCCCTGGATGGTGAAGTACTACCAGGATGAACTGGGGATCAGCATTGTCAATTTTTTTGCCTCCAATGAGGGGATCGGTCTTTTCAGCGGTCCGAAGCTGTTCCCGGAAGCGGAGGACAGGGCCCAGTACTTCCCCAGATTCGGCGGTGAAGGGGCCGTGCTCAATATTTCCCAGGAGGTTATCGGCGGTCTGCAGAGCTGCCTGCTGAATACCGAAACCGTTGAGGAGATCAGGGAGACGGGTGTTGTCGGCGAACTGTGTTTCAAGGGGCCGACGATCTTCAGTGGCTACTGGCAGCGGGATGATTTGACCAAAAATGCCTTCAGCCGGGAAGGATACTATCAGTCCGGGGACCTGTTTTCCATTGAGGGGGAAAAACAGGACAAATATCTCTTTCACGGCCGCTGCAAGGATCTGATTATCCGGGGTGGATACAATATCAGCCCGGAAGAGGTGGAAAACGTGATCTCAGGCCACCCGAAAATCAAGGAAGCCTGCGCTGTCGGCTATCCGGATGAACGGCTGGGAGAAAAAACCTGTATCTGTGTCGTCCCTATTGCGGATGAAACCGTCACCCTGGAAGAGATCACCCGGTATCTGGATGAGCAGGGAATTGCCAAGTATAAGTACCCGGAACGGCTCGAAATAATGGCTGCTCTGCCACGCAATGCCCTGGATAAGGTGCTGCGGAGAGAGTTGCGCAGGAAGTTCATGGAGCAGGGCTAATTGCAGCACAGACCTTTTCTCATATGTTGTCATGTTCGGAGGACATGACAGTGATTATCAACCAGCAGGAGCTGTGAAATGGATTTTGAACTGACCCGCGAAAACGCGATGATCAAAAAGGCGATTCGAGACTGGGTTTCAAAAGAGTGCACCCGTGATATTGTGAGCGAATTGGATGAAAAAGGGGAATATCCCGGGAAACTGGTCAGCAAACTGAGCAAACTGGGATTCAGCGGGCTGATGATCCCAGAAGCTTACGAGGGTGAAGGCCGGAACGTTATGGGGGCCTGTCTGGTGGTCGAGGCCATCGCCTATGCCTATCCGGCGCTGGCCAGCTGCTACATCAGCCCTGCTTTTTTTGGGGGGGCACTCATCAGCGAGTTGGGGAGTGATCAACAGAAAGAGGGGTATTTGTCGGGAATCGCCAGGGATTCAACCATTACGGCCCTGGCATTTTCCGAACCGGATGATGCTGATGCTGAATTGATCCAGACGGTGGCCGATAAACAGGGAGACAGCTATGTTCTCAACGGCCGCAAGGCCTATATCAGCCTGGCGGATCAGGCAACCCTGCTGATTGTGCTGGCACGAACGTCTGCTGCGGATACCGGCGATGACCTGACCCTGTTCTGCCTGGACGCCAAAGCCGACGGGGTCGGGATTGAACCGGTTGAAACCATG
>Ga0180009_10003130_pt1 | contig 19035 bp, 18 predicted proteins | sample OS_PC_MetaG_FD_123537 | JGI IMG/M metagenome (GOLD analysis project Ga0180009, IMG submission 123537) | Groundwater microbial communities from the Aspo Hard Rock Laboratory (HRL) deep subsurface site, Sweden - OS_PC_MetaG | ecosystem: Environmental > Aquatic > Deep subsurface > Groundwater...
ATCCACCATGCGGACCACTTTGCGCACGATAGCAGCATCGTAGCCCAATGCGGCAATGTCACGCACAGACAGATCACGTTCAACGTAGGCTGCCAGAATCGCATCAAGCATGTCGTACGGCGGCAGGCTGTCCTGATCGGTCTGGTCGGGTCGCAGTTCTGCCGAAGGTGGACGGTCGATAATCCGTTGTGGAATGACTTGCGACAGGCTGTTGCGGTAATTCGACAGCCGGTAAACCAGGGTTTTGGGCACATCCTTCAGCACCGCAAAACCGCCCGCCATATCGCCGTACAGCGTGGCGTAGCCGGTTGCCATCTCGCTTTTGTTGCCGGTGGTCAAGACCAGTGAACCGAATTTGTTCGACAACGCCATCAGCAAGGTGCCGCGTGTGCGGGCCTGAAGATTTTCCTCGGTCGTATCGGCAGCCAGACCTGCAAACTCGCCTGCCAGTTGCCTCTCGAACACATCGAATATGGGTTTGATCGCAATCTCGGAATAACGCACGCCCAGCCGTTTCACCATGTCGCGCGAATCTTCGATGCTGATAGAGGCGGTGTAATCCGACGGCATCATCACCGCATGCACCTTGTCTGCACCCAGCGCATCGGCAGCGATAGCCATCGTCAGGGCCGAGTCTATGCCGCCCGACAACCCCAGGTGCACCCCTTTGAAACCATTCTTGCCGACGTAATCGCGCACGGCCATCACCAGAGCGTCATACACTGCGGCATCTTCAGCAGGCAATGCGTGTCGTGGCCCGCTGCAGGTATCGCCTTCCAGTTCCAGATAAAACAAGCCTGCTTGCCAGGCCGGACACTGCACCGTGATCTCACTGTCAGGGTTCATGGCAAACGAAGCGCCATCGAACACCAACTCATCCTGTCCGCCGACCATATTGGCATACACAATAGGCAGCCCTGCCTCGGTGATCCGTGCCCGCGCAACGTCCGCTCGGGCACGTTCCTTGTTCATGTGAAACGGAGAGGCATTGGGCACCAGCAGCCAGTCGGCGCCGGCTTCCTTCGCACGTTTGGCCGGGCCCGGTTCCCATATGTCACCGCAGATCACCAGACCAAAATTAAGCCCGCAGCAAGTAAACACGCAGGGTAAGTCTCCGCTGTTGAACACGCGGCGCTCATCGAATACCGAATGATTGGGCAGATGATGTTTGCGATACACCGCCTCAACCCGGCCACCGCGAATCAACGCGGCTGAATTGAACAACGCGTCGCCGCTGCGTTCGGGGTAACCCACAATCAAGGCGAGTTCGGGTGGGGCCTCGATGGCCAGTTGATGCAACGCCGCTTCGCACGCCGCGGTAAAGTCACGCCGCAACACCAGGTCTTCTGCTGGATAACCGCAAATAGACATCTCTGGTGTGAGCAGTAAATCAGCACCCGCACCCTCGGCTTCGCGTGCCGCCGCCAGCAAGCTGGCGGCATTGCCGGCGATGTCGCCTACGACGAGATTCAGTTGAGCTATACCCAGTTTCATGCGTGAACGCTACCGTGCGGTCAATGCAGCCTGAACCGCTTCGCCCAGTCCGGCCGGGCTATGCGCAATGACGACACCCGCCGCTTCCAGCGCGCGTATCTTGGCATCGGCCGTGCCTGCACCACCGGCAATAATGGCGCCCGCATGACCCATGCGTTTGCCCTTGGGCGCGGTCCGTCCGGCGATGTAGGCCGCCACCGGCTTTTTCATGTTGGACCGAATGAACTCTGCGGCCTCTTCCTCGCGGCTGCCTCCAATTTCACCAACCAGTATCACGGCTTCGGTTTGCGGGTCGGACTCGAACATCCGCAGGCAGTCGATGAAATCCAGCCCCTTGATCGGGTCACCGCCGATACCCACGCAAGTTGACTGCCCCAAACCCAGTAGCGTGGTCTGGTGCACCGCTTCATAGGTCAGCGTGCCGGAACGCGAGACGATGCCGATCTTGCCTTGTTGATGAATGACGCCCGGCATGATGCCGATCTTGCATTCGCCCGAGGTGATGATGCCGGGGCAGTTGGGGCCGATCAGTTTTGCGCCGTTGGCACGCAGCGCGGCTTGAATATTGAGCACCGCTTTAACGTTAAGCATATCCAGTACCGGAATGCCTTCGGTAATACAGACAATGACTTCGATCCCGGCATCCGCCGCTTCCAATATCGAATCGGCTGCGAACGCGGCCGGCACATAAATCATCGTCGCCTGAGCGCCGGTCTGCCGAACCGCATCCCGCACGGTATTGAATACCGGCAGACCCAGGTGTGTTTGCCCGCCCTTGCCCGGGGTCACGCCGCCGACCACTTGCGTGCCGTAGGCGATCGCCTGTTCGGAATGGAACGTGCCCTGTTTGCCGGTGAAGCCCTGGCAAATCACTTGCGTATGCTTGTTGACGAGGATGCTCATTGCGCTTTCTCCACGGCAAGCTTGGCCGCCAGTGTCAGGGTCGCTGCAGCGAGAATCGCCAATCCGGATTCCGCCAGCAGCGCACGGCCCTGTATGGCATTGGTACCTTCCAGTCGCACGATCACCGGCACCTTCACGCCGACTTCTTTCACCGCCTGGATAATGCCTTCGGCAATCACGTCGCAGCGCACAATGCCGCCAAAGATGTTGATCAGCACCGCCCGCACATTGGGGTCGAGCAGGATGATCTTGAAGCCCTGCGCCACGGTTTCCGGGGTGGCGCTACCGCCGACATCGAGGAAGTTGGCAGGCGTGCCGCCCTCCAGTTGAATCAGGTCCATCGTCGCCATCGCCAGGCCGGCGCCATTGACCATGCAGCCGATGTTGCCGGTCAGGGCAACGTAATTCACATTCGCCGCATTGGCCGCGGCTTCCTTGACATCGATCTGGCTGTCGTCGCGCAATTCGGCCAGTGCGCGGCGGCGATACAGTGCGTTGTCTTCCACGCTCATCTTGCAGTCGAGCGGCAGCACGCGGTTGTCGGTGGTGACGATTAACGGATTGATTTCAAGCAGACTCAAATCGTTGGCGATGAACACGCGATACAAAGCAGGCAGCAGGCGACAAAAATCCTTGAACGCCTCGCCCGTCAATTCCAGTGCAAACGCCAGCGCGCGACACTGAAAATCCTGCACCCCCAGCAGCGGGTCGCAGATTTCAGTCAGCACTTTTTCCGGCGTGGCGTGAGCGACTTCCTCGATATCCATGCCGCCGGCAGCAGAAGCCACAATGGCAACGCGCTCGGTCTCGCGGTCCACCAGCAGCGACAGATACAGCTCACGCGCAATCGGCAGCGTTTCTTCCACCAGCACCCGATTCACCGGCTGGCCGTCGGGCGCGTTCTGATTGGTTACCAGTTTTGTGTCGAGCAGGCTCGTCGCCATTGCTCGCACCTCGTCGAGGCTTTTGACCACCTTGACGCCACCGACCTTGCCGCGCCCGCCGGCGTGAATCTGCGCCTTCACCACCCAGGCTTCGCCGTCCAGTTCGGTGGCCGCTGCCACGGCTGCATCCGCACTCGACGCAGCGATGCCGCGCGGCGTGGTAATGTTGCCCGCTCGCAATAGTTGTTTGGCCTGATACTCGTGCAGGTTCATGTTTGATGGACGCTAACCTAAACGCGCATTTTGAAGCAAAGCCCGCCGATGCGGAAGCCGCAGGCACCGTGATTCGCGTGATTCAGCGCATGGCTGACCTCGATCCGGCGGCCTGGGACGCACTCGCAGGCGACTCGCCCTTTGTGCAGCATGCCTTTCTGCATGCGCTGGAAACCACCGGCTGCATCGGCCCCGACATCGGCTGGGAGCCGGTGCACCTCGCCCTGTTCCGTAATGGCCAGCTCGAAGCCGCGATGCCGCTCTACGTCAAGCACCATTCCTGGGGCGAGTTCGTATTCGACTGGGCCTGGGCCGATGCCTACCGCCGACACGGGCTCAACTACTACCCCAAGCTGGTGTGCTGCGTGCCCTTTTCGCCCGTGCCCGGCCCGCGCCTGCTGGCGAAGAATGATGACGACCGCACCACGCTGATCCAGGCCGCGCTTAAGCTAACGCAGGATCTGGGGTTTTCATCGTTCCACATTCTGTTCCCCACCGAACCGGACCATGCCGCACTCAACCTCCCACTCGTTCCGCTCGGGGACTCCGACTTGCAAGGGGCTGAAGCCCCTGCAAGATCGTATGCCCCATTAATGCATCGCAGCGCCTTCCAGTTCCACTGGCAGAACGCCGGTTACACCGACTTCGAAAACTTTCTCGCCGCGATGAAGCACGACAAACGCAAGAAAATCCATCAGGAAAGAAAGAAGCTGAACAAGCTGGGCGTCACCTTCCGTTGGGTGGAAGGCCGCGACAGCACCGATGAAGACTGGGATCACTTCTTGCGCTGCTACGCCGACACCTACGCCCGCCACCGCAGCGACCCGCACCTCAACCGCGCCTTTTTCGCCGACCTGCGCGCTAACCTGCCGGACAACGTGGTGCTGATCATCGCCGAACGCAACGGCATGCCTATCGCCTGCTCGTTCTGCATCAAGGACAACCAGCGACTATACGGACGCCACTGGGGCACGCTGGAATACGTGCCTGGCCTGCACTTTGAAACCTGCTACCAGCAGGGTATCGAATACGCCATTGTCCATGGCCTGCAGGTGTTCGAAGGCGGCGCACAGGGCGAACACAAACTCGCCCGCGGCCTCGTCCCCACCGCCACGCATTCATGGCACTGGCTGGAGAATGCAGAATTCCGCGACGCGGTTGATCGGTTTCTGGAGCGTGAGACCGACGCTATTGTCCACTACATGGACGAGATGGAAGGGCCGTTTCGCCGCGGCCTGCCGGATACTGGGGCGAATGCTTAAACCAACACCGCTGTCAGATAAGTCACGTACAACGCACCATTCAAAAACAAATGCCACACCCGCAAGCCGCCGTTCAGCACTGCCCAACGCAGCCAGAATGCTGCCACCAACGTGACCAGCACGCCCAGCAACACCTCCTTTTGCGGCGCCCATGGGGTGAGCGATATGCCGATGGCGGGCAGTAGGGTTCCCTGAAACACCATGGCGCCGGTGATGTTGCCGAACGCCAGCGTGTCCTTGTTCTTGCGGATCCACAGGATCGAATTCACTTTTTCCGGCAACTCGGTTGCGATCGGGATGATCATCAAGGACAGCAGCAGGGCCGAGATGCCGATGATGGGTGCGGCGGCTTCGACGCCGTGGATGAAGCCCTTGGCGCCGGCGATCAGCAGCGCCAGACCCATGGCCAGCTGCACGATGATGAAGAACAGGTTTTGCGGCAGGCCCAGGCGAGTCAGCAGCATGGGGGAGCCGGCCTCGGTGGCGTGGCCGTCTTCTACCAGCTTGGCTGAGGCGCGCAGGGTCATCATCACATAGACGAAGTAGATCATGACCATGACAAAGGCAATGCCGGCCCGCACCCAGCCTTCGCCGTGCGGGATGAACATGGCAACGAAGGCCAGCGTGAAGGCCATCAGAAAAAAATCAAGGTCGCGTTTGATGCCGGTTTTCTCCGGGGTGAAACGGCCCTGAATGCCCCGTTTCTTGAACACCACCACACTCAGCAGAAACAGCGACAGGGTCGACAACATCAAGGGGGCGCCGAGGATGGCGCCGACGCCGATTTCTTCGTTGATGGCGCTGTTGCCGGTGCCCGCGAAAATCGCCAGCAGCGGCACCAGCGTTTCGGGCATGGCGGTGCCGACCGCGGCAAACAAGGAGCCGGTGACGCCTTCGGAGATTTTGAGTTTTTCGCCCAGGTGTTCAAGCGCGTTGACAAAGATTTCTGCCGCAACGAGGATGACGAGCAGATAGCCGAAGAGTTCGAGAAACAGCATGCGCGCCAACCGTGGGGAAAACCGAGAGTCTACCAGCACGATCGCCCCCAGCCCGGCGGGATTCGAGCGTCTGGCCGAAGGCGACTTTCATCTTCGCATTGCTGCGTCATGCGGAATGGCCGTGGTGCTGTTCACTGCGCCGCGATGCGGCGCGTGCCGCGCCTGGAAGCACCTGCTGCCGTCTGCGTTAGCGGACCTGGCCAGTGTGTTTTATGAGGTGGACGTCAGTGAAGCGACCGGGGTGGCGCGCTATTACGATATTTTTCATCTACCGACGATATACCTGTATCGCGACGGGCAGTTTCATGCCGAGCTGCAGTGCGAAGCCCGAGCGGACAGCATCCGGCAGGCCACACACCAGTTGTTGAATACAGCCGCGCAGGATGAACCCTAAGTTCTCCTGAGACTATCAGTCAGCTGAGCCCGCGCCCAATAAACACCACGGCTATCGTGAGCAGGCCAATGCTGAGATTGATCCCGATCAGCATGCGGATTTGAGCTAGGGCTGCGCCACCGGCTTTCCAGTTCTGCTCACTCACGGCACGTTTGAGTTTTTTATAAGGCGCGAAAAACACGTGCGCAAAGAGCAGCATCATCACCACGCCCAGCACCAGCATCGCCAATGCATAGTGCGGTAACGCGGCACCACTCAGTTTCATCAGCATATACAGGCCGGTCAGCAGGATCAGCACCACCGATGCCCACACCCACGGAAAAAATTTGCCGAACACACCTGCCCACAAGGTCAGGCGAAGCGGCGGTTCGAGTACGTCCGCAGCAACCGGGCGCAAGGCCATGTAGGCGAAAAACATGCCGCCCACCCAGACGACGATGCTTAAAACATGCAGCAATGGGGCGAAATTCATGACACGTCCTTTCAGAATAAAGTGGCTTGATCGAGTACAAGTTTGACGGGCGCAAAGCTGCGCCGATGCTGCGGGCACGCACCATGTTCCTTTAATGCTGCCATATGGACGACCGTTCCATAGCCCATGTGACGGGCAAAGCCATAGGCCGGGTAGTCTTCGTGCAGCTTGCACATGAACTGGTCGCGTGCTGTTTTGGCCAGGATCGATGCAGCAGCAATCGACGCGACTTTATCATCGCCCTTGACCACGGCCTGCGAACGCCACGCCCACTTCGGGCAGCGATTGCCGTCCACCCACACCTCATCCGGTGCACGATCCAACCCTGCCACGGCGCGCTGCATGGCCAACATGGTGGCCTGCAGAATGTTCAGTTTATCGATCTCTTCCACGCTGGCTTCGGCCACACACCAGGCGATTGCATGCGTGCGAATTGCGTCGGCCAGACGTTCGCGGGCGGCAGCAGAGAGTTTTTTCGAGTCGCGCAGGCCTTCAATGCGCTGACCGGGGTCAAGCATGACCGCTGCCGCCACCACCGGACCCGCCAGCGGGCCGCGACCTGCTTCATCCACGCCGCACAAACCCAAAGGCCCCCAATGCAGTTCGATATGCGTCATGACAGATAAGGTTGTAGCGCTTCGGCAATGCGCGCGCTGGCACCTTGCCGCAAGCTCATGTGCAGGGTGCGAAATGTTTCATGCAGTTCAAGCCGGCGCGGCGCATCGTCAAGCCAGGCCAACGCATCATTGGCCAGCGCCTCAGGCGTCGCGGCGTCTTGCAGCCGTTCCGGCACCACGAATTCACGCAACAACACATTGGGCAACCCAACCCAAGGTTGCAATGCCTGTTTCAGCATCATGCGTGCAGTGATTGCCGGCATACGATAGGTGATTACCATCGGTTTCTTGAACAGCGCAGCCTCGAGCGTGGCGGTACCAGACGCCACCAGCGTCACATCACACGCGGCCAACGCCGTGTGCGACTGCCCGGCCAAAACATGCAAGGGTAAATCCAGGCCTTGTGCAGCTTGCCGGATCAATTGCGCGGCGGCTTCATTTGCAGCGGGCACGACAAATTGCGCATCCGGGTGCTGTTTCAGAATCAACGCAGCCGCATCGAGCATCAAACGCGCGTGGCGGGTTATCTCGCTCAACCGGCTGCCCGGGAGCAACGCAATAATGGGACCCGACACCAAGCCCAATGACGCGCGCGCGGCGGCCACATCAGGTTCCATCGGGATCACATCCGCGAGGGGATGGCCAACATAGGTGACGGGAATGCCAGCGTCCCGGTAAATCCTTTCCTCAAACGGGAAAACCACCAGCATATGCGACACCGCCTGCTTGATGCGGTGGATGCGCTCGGGTCGCCACGCCCAGATCGAAGGGCTGACAAAGTGAACGGTTGGAACGCCCGCGCGTTTGAGTTTCGCTTCCAGCGCGAAATTGAAATCGGGCGCGTCGATCCCCACGAAAACACGCGGCCGATCATTAAGGAAATGACGGGCAATCCGCGAACGTATCCACAGCAGTTCAGGTAAATGGCGGAGGACTTCGACATAGCCGTTTACTGCCAGTTTTTCACTGGGGTAGATCGCTTCGACGCCGGCTTCGACCAGCTTGGGGCCAGCTATGCCTGCTGCGCGCAAGTGGGGATGTGCCTGCTTCAGCGCATTGATAAAATGCGCGCCAAGAAGATCACCAGAGGCTTCTCCAGCGACCAGGCCCAAATCCATCACCGGATAATGCCGCGTTCTGAATGCTCAAGAAAATCGAGCAGTTGCTGCACTTCGGCATTCGCTGCGGCGCTAATCGCGAGTTGCGTCTGTGCTTCTGCCAGGGTATTGCCTTCACGATAGAGTGTTTTGTAGGCACGCTTCAACGCGGTCAGCGATTCAGCGGTAAAACCGCGCCGCTTGAGGCCTTCGTTATTCAGGCCATGCGGTGCGGCAGGCTGCCCGGAAGCCATGACAAATGGGGGAATATCCTTGAACACGACGCTGGAGATGCCTGTCATCACATGGGCGCCGATCTTGCAGAACTGATGCACCCCGGTGAAGCCGCCCAGAATCACCCAGTCGCCAATTTCAGCATGGCCTGCCAGCGAAGCATTATTGGCAAAAATGGTACGGTCGCCCACGACGCAGTCGTGCGCGATATGGACGTAGGCCATGATCCAGTTGTGCGAGCCGATTGTGGTCACACCGCGATCCTGAATGGTGCCGATATTGAAAGTACAAAACTCGCGAATGACGTTATGGTCGCCGATTTCCAGTCGGGTTGGCTCGCCTGCGTATTTTTTATCCTGTGGCGCTTCACCCAGCGAGACAAAGTGAAATATCTGGTTGTGAGCGCCAATAGTCGTGTGACCGGTGATGACAGCATGGGCGCCAACCGTGGTGCCGGCACCTATTTTCACATGTTCACCAATGATGCTGTAGGGGCCGATCTCGACGTCATCAGCAAGCTGCGCCTTCGCATCGACCAATGCGGTAGGATGTATCTTGGTCATCTCAGGGTTTGTCGCGCAACGTCGCCATAAGTTCGGCTTCAGCTACCAGCGCGCCGTCAACTTCAGCGCGGCCCGTGTATTTCCAGATGCCGCGCATTTCGCGCACGATTTCAACCTTCAGGATCAACTGATCACCCGGCTTGACCGGTTTCTTGAAACGCGCGCCGTCGATGCCGGCAAAATACACGATCCCGATATCCTCTGGCGCGTAATCCTTGGTCTTGAATGACAAAATGGCCGCCGCCTGGGCCATCGCTTCCAGTATCAACACGCCCGGCATCACGGGTGCGCCAGGAAAATGGCCCGGGAAAAACGGCTCATTGATGGTGACGTTTTTAAGCGCGGTGATGGATTTTCCGAGTTCGAGCTCGGTCACTTTGTCGATCAACAAAAAAGGGTAACGATGCGGCAGGTACTGCATGACCTGCTCGATATCCATAATCATGATGCATTTTCCAATTCGTTAAGGCGCTTTTCAAGCTGCTTGATGCGGTCCGCCAGTTTGTCGAGATTACGCATGTGAACGGCATTTTTTTGCCAAACTGCGTGTTCGGAAAAAGGCAGCGCCGAGGTGTAGGTACCCGCCTTAGGCAGTGACTTGGTGATCAGGGTGTTGGTTGAAATACGCGTGCCATCTGCAATATCGATATGGCCAAATATCATTGCAGCCCCGCCGATCATGCAATGCCGACCGATTTTTGCGCTGCCCGCAATCCCGGTACAGGCAGCAATCGCCGTATGTGCGCCGATGTGTACGTTATGCGCCACCTGAACCAGGTTGTCGAGCTTGACGCCCTCACCAATAATCGTGTCTTCAAGCGCACCGCGATCTATGGTTGTGCAGGCGCCGATTTCCACATCGTCAGCGATCAGGACGCGGCCAATCTGCGGGATTTTCTCCCAACGACCTTCGGCCGGCGCATAGCCAAAACCATCCGAGCCAATGACACAGCCTGAATGCAGGATGCACCGCTCCCCGACGACACAGGCATGGTAAAGGGTGACATTCGCGTGCAGATGACAATCCGCACCGACGCGCGCATGGTCACCGACAACGCAGTTGGGCCCCACAACCGTCCGGGCGCCGATATGCGCGCCCTGTCCAATGACCGCTCCGGCCGCGATGCTGGCATCGGCTGCAATCACCGCATCAGGTGCAACGGTTGCCGCTGGGTGTATGCCTACCTGAGGACGCAACGGGGGATTCAGCAGCGCCGACACGCGCGCAAAATACAGGTAAGGATGGGGGGTGAGAATGCGCGGTAAATCAGTCGCATCGCGCGCATCTTCAGGCAGGATGACTGCCCCTGCTTGAGTCGAGGACAGTTGGGTCAGATATTTGCTTTGGGAAACGAAGCCTATTTCTTCTGCCGTGGCGCGATCCAACGGCGCAACCTGGCACACGGTTCGAGCTCCATCACCCACGAGCTCACCCCCAAATTGGGCGACCAGATCTGTTAGCGTGACTTGCATCGGATAGATAAATTTCCAAAGTCCGGCTTATTTGCCGCCCAGGGCCTTCATCACACGGTCAGTGATATCGTTCTTGGGGTCAACATAGACCGCCTGCTCTACGATCAGGTCATACTTTTCAGCGCGGGCGATTTCCTGGATGGCCTTGCGCGCCCGCTCCTGAATCTGCCCCAACTCTTCATTGCGACGGAGGTTGAGATCTTCACGGAACTCCCGGCCCTGGCGTTGCAGGTCACGGTTGAGATTGCCCAGATCACGCTCCTTCGCCTTGCGGTCACTGTCCGACATGGTCACGCCATCCTTGTCCAATTGCGCCTGTAAATCGCGGGCTTGCTTGGCGAGTTTCTGCAACTCCTGATCACGGGTAGCGAACTCTCGCTCGAGTTTCTTTTGGGCAGAAACGGACAAAGGCGCTTCACGAATCAGACGCTCGGTGTTAACGAACCCGACCTTGTCCGCCAGAACGGGGGTTGCGAAAAACGCAGACACCAGCACCACAGAAAGGGAAACTGCAAACGGCTTGAACTTCATCATCAAATACTCCAGTAACGGCTAACCTTAGAACACATTGCCCAAGGTGAATTGAAACACTTCAGATTTGTCGCCCGCCTTGCTGACAAGGGGTTGCGCCAGACTGAATTTAAGTGGCCCGAGTGGCGAGACCCACAGTACGGCGACCCCAGCCGAATAGCGCAAGTCTCCGAACGCAAACTTCTGATACAAACCATTGTTGTCATTGGGTCCGAAAGAGGCACCTGCGTCAACAAAGGCCGACATGCGCAACGATTGGTCATCCTTAAGTCCCGGCAAAGGGAAGAAGAGTTCCGCATTACCCACAACTCGCTTGTCGCCTCCCAGTGCGTCACCGTTGGCATCCCTGGGGCCTAGCGTACCGTTTTTGAAGCCGCGTACCGAGCTGTTTCCACCCGCGTAAAAGTTCTTGAAGAAAGGCAGTTCATCGCCCCCAAGACCAGCGCCGATGCCCACTTCACCATTGAGCATGAGCGTAAAGCTTTTGCTCAGAGGAAAGTAATGCTGTTGCTGATACGACAATTTGTAATACTGAAGACTGCCGACGGGTGTTCCAATTTCCGCAGCCACACGCTGAAGCATGCCTTTGGTCGGGAACAGGAAGCTATTGCGGGTATCACGCGCCCAGGAAGTATCCAGGCGCAAGGTTGTATCGTCGCGCGTAGATTTTCCTTCGCCCACGAATCGTTGGTACGGAGTAAGCACACCTATGACCGTAGGATCAATTTCAATCGAGGTCAGCTCGTAGGCCAGACCAAACGAGATGGTGTCACGCTCGTTGAGCGGCACGCCAAGCCGCATGCCCGCACCATAAGTTGAAGTCTTGTAATCACTCACATTATCGAGCGAGCTCGAATCGACATCGCGCCGGTACAGGTCATACCCAAGGCTGACGCCGTTCAGCGTGAAATAGGGGTTGGTAAACGACAATGCATACACCGTGTTGACGCTGCCCGAGTTGATCTGTGCCGATAAGCGATTACCGGTTCCAAAGACGTTGTTCTGGGTAACCGAACCCGACAGCACCAGCCCCTCGGAGGAGGAGAAGCCTGCACCTAACAGGATGTTACCGGTGGGTTTTTCAGTGACGTTCACATTGACGTCGACCTGATCGGTGGTACCGGACACGCCGGGCGTTTCAATATTGACCTCATTGAAAAAACCAAGCCGGTTGAGCCGGTCACGCGATAGGTTGATTTTTCCGGCGTCGTAATACGCGCCTTCCATTTGCCGCACTTCACGACGCACCACTTCATCACGGGTTTTCGTATTGCCGGCCACATTGACGCGGTTTACATAAACGCGACGACCGGGGTCAACAAACAGGGTAAAAGCGACCGTTCCCTTTTCTCTGTCCAGTTCAGGCACCGCATTGACGTTGGCAAAAGCATAGCCATCATTGCCCAGGCGATCACCAATTTTCTTGGTGGTCTCGGTCAGGCGATCACGCGCGAACACCTCGCCCGGCTTGAACGTGATGAGCTTTTTCAACTCAGCTTCAGGCACCAGCATCTGCCCTGCAAGCTTGACGTCCGACACCTTGTACTGCGGGCCTTCAGTCACGTTGATGGTGATGTAAATGCCCTGTTTGTCGGGGGAAATCGACACCTGACTGGAATCAACGTTAAATTCCAGATAACCGCGATTGAGGTAATACGAGCGCAAGGCTTCGATATCCCCACTCAAGCGCGTTTTGGAATATTGGTCATTCTTGCTGTACCAGGTCAGCCACCCCGGGGTGGTCGAGGTAAACAGACCCAGCAACTCTTTTTCCTTGAACGCCTTGTTGCCAACGATGCTGATTTGCTGGATTTTGGCGCTACTCCCTTCGACCACATCGAACTGCACCGCAACCCGGTTACGTTCGAGCGGGGTCAAAGTGGATTTGATTTCGACTGCGTATTTTCCACGGTTGAAATACTGACGCTGCAATTCCTGCTCGGCCTTTTCCAGCAAGGCCCGGTCGAGTACGCGACCCTCTGCCAGTCCTGTCTGCTTCAGGCCGGATTTCAAGTCTTCCTCGGAAAATTCCTTGATCCCCAGCAGGGTGATTTTCGAAATAGAGGGGCGTTCTTCAACGGTGACAATCACGACGCCATCGCGCGCTTCCAGCCTTACATCCTTGAAAAAACCGGTGGCGTAGAGTGCCTTGATCGCCGCTGCGGTTTTTTCGTCGGTCATCATCTCGCCGACTTTCACCGGCAAATAGCTGAATACGGTTCCTGCCTCGGTACGCTGAATGCCCTCGACCCGGATGTCCTTGACGATAAATGGCTCCTCGGCAAAGACAGGCTGCACAACGAAAACGGCAGCTAGAGCAAGCGTCAAACGGTTCAGAATCATGTTTATTTCATCCACCTATCAGGCGTTGCAAATCATTGAACAGGGCAAAAGACATCAACAGCAGCAGGAATGCCATGCCGATTCGGCTGCCTATTTCCATGGTGCGTTCAGACACGGATCGGCCCGTGAAAACTTCCGCCACATAATACATGAGGTGACCCCCATCCAGTAACGGGATCGGCAGCAGATTCAACACACCCAGGCTTACGCTCACCAGCGCCAGGAAACCCACGAAACTGATCCAGCCAAGCGCGGCACTCTGCCCTGCGTAGTCAGCGATTGTCAGCGGGCCAGACAGGTTTTTCCAGGACACTTGCCCCAAAACCATGCGCCCCATCATCTCCAGCGTGAACAGACTCATGTCCCAGGTTTTGATGGCGCCCTGCCCCAGCGCTTCGAGGGGACCGTAACGAACCTCGGTCATCAGCGTGGCCAGCATGGCTTCGTCAACTTGCGGGCCGGCGCCGATCTTGCCGACGCGCTGACCAGCTTCGTCCACGGCATCCGGCACCACTGTCAAGCTTGCACCCTGCCCTTTCCGTTCATACTCAATACGCAAGGGCTTGGCAGGATGCTGGCGGATCAACTCCACCCAGGCCTGCCAGTTTGCGACGGCCTGGCCGTTGGCCGAAACCAGCCGGTCACCGGGCTGAAAACCCACGCGCTCGGCAGCGCCATCAGGAAGAACTTTTCCAATGATCGGCGCAATGTCCGGATCGAAACGTACGATCCCCAAGGGGCGCAAGATATCCCGCTCGAGGTTCCCGGTTTCGATCGGCTGCGCATCGAGTTGCACGCTGCGGCCATTTGCCAGCCCCAACACGATGGGGTCGCCGGCTACCCCGACACGCAGCAAACTCAGCCGCAAGTCCTGGAATGAAAGGGTTTCGTTTCCGTTGACGCTGCGTATTTCATCGCCCGCGACCAACCCGGACTGTGCAGCGGGGGTTCCTATAGGTGGCTCGCCGATCATGGGCTTCAGTGCAGGTAACCCATGCATGAACAAGGCCGCATAAAATACGATTGCGAGCAGGAAGTTGGCGATGGGACCCGCTGCAACAATGCCGATGCGTCGCCAGACGCTGGCGCGGTTAAAACTGCGGTGCGCCTCGGCCGCCGGGACTTCACCCTCGCGCTCGTCAAGCATCTTGACGTAGCCGCCGAGCGGCAATGCGGCCAGTGACCATTCAGTCTGATCGCGGCCGAAACGGCGGCTGATCAGCGGTTTGCCGAAGCCGACTGAAAAACGCAACACCTTGACACCGGCCAGTCGGGCGGCGAAGTAATGACCCAATTCGTGCACCACGACCAGGATGCCGATCGCGACCAGAAACCATAAAACGGTGTGCAAAATATTCATGCGTTGATGCGTTCCAAATACGTTTCTGTTACCGTGCGCGCCCGGCGGTCAGCATCGAGCAATTCATCCAGGGTTTGAACTGCGCCGTCAGCCAGCTTATCCAGGGTATGGGCAATACTCGCCGCAATGGCATTGAATGGCACGGTGCCATCCAGAAAACGCGCCACCGCCACTTCGTTGGCGGCATTCAGCAAGGCAGAAGCGTTCCCCCCCGCATGCAGTGCATCAAACGCCAACTGCAGGCAAGGAAAGCGTGTCGTGTCAGGCGCTTCGAAAGTGAGCCGTTTGCCCATCAACTCAAGTACCGACACGCCCGCCTCAATACGCTCGGGAAAGCCCAGCGCATAAGCAATCGGCGTGCGCATATCGGGCGAACCCATTTGTGAAATGACCGAACCATCAACATATTCGACCATCGAATGCACGATGCTTTGCGGATGCACCACCACTTTGATCTGCTCGGGACGCGCGTTGAACAGCCAGCGCGCCTCGATCACTTCGAGGCCCTTGTTCATCAGGCTTGCCGAATCGACCGAGATCTTTTTCCCCATCACCCAGTTGGGATGGGCGACCGCTTGCGCAGGCGTGGCAGCAGCAATGGCTTCAGCGGACCAGGTCCGGAAAGGTCCACCGGAAGCCGTGAGCCACAAAGCATTCACCCCGGCGCGTTGAAAATCACCCTCAAAACCCCGCGGCAGCGACTGGAAAATCGCATTATGCTCAGAATCGATAGGCAGCAATTCGGCGCCACTGGCGGCTATCGCATCCATGAACAACTGGCCGGACACCACCAGGGTCTCTTTGTTGGCGAGCAGTATTCTTTTGCCTGTCTGCGCCGCGGCCAGGGTGGCAGGCAGGCCCGCAGCACCAACGATGGCGGCCATGACGGTATCGACTTCGGGGGCAGTTGCCACTTCGGTCAACGCATCAGCACCTTCCAGCACCGTCACCGGAAGCTTCTCTTCCGCGATGCGAGCGCGCAATGCCCTTGCCGCTGCGGGTTCGCTCATCACCGCCACGCGCGGCCGGTGAACCCGACATTGCTCGACCATGCGTTCGACCTGGGTCGCACCGGTCAGGGCGAAAATCTCAAACCGGCCCGGATGGCGTGATACGACATCGAGCGTATTGACACCGATGGTGCCGGTGGCACCCAACACGGTCAGCACACGCGGGGAGGTGCCACCGGGTTTTATGTTGCCTGGTTTCATACAGCTCGCTCCAGCCACATGAGCATGCCCGTGGCGATCGGCAAGGTAGAGAGCAGGGCGTCAATCCGATCCAGCACACCGCCATGGCCAGGCAGCATAGTGCCGCTGTCTTTCATGCCGGAAACGCGCTTGATCCATGACTCGAACAAATCGCCCAACACCGACAGGTAGAGCAATCCCGACACCATAAGCACCAGCGACAATAAAGGCATCCCGACCCATAGACTCAGTGCTCCCGCATACAGCGCGAGCGCACCCAACGCGCCCGCGACGCCTTCCCAGGTTTTTCCCGGGCTGATCGTGGGTGCGAGCTTGTGGCGCCCAAAGCGACGTCCGGCAAAGTAGGCTGCAGTATCGGCAATCCAGACAATCGCCATCACGCCCAGCAATACACCGGGGCCGCGTGAATGCAAATACAGGAGTGCCGCCCAGGTCGGCAACAGCAGCACGACGCCGACCAGGGCGCGTACAAATACCTGCTGCGCACGCCATTGGCTGAGCAACCACAGCGGGGCAACCAGCAGCCAGAACCCCATTGCCAGCACGATGAGTCCCGTCTGAAATGCAGGCCAGTTTTCAGCCAGAACATAGGGTAATACCAACGCAGAAAGCGCCAGCAACGCTGCATAAACGCGCGCTGACAGCGGTGGAAAATCACTCAGGCGCGCCCATTCATAGGCCGCCAGGCCAGCCAACCCTGCCATCAAGGCCGCCCATAACCAACCGGGCGCCCACAGTACAGCGGACACAAACACGCCCAGCATGACCAGGGCTGTCAGTACCCGTCTGAGTAGCGGTGTCATAGGCTCTGCTCCGCGTATGGCGTCACGATGGCGCACGCACCTGATCGCTGGTCCGGCCAAACCGACGCTCACGGGCACGGTAAGAGGCAATCGCTGCGTCAAGCGCTTTCGCATCAAAGTCGGGCCACAAGGCATCGGTGAAATGCAATTCGGTATAAGCCAGTTGCCACAGCAGAAAATTACTGATGCGCTGCTCGCCTCCGGTACGGATAAAGAGATCGGGTTCGGGCACATCGGCAACGCTGAGTTGTTGCGCCAGCAGATCTTCATTGACCGCGTCGGCCGCCACGCCCGATTCCATCAAACGTTTGACTGCCTGCACGATGTCCCAGCTCCCACCATAGTTGGCGGCAACGGTAAACGTAAGACGCGTATTGTTGATGGTGAGCGCTTCAGCGTCACGAATCAGCGCCTGGATACGTTCGGAAAACCCCGACAAGTCGCCGATCACCCGAAACCGGATGCCATTTTCGTGCAGGCGTGCGACCTCGTTTTCCAGTGCGCGCATGAACAACTCCATCAACAGGGTGACCTCTTCCTGCGGGCGGCGCCAGTTTTCGGAGCTGAAGGCAAAAACGGTGAGATGCGACACACCGCGCTCGGCACACGCGCGGATCACCCCACGCAAGGCCTCAACGCCCTTGCGGTGGCCTGCCACGCGCGGCATCAACCGGCGCTTCGCCCAGCGGCCATTGCCATCCATGATGATGGCAATGTGCCGAGGCACCGCAGAACTTGCTGGAGTTATTTGCTTCGCGCGGTCAGACACGCCGAATATGCTCACCAGGGATGCTCAGACTGCGAGCAGGTCTTTCTCTTTATCGGCCAGCATCTTGTCGATTTCGCCGATGAATTTATCGGTGAGCTTTTGCACCTCGTCCTGGGTGCGGCGCTCTTCGTCTTCCGTCGCGGTCTTGTCCTTGACCATATCTTTGACGGTACCGTTGGCATCGCGACGAATATTGCGGATCGCCACGCGCGCACCTTCTGCTTCGTTGCGTACCACTTTAATCAAGTCGCGGCGACGCTCTTCGGTCAGTGAGGGCGTAGGGACCCGGATCACATCTCCGTAGGTGGAAGGATTGAGACCCAGATCGGAATCGCGTATCGCTTTCTCAATCTTGGCGACCATGTTTTTTTCCCATGGCTGCACGCCTATGGTACGGCTGTCGATCAGCGACACGTTTGACACCAGCGGGACAGCAGTGGGACTGCCGTAATAGTCGACCATCACGTGATCGAGAATACCGACATGCGCACGGCCGGTGCGTACTTTCGCCAAATCGACTTTCAACGACTCCAGCGTTTTGCCCATTTTATCTTCGGCAGATTGTTTGATTTCGGCGATGCTCATTTCAGCCATTTCAACTCCTTAGGGCCTGTTCATGGATAAGTTGGACAATTATTGGCGTGCTGGCGGGATGCGATGCAAGGCGCCGGGCGCGCCGCATGGCCATTCCCTGCAAGCGACCGGCAACGCAGCAGCGCGCCCGCCAGTGCGGCAAGAATGTTCAAGTTATTCATGAACAGGCCCTTGGCTCAAAGACACGCGCGTGCCTTCGTTTTCGCCCATCACCACGCGCTTCAACGCGCCGGCCTTGAAAACATTAAACACAACCAGCGTCAGTTTCTGTTCGCGACACAAGGCAAAAGCGGCGGTATCCAGCACACCCAGATTTTTGGCGATGGCTTCGTCGAAGCCGAGCGTCTCGTAGCGCGTAGCCGTTGGGTCCTTATTGGGATCGGCGGAGTACACCCCATCGACCTTGGTCGCCTTGATCAACAAATCGGCATCGATCTCGGCGGCACGCAACGCAGCCGCGGTGTCCGTGGTGAAGAACGGGTTGCCCGTGCCACCCCCAAAAATCACCACCCGACCGGCCTCCAGATGACGCACCGCCACATCGCGATCAAACGCCTCACCAACATGGCTGATATGGACTGCCGTTTGCACCCGTGCATCGACTCCAGCCAGGTGCAACGCATCTTTCAACGCCAGTGCATTCATTACCGTGGCCAGCATGCCCATCGAATCGGCATTGGCGCGGTTCATTCCGGACAATGCGCCGGTGGCGCCGCGAAACAGATTTCCGCCCCCGACGACAATCCCAACCTGCACGCCC